>Ga0163162_10002757_pt1 | contig 16691 bp, 15 predicted proteins | sample S55metaG_FD_115310 | JGI IMG/M metagenome (GOLD analysis project Ga0163162, IMG submission 115310) | Switchgrass rhizosphere microbial communities from Kellogg Biological Station, Michigan, USA - S5-5 metaG | ecosystem: Host-associated > Plants > Roots > Rhizosphere > Soil | place: USA...
CGTAAGTATGGCCCCGAGTCGTTGAGTGGTGACCAGAGCTATAAAGACAAGGCTGTGGACGTCAAGCTGCGCCTTTGGCAAGAAAGCCATTGGGCACCTGAATTGGCCGTGGGTTTTCGCGACATCGGTGGTACCGGTCTGTTTTCCAGCGAATACGTGGTAGCCAACAAGCGCTATGACGACTTTGATTTCAGCGCGGGTGTTGCCTGGGGCTATCTGGGGAATCGAGGCGATTTTGAAAACCCGCCAGGTTGGGTGGATGACCGCTTCAATACCCGCCCACAAAGCGAAGGCACCGGTGACGTCAATACCAACGCCTACTTCCGTGGTCGACCCTCTTTGTTCGGTGGCGTGACCTACCAGACGCCCTGGGACCCGCTCAGTCTCAAACTCGAGTACGAAGGCAACGACTATAAAAACGAGCCGAAGGACAACCACATCAAGCAAGACTCGCCCATCAACATTGGCGCGGTGTTCAAGCTGACCGATTCGGTTGATCTAAGCGCTGGCTGGGAGCGTGGCAATACGGCCATGTTCGGCATCACCCTGCACACCAACTTCGTCAGCCGCAAGGCGCCGGCCAAGACCTACGATCCGCCAGCGGAGCGCCTGCCGGCGCATGCACCCGCGACTGCGCCGGACCAGGTCAACTGGGCCAACGTGTCCCAACGGCTGCAAAAAAATGCGGGCTACAACGTTGAGCGCATTGCCCAGCGCGGCTCAGAGTTATTGGTGTACGGCGAACAGTCGAATTATTTCTATTCGGCAAAAGCCGTCGGCCGGGCCAGCCGGATTCTGGACAACAGTGTTAACGACGATATCGACTGGTTTACCGTGGTCAACAAGCGCTACGACATGCCGCTGGACGAAACCAGTGTGCCTCGCGAGACCTTTCGCGAGGTGGTCAACAATGAGGAGCCATTGCAAAGTCTGCACCGTGCGACTGAGGTCAATAACCCGCTCCCGCACACGGAGACCACGCTCTATACCGGGGCGCTCGATCCATTCAAATATGGCATCGGGCTGGGCTACAAACAGAACGTGGGCGGCCCTGATGGGTTGCTCTATCAGTTGACTGCCGATGTGGACGCCGAGTACCGCTTCACGCGCAATATCTGGTGGAGTGGCCTGCTCAGTACCAATCTGGCCAACAACTACGATCACTTCACCTACGACGCGCCAAGTGGTTTACCCCGGGTGAGGACGGACCTGCGCAAGTACCTGACGACCTCGGATGTCACCATGCCGACGTTCCAACTCAATCACGCTGAACGGCTGGATAAAGACCTGTATGGCATGGTCTATGGCGGCTACCTGGAGTCGATGTTTGCCGGCGTTGGCGGTGAGGTACTGTTTCGTCCAATGGGGCAGCGCTGGTCTGTCGGCGCGGACCTGAATTTCGTGCGTCAGCGCGAGTTTGACCAAGGCTTCGGCCTGCGGGATTACTCGACCGTCACGGGCCACATCACCGGTTATACCGACTTGCCTTTCGAGGCTCAGGCGGCTGTCAGTGTCGGTCGTTACCTGGCGCGGGATTGGGGCGCTACGGTCGATCTGTCACGGGAGTTCGCCAATGGTGTGCGATTCGGGGCCTGGGCCACGTTGACCACCGCAACGAGCGAGGAATACGGCGAGGGCAGTTTCGACAAGGGCATTTACATCTCCATACCGTTCGACGAAATGATGAGTATGTCGACGATGCGTCGCGCCAATATCGTCTGGTCCCCACTGACCCGGGACGGTGGTGCACGGCTCAGTCGCAGTTACTCGTTGCACGCCATGACCGATAGCCGTGACACCGATCTGTTCTATCGCAACTTTGACAAGATCACTGAGTGACTGCGGGCGATCTACAGGGCAATCAGCGCTGTAGATCGCACCCGGAACAACCGCAAGATGTGGCGCAGAGTTCTCTGCGCTATCTCCCCCCAAGACACCAATGCAACACTAAGCCCGGGAATCCCTGAGGTGGTTGGTCGTACTTGAGTGGCCATCAGAGAGCCCAATCGGCGCCCACGAAAAAGGGGACTTGCGTCCCCTTGTCGAGCTTGCCTGTGTCCAACTACCAAGCCATCAGTAAATATCTTTAGACAGCAGGGTGAAGGGCGTCTTCACCAGGATCTTCAGGTCCAGCCACAACGACCAATTGTTGATGTACTTGAGGTCGATCTCGACGCGTTTCTGCATCTTGTCGAGGGTGTCGGTCTCGCCGCGGCAACCGTTGATTTGAGCCAGCCCGGTAATCCCCGGTTTGATTCGGTGGCGCGCCATGTAGGCGAGAATTTTCCCTGAGTAGTAATCATTGTGTGCAACGGCGTGCGGACGTGGCCCGACAAGCGCCATTTGGCCTTGCAATACATTGAACAGTTGCGGCAGTTCATCGATCGAGGTGCGGCGGATAAAACGTCCCACTGAAGTAATCCGTGAATCGTTACGACTGGCTTGCTTTACTTCATGATCATCGTGCACGCGCATCGAGCGAAACTTCCAGACCTGGATCACCTTGCCGTTCCAGCCGTGACGGTCCTGCTTGAAGAACACCGGGCCAGGCGAGTTGAATTTCACGGCCAAGGCAATGAGCAACAGTAGTGGGCTCAGCAGAACAATGGCCAAGAGCGCAACGCCCTTTTCCAGCAGGCTTTTACTCAATGCAGCGGTGGGCTGGCTGGTCAACGGGCTTTCATTCAAGTAAATCGCCGGCAAGCCGTCCACGATACTCACAGAATGATTAAGCAGTGTCAGGCTATTCAAGTCCGGCACCCATACCACGTCTACGTTAGCTCCCAGCAAATCGATATACATGGCCTCGATTTTTGCCGCTTCACTCAGGGGCAGCGTAATGTACAAGCGTCGGATGTCATGGACTTTGATCAATTCCAGCAGTTGCTCCTGCGGACCTACAATACGCGGTGAACCCATTCCCGGCGGGAGCGAGGTATCCGTGCTGACCAGTCCCACGAGTGGGGAGTGTTCCAGGCTACGAAGGTTCCTGGCCAGTCCCAGCGCCAACTCGCCAGTACCCACGATCAGGGTCTTATGCTCGCGTTGTAGTGACCGTCGATAGTATTGCGAGAATCCGTGCAGTGGGACGTACAGCAGGGCTTGCCCGATGTAGCCGCAGGCGGCCCATATCAGGATAAGTTGACGAGAAAACAGTTCGTCAGCCTTACAGATAAACGCCACACAGGCTAACGCGGCCAAGGTCATTGACCACCCCATCAGCAATCGTCCCAAGCCTGTCAGGTAGTTATCCTTTTTTGCATAGACACCACACCACGAATAGGCGGGAACCGAGGCAAGCACAGTAAGAATTGCGCACACTCGATAATAAAACTCTACCGTTCCGGTCTTGTAATAAACCAATGAAAATAACAGGGCAATAACAAAGCCCTGACCCAGTGCCCATTGTCCCCAGAAGGTCAATCCTTTGAGGTGGGTATTTCGATTGATACGAAGATTGTTAACCATGCGATATCCCCAAAATACGTCCATTTGCGCGTCGACAGACAACAGCCAAAGTTGATGAAATAGGCGTTATTATTTTTATAAGTTGGCAAAACATTGACGACCGAAACGCCACTGTGCGGCGTACTCGTCAGTGAATAGGTTAAATTATTGGGGGGAGGGCTGTCTGACGACTTCTAACGAGTAGTTAGTTTCTGCGTCCATTAGCCTGGACGGTAAAGTGTTAGAAATAGTCGATAATGTGCGGAGGGCGGCGGAGTATTACTAGAGGAGTTTGTTTTGGCGCCAAGGAGGGACTAGTGTGCTTTTTATTTTTGTAATGCACGATCAGTCTGGTTGTTATGTTTGCTCAGTTGAGGCCTTTTCCTCGAATGATTTTTTGTATAAGGCAGTAGCCGCGGTTCCTGACCGCGCGGAAAAGACGCTCGCCATTGCTGGCATTTTTAAACTTTTCCTGTAATCGGCTAAGGCACATTTCGAGACCTCGATAATATTCGGGCTCTCTGCCAATGCTCCGAATAAGATCATCCTTGCTGACCACGCGATCGTCATGGTGCAACATTCTTTTGACCAGTGTGGCCTCCAGGCCCGTCAAGACAATCTCGATGTCATCTTTGATTAAGGCGCCGTTGCCATTGCTCAGTCGCCAGGCATCTGCATAGGGGGTGTGCGGTTTGGCCGTTTTGGAGAGGGTGTCTCTGGTTTCAACTGCAAGTGAATGGATGTTGTCAAACCGAGAATCGGAATGAGCCACTAGCCATTCGGATTCAAACATCGAAAGTATGCGTTGCGTATCGTGTTTAATAACAGGTGGGACAATGTTGTCCAAGTGAGGGGGAATGAATTCCATGAGTTTAGGGGCGGAAGAGGGCATGACAACACCTTCGACAAACATTTTTGCCTGTGACGTGCCAAATGAGTTGTATCGCTCGCTTGACAGTAATTCCTCAAGCTCAAGTTGTAATGCCGGGCTATGAGTAACTACGACAAAATATTTTCTGGGGAGGGGTGTGCGGCTTTCCATGTCTTCTCTCCTGAAGTGCACTCTCGGTTTTAATTTAAAAGTATGTCGGCGGGGGAGTAGTGGCTCCCTTGGAAGTAATCAAAGGGCAGTGCACGGGCCAATATGTGGCTGGCGGCATGCTCGACTCTGTCAGCTATAAAGACGACTTTTGTAGTGTGAGTCAGCATGGTCATACGTTCATGCAGTCGATTAAATAACTCGGGGTTGCCAGTCAGTTTAAGGCTAGAGTCTAGGGTTGAAAGGGAGATTTTTATATAGTCGAATAGATTCAGGGTTGTAAAGATTTCGATACTTTCGTCGTGGATGTTATAGCCATCGAAAGCGATTTCTATGCCGTGATCTTTCAACAGATATACGTTGTTGAGGATTTTCTTTTTGTCGGTGAAGCTGATCGCCGAAAGAGGCAGCTCATTGAGAGCGATAGCCAATGTCTGACCGAAATTGCGCAGCGCATCGTTGCACTGTATCAACTCTTCGGTGAGGGCCGCACTGGTGAGATCTGATTGTGCTACGCATACAAAACGTCGGCTTAAGTACTTGTTTTCGCTAGTGGCATTTTGATCTTTTAGCGAGAAGGCAATCAGTCGAGTATGCATGAGTACTTCACTGTAGATGCCACTCATCTGATGCAGCGGTGGCGTACAGGATGCACGAGTAGGCGAAACCTGACTGTCGTCAAGTTGTATTCTGATCTCACTGCCAAATGGGCAGTCATCGCGAGCGAGGATCAGTTGTCGAGACAAGTAATGACTTGCACGATTGACGTGAGACACGCTTCCCGTTGCGTTCATACAGCAGTAACTCCCTTGCACATTAATCATCAGGCGGTCGAGATCAGACCCCTGATTAAACGATATCCATGACCACGAATACTTTGAATAGCGTTCGTGCCATACAGGCCTTTTATTTTTCCGCGAAGGCGGCTAATGGACTTTTCCAAGGCCCTTGGATCATAAAAAGTTATATTGAGGCCCATGATTATGGCGATTTCATCATGACTCAATATTTGGTTTTTAGTTTCGGAGAATGCTTCAAGAATCTTCATTTCAGAAAACGAAACATCTAGTTTTTTACAGTCTCCGATCAGACACATGCGAGTCGGATCCAGGAGTAGATTATGCTGCTTTTTCCATTCGGCGCTATTAAAAAACTCGGAAATCACGTCCGGGTTTTCCTCAGTTACAGTGTCAAATTTAATGCAGTGATCGGCTCCGGCAAGATAATATTTCATCTTGTTGAAGGTGCCTTTTCCGGTGATGGCTACTACAATAATAAGTGCATGGTTACCGGCGCGAATGTTTTCAACCAGGGTGAGGCTTTCAGCAAACGCCTGAGGGCTGTCAATGACAATAAAAACTGCGCGATACGAGTGGAGGTCCTTGTTTTGTTTGAAGGGGTTGCTGTAGCACATCGTATCAACGGATATATCATCGGTGACGTGGTGTACTACTAAAGTCTTAAAGCTCTCCACTAACGTATGGGTCCGTCCGATGGTGAGAATACCGGTCATTTCCTTTGTATGGTTGTGACGGGTAGTCGTTATTTTCCTTGTAAGCATCATGCTTTGACTCGGCTGGGTGCTGACATTTGAATGTTAAAGCACCAATTCTCATTTGTGACTGACAATTGGTAACATTTCATTGGTTTTCCTAGCGGACGGCATAGTTTTTTTTAACATTGCTGGTGAGGAGGACGTGAATCTTTGCGCTCGTGTGTGAGAGGTGACGATTGAGGCGAGAGTGTCATTGTGCCATCTTTTGCTGTGATGTCCTGCATTTTCAGATCGATTCGCTATGGGGTCGGGTAATGCTGCTGTTACTTGGATTGTTGTTGGGGTGCTATGAATTACCATTGCGTGATTGCTTAATTGGTTAGTTTGAGTTTTTCTACAGTCATGATCTATCCACTTTGTGCCGATACATAACATCGAGTATGTTATTTGTGGCGCTGGACAATTATTAACATTGGGTTTTAATTTTGGAGTGGATGCGGTTTACTTTCTCCTTGGCGATACATTAAAAAGCACGTCAGTGTGTGCTTTTGACGATGAGGGGGAACAATGGATTTTTTGACTACCGTAAAGGTATTGATTTTAGGGGTGGTCGAAGGGCTGACGGAGTTTTTGCCCATATCAAGTACTGGGCACCAAATTATTGTTGCAGACTTGCTCGATTTTGGCGGCGAACGAGCGATGGCTTTCAATATCATTATTCAACTGGGCGCCATACTCGCGGTCGTCTGGGAGTTTCGTCGCAAGATCCTCGAGATCATCACAGGCTTGCCGACTCAACGTAATGCACAACGTTTTACTTTGAACTTATTGATCGGTTTTCTACCGGCCGTTGTCCTGGGCGTGTTGTTCGCCGATAAGATCCATGAATATCTGTTTAATCCAATCACCGTGGCGGTGGCATTGGTAGTGGGCGGCATCATCATGTTGTGGGCTGAGCGACGAGAACATGTGGTGTATGTCGATCACGTTGATGATATGCGCTGGACCGACGCCCTTAAAGTCGGCTTCGCCCAATGCCTGGCGATGATCCCGGGCACCTCACGTTCTGGATCGACCATTATTGGCGGACTGCTGTTTGGGCTGTCACGCAAGGCCGCAACCGAGTTTTCGTTCTTCCTGGCAATGCCAACCATGGTCGGTGCCGCGGTCTACTCAGGCTACAAATATCGGGAACTGTTCCAGGCCGGCGACCTGCCGGTGTTTGCCTTGGGTTTCGTGACCGCGTTCTTTTTCGCCATGATTGCTGTGCGCGGCTTGCTCAAGTTCATCGCCAGCCACAGTTACGCTGTATTTGCCTGGTACCGGATCGCATTCGGTTTGTTGATTCTGGCAACGTGGGTATTCGGTTGGGTTAACTGGACTGAAGCGGCAGCACTCTGATACGTGCACCAGGCTGAGGACATACAGCCTGGTTTTCGTAAATCCAGACGGCTAACCGTTAACGTCCCTCAAGTAACTCCGCTGCTTGATCCAGCAACGCCAAAGGCTCTTTGGCCTTGTGAATATCCACCGACAACAGCTGCCGAAACTTGCGCGCCCCCGCAAACCCGGTGCCCAGCCCCAGCACATGCCGAGTGATGTGGTGCATCGAACCGCCCGCATCAATGTGCGCCGCTATATATGGCCGCAACTGCGCCAGCGCCTCGGCCCGAGTGATCACCGGTGCCGTACTGCCAAACAGTTGCTGATCCACTTCAGCCATCACATAAGGATTGTGATAAGCCTCGCGGCCCAGCATCACGCCGTCGAACGTTTGCAAATGTTCATGGCAGGCTTCCAGCGACTTGATCCCGCCGTTGAGAATAATCTCCAGGTCCGGAAAATCCTTCTTCAACTGCGCTGCCACGTCATAACGCAGGGGCGGAATGTCGCGATTCTCCTTCGGCGACAACCCCTCCAAAATCGCAATTCGCGCATGCACGGTAAAACTCGTGCACCCGGCATCCCGCACTGTGCCGACGAAATCACACAGTTGCTCGTAACTGTCCCGCCCATTGATACCGATGCGGTGCTTCACCGTCACCGGAATCGACACCGCATCACGCATCGCCTTCACACAATCAGCCACTAACTGCGGATGCCCCATGAGCACCGCGCCGATCATATTGTTCTGCACCCGATCACTCGGGCAGCCGACATTCAGATTCACCTCGTCGTAACCGTGCTCCTGTGCCATGCGGGCGCAGGCGGCAAGGTCCAACGGGACACTGCCGCCGAGTTGCAGGGCGAGCGGGTGCTCGGCTTCGTTGTGACGCAGGAAGCGATCGTGATCACCGTTGAGCAGCGCGCCGGTGGTGACCATTTCGGTGTAGAGCAGGGCGTTTTTCGACAATAGGCGTAGGAAAAAACGGCAATGGCGGTCAGTCCAATCCATCATCGGGGCGACGGAGAAGCGGCGGGAAAGTGGGGCGGGTATGGCGGTGATTGGGGGCATTGGCGGTCTGGAATCGGTGGGGCGAAAGACGGGAGTTTATCAGGAATGGATCTGTTGGGTTGAGGCGAGTCCTGCGGTTATATCTCCGGCTGCTATTGGCAAATCTACTGGAGGTAATGGGCGAGACAGCATTTACGCGGACTGATAGCATATGGCTACTAACTACAAAGCCGTTCGAGGAAGGATCCCATGTTGAAGAAAATTGCGTCATTTGCTTTAGTCACCGCCATCATTTTTCTATTTGCGCAAGGCGCAGCTGCCGAAGACAAGCTCTTCAAGAATTACGTCTATCAATCCCCCCTCGCGAACTACACCGAAGCCACTGGTTACTACGACTGCTCCGAAGATGTCGGCGGGACGGCAAGGTGCATCGACGACGTCGATTTCCTGGAAGAGAAATTCACCGTGGCGTTGGTGTTCTCGGGAGACAAGCTGATCATGGTGTCGTTGATCAGCCCGTTCGATCAGGATTTGTATGGCAAAGCCATCGCAGGGCTTTCCAAGACATTCACGTTGGTTTCCATGACCGATGATAAGTCGATGCTGGACGTGGTCGAAGTTGCGAAAAAAGTGAGTAGCAAAGACGAGTTGACAGCGAAGTTAACTAACTTCGAACAGGTCGCGCTGACCTCCGGGAGTCTGACCTATACGTTTTTGGAAGGTGTGAGTGCCAAAGGACAGTCGAATGCGGTTGGCGCGTTGAACGCATCGCCTGAGAATACGAGATCTGCTGAGTTGGTGCTTGCGGGAGAGGGGGCTGACGCGGGGGTGTTGATTCGGTTTTCGTTTCCGCGGTTAGAGGCGAATAAGATTATTCAGGCGGCTAAGAAGCCGGTTGAGGCTTTTTGATTTTTTCCAGCCCTGAAATATTGTTACACCTATTTCAGGGCTGGACACTAGGCATGTACGCAGCTCAAAAAAACCAGCTGCGATCATCCTCAAGTTCCTGGCGACATTGCTTGAGCTGCGAGCTGTAGTTCTGTGATTGTTGTTCTACTTTGCGCGCTACCTGCATTAGCCAGGGCTTGCTGAGATAGGTGCCGTTGCGATATCCCCCGCGTCCTTCGTGGTACGCCAGATACTGGTTATAGGTATCCCATTTGGAGATCCCGAGTTGGCGCTGAGTGCCGGTGGTGTACCAGCCGATGAACATGATTGCGTCATCAAAGTTGTCGCGCGAACCGCCATTGCCGGTGCCGTCTTTGTACTCGCCCCACACGGGGTCTTGCGCTTGCGCATAGCCGTAGGCGGAGCTGACTCGCCCCCAAGGGATGACCCACAGCAGGTAGTCGCGAGGGGGGAGCGCATCGGCAACAAAACTGCTTTCCTGCTTCATGATTGCCATCGCCACATGTTGAGGCGTGCCCCACTTTTCCTGCATCTCCAGCGAGTCTTCGTACCAGTCAGGGTATTCACGATAAATATTGCAGAGGTTGTTTTGGTCCTTGGGTGGCGACGTTGTGCAGCCCGTCAAGATCAGCAGCATCAATACAGGTATCCATGTTCGCCATTGCTTCATTCATCGTGTCTCGGAAAAGAGTAAGGGTGACGTCAGCCCAAATAAGTCGCACGTGGCCCGCATGGGCCAAAGCACCGACGGCAACGTGTGATGTCATCTGGCTGGACGAGGTCACCCGTTGGCGAGGCTGCTTTGTAACGTTCTGCTACCGTTGAACGACCCTTTTTCACCTCCCGGGCCGCCGAAGCTGAACCAATGCTGTCGGCGCGCAAAGTTTCATGATGCCCGGCGAAATGGCAGTCTAGGATGACCACTTAAGGTCGTATCACCGCGCTTGCATCCCATCCCATAGAGGGAACTGAAAATGATCTCGAAACTGTTCAAAGTCGTGCTGATCGGTGGTGCGTTGCTGTTGAGCGCCTGTTCGGGTGTGAGCACCCAGAGCAATTATTCGGAAGAATCCGTGCCCTCTGCCGGCTTTGGCCCGGGACCCACCAACAATCCCGGTAAGATGAATTTCCATGGCAGTGCGCTCGGCAACAGCTTTGGCGAGTACAGTTCGGGGTTGTTGCACGATGATTGATTAACGGCGGAAGTGTTTCCGCCGTTTTGCGTTTTACTTGAGGGCTGGCGACTGCTGCGCAGTCGGACGCAGGCTTCGCCAGCTGCTACAGGGGGGGCGTGGCAGGTTGCGGGTTATTTAGCTTCGGGCGTTGCTATCCATTGTCCCAGGACTTTCTGGTAGTTGCCCGTCACCTTGGCCAGGTGCAGCCACTGATCGACATACAACTTCCAGGTGATGTCGTCGCGCGGCAGCAGGTAGGCCTTTTCCCCATACTGCATAAACCGGCTCGGGTTAACCGCGCACAAACCGGGTTTGAGTTTCTGCTGGTAAAGCGCTTCCGACGCATCGGTAATCATCACGTCCGCCTTCTTGTCCAGCAGCTCCTGGAAGATGCTCACGTTGTCGTGAAGGCTCAATTGCGCCTTGGGCAGGAGGGCGTGAACAAAGGCTTCGTTAGTGCCACCGGCCGGTTCAACCAGACGAACTGAAGGCTGGTTGATTTGCTCGACGGTCTGGTACAGCGACTGATCTTCGCAGCGCACCAGCGGGATCTTGCCGTCGACATCCAGCGTGCTGCTGAAGAAGGCTTTTTTCTGCCGCTCCAGCGTGACCGAGATCCCGCCCATGCCGATGTCGCATTTGCCCGCCAGCAAGTCGGGCATCAGGGTTTTCCAAGTGGTCTGCACCCATTCAACCTTGACGCCCAGGCTGTCCGCCAGTGAACGAGCCATGGCAATGTCGATGCCTGAGTATTCACCGGTCTCGGCTTTGTAGGTGTAGGGTTTGTAGTCGCCTGTCGTACAAACCCGTAGTTGGCCTTGTTGAATGACGCTGTCCAGGTGCGAAGGTTCTGCCTGAACGCCAAACGATAGAGCGAGTAAGCCCCCGAGCATGATTGTGCTGCTTATGTGTTTCATTGTTGTCCGGCTTCCATGATGGATTTGGGACTCAGAGTAGAACTTGATTTGCTAAAGATTGCTCGTCTCTACTTCAGGGCTCAACGTCCCCAGCCACGCTACCAATCCCAAAATCAACACGGCGGCTGCCAATTCCAGGATCACGCTGCGCCGCAACGCCTTTGCCGCGACTCGATACTGGCCGTCGCGCAACGACTGCTCCAAAAAAGGCCCCAAGTGAAACCGGTTCAAGGCAGCAAGCACCAGCATCCCGGCAAACAGTGCCACTTTGATAAACAGCAAAATCCCGTAAGTACTGAGTAAAACGTCATCCAGTTTGGGGCCGACGATGAACAGGTAATTCACGACTCCCGTCACCGAAATGACGACGACGATCACCGCACCCACCGTTTCAAATCGTGCAACCGCACGAGCCAGCAGCCTGACGGGCTCTTGCGATTGCAGCGCATTGATCTGCGCCATCATCGCAAACACCACGAGCGCGCCAAGCCAGGCACCTGCCGCCAACAAATGAAGGATGTCGCTGGTGAAATGCCAAATGCGCCGGCTGCCTTCGTCCATCGCTCCGTGTCCGCTCCAGGCCAGGGAAGCGAGGGCGATGCCGCCGGCAATAGAGGCAATCAGCAAGCTCAAGTCGGGTGCGCGAGTGTTGAGCGCCATGGCTAGACCGCAGACAGTCAGCGCAACGATTCGCGCCACCCAGGCCAACCCGACGTCCGTCTCCAGCACCATCATCTCGATGTGCGGGCGCAATTGGGTAAAGTCCGTTTCACCGCTCATGGCGCTCGCCATCACCACCATGCTCGCGACAGACAGCAACACACCCAGCATCGCCGCCCCCGCAAGCATCGACCGAAACGGCAACACCACCCCGGACAACCGTTCCCGTCCGTTCAGGCTGTACAACCCGAATGCCGCTATGCCAAACAACAACATCAAGTCCAGATACAACACAAACCGCAGGGCAACGCTGAACGACTCGCTCATCAATCACTTCACTTTGAACGAAACGTTGCCGGTTATCGGATGCGTGTCCGAAGACACCGCGCGCCATTCGACGTTGTAGCTGCCCGTGGGCAGTGGCGAGAGCGGGGTGATGAGCATGGTTTTCGGGTCGCTGCCAGCGGCGACTTTGGCTTTCATCGGCATCGGTGAGTGGGCCATGCCGGGCATTTCGGTCATGACCAGTTTTGCGCCGGAGAATTGGGTCATGAGGTTTTCGGAGAAGTGCAGTTCGATGGTGTTCGGCGACGTACCGTCGGCACCTTCAGCGGGGGTGGAGGAGAGCAGTTTCGGGTGCGCTTGAGCGAGTGTGCTCATCAGCAGTCCGAGGGTGATAGCGGTGATTTTGATGGTGCGCATGCAAGGCCTCTTTAAGCGGTTGTTTTTTTGATTTTGATTTTGATTTGATGCATTCAGAACCACAGTCGAACGCCGAGGACGAGGCGCGTTTCACTGCGATCTTCGCCTTCATCAGCGGCGTAATCGGCGGTTTTGCCGTACGTGCGGTTCCAGGTCACACCGATGTAAGGCGCGAACTCTCGGCGGATTTCGTAACGCAGGCGCAGGCCGGCTTCGGTGTTGGACAGGCCGGAGCCGATGCCGCGTTGTGGGTCGTTTTTGCCATAGGCATTCAGTTCGGCCGTCGGCTGCAAGATGAGCCGGTTGGTCAGCAGAATGTCGTAGTCGCCTTCCAGCCTCGCGCCGGTTTGACCTGCTTCGCCAATGAACGCAGTGGCCTCGGCTTCGAAGTTGTACAGCGCCATGCCTTGTACGCCGAATGCCGCCCAGGTTTGCGGGGCACCGGGTTTGAAGTCCTGGCGAACGCCGCTCACCACGTCCCACCAGGGGGAAATCGCGTGGCCCCACAGGGCCTGGATTTCGGCGTCTTCGGTCTTGCCGTTGCTGCGCTCGCCTTCGGAGCGCAACCACAGGCGATCGATGTCGCCGCCGACCCAGCCGGAGAGATCCCACGCGAGCGTGCTGGCGTCGTCGGCGTCCTGCCATTCGAGTTTGTCGGCAAGGAAGTAATAGTTGAGCGCGCTGTCATGCACATTGTGGCCGCCGGGGCTGACGAACACGGCGGCACGGTCGGCGTCGGTCAGCACCGGGATCGGCGTGCGACTTTCGGTCGGCGCGGCGGGCTGCATCTGGAAGTCGTCCATGCTTTGCATCTGGCTGGGGTCCATGCCGGTCATTTGGCTGTGGTCCATGCCCTGCATGTCGGGGGTGGCGGCCATGGCCGATGAGAGCGGCAGGCCCGCAGTCATGAGCGCGAAAGAAATCGGGATAAGTCTGGTCATGAGCGCCTCATTCTTCCACGCGAACTTCACGGAACATGCCCATTTCCATGTGGTACAGGAGATGGCAGTGATAGGCCCAGCGACCAAGCGCATCGGCGGTCACCCGGTAGCTGCGCCTGGAACCCGGTGGCATGTCGATCGTGTGTTTGCGCACCATGAACTGGCCGTTCTCGTCTTCCAGATCACTCCACATGCCGTGCAGGTGGATGGGGTGGGTCATCATCGTGTCGTTGACCAGCACCACCCGAACCCGCTCGCCGTACTTGAGGCGCAGCGGTTCGGCATCGGAAAATTTCACGCCGTTGAACGACCAGGCGAACTTCTCCATGTGGCCGGTGAGGTGCAGCTCAAGGGTGCGACCGGGCTCGCGGCCATCCGGGTCTTCGAAAGTGCTGCGCAGGTCGGAATAGGTGAGGACTCGTCGCCCGTTGTTGCGCAGGCCCAATCCCGGGTCGTCGAGTTTTGGCGACGTGGTCATGGCTTGCATGTCCACCAGCGGGTTGTCTTTTTCCGTGTCTGGATGAGATTGCATGCCCGGCATCGCCATGCTGCTGTGATCCATGCCCGCCATATCCCCCATGCTGCCGTGGTCCATCCCGCTCATGCCCATGTCATCCATGGTCACCAGCGGGCGAGGGTCCAGCGCAGGGATTGGCGCGGATAACCCGGCCTTCGCGGTCAGCGTGCCGCGCGCATAACCGGTGCGATCCATTGACTGGGCGAAGAGGGTGTAGGCCTCTTGTGTCGGCTCGATGATCACATCGAACGTCTCCGCCACCGCGATACGAAACTCGTCGACGCTCACCGGTTTGACGTGCAGTCCATCCGCTGCCACCACGCTCATTTTCAGGCCGGGAATGCGCACGTCGAAGTAGGTCATGGCGGAACCGTTGATGAAGCGCAGGCGCAGTTTTTCACCAGGCCGGAACACACCGGTCCAGTTCATGTCCGGCGCCTGGCCGTTCATCAAATAGGTATAAGTGGCGCCGCTGACGTCGGCCAGGTCGGTGGGGTTCATCTTCATCTCGGCCCACATCTTTCGATCCGCGACCGTCGCGCCCCAACCTTTCTCGCCGACGTCGTGGATGAAATCCCCCACGGTGGGTTTGTTGTAGTTGTAGTAGTCGGACTGTTTTTTCAGCTTCTTCATCAGACCGGCCGCGTCTTCGTCGGTCCAGTCGGTCAGCATCACCACGTAATCGCGGTCGTACTGGAAGGGTTCCGGCTCTTTGGCGTCGATCACCAACGGGCCGTAGACGCCGGACTGTTCCTGAAGGCCAGAATGGCTGTGGTACCAGTAAGTACCGTTTTGCCGAACCTTGAATTGGTAGACGTACATTCCGCCGGGTTCGATGCCGTGGAAGCTCAACCCCGGCACGCCGTCCATGTTGGCCGGCAGCAAAATGCCGTGCCAGTGAATGGAGGTGTCGTCCTTGAGTGCGTTGCGCACCCGCAAGGTGACGGTGTCGCCTTCACGCCAGCGCAGCAACGGGCCGGGAATGCCGCCGTTGATGGTCATGGCGGTGCGCGGGTTGCCGGTGATGTTGACTGGAGTTTCGCCGATCAACAGGTCGAAATCGGTACCCGCCAGGACCTGAGTTTCGCCGGGGCTGGTGACCGCCCAGACAGGCGTGCGCCATAAACCGAGGCCGCCGAGCAACCCGCCGGCGGCCAGTCCCTTCACGAAGGTGCGTCTTGAAGTAGTGGAATGCATGCCGTTGTTCCCGGTCCGTCAACGTGTAGTTGACGCCGAGACTAACGAGCGCAGCCTTTCAGAAAACTGAGGCGGGGATTACAGATTTGACAGGTTCGCGGGATATTGCTGGCGATGCCTATCGATTATCGAGTGGGGCAATGAGGCGTATGCCCGTGGTTCTGGAGTCAAGTCTCACGACTGCTGAGCGTTTTTGAGATGAACCACGCATCTCCCCCACCGGCTTTAAGTGACACGGAGTAGTTCACGGCGTTCTAGGGCGATACATCATGATGTCAGCTCACTCCGGTCGAGGTGATGCATAGGTGTTAATTCGACATCTGCGCGATCAATTCATTTGCCGCTATCACGGCGACGCTCAACTGGCCTGTAGACATTGCTAGATAAAATGCTCCGCCTAAAGCGATAGCTTTACTCGCGATAGTAATGGCGTCTTTAATGTCTTCTATGGTCTGGGCGGCTTTTTTCATGCCTTTGGTGCATTTTTGTAGAGTTTCTATATCTTCGTGTGTAGCGCTCAACGCTAATAACGCGGATTGGGCGTTCAGGTCGCTGGAGAGGTTAAATAAAGTCCACTGTTTGTCCTCCAGATCTTTACGCTCATCGTCGGACAGAGTCTTCCAGTGGTCAAATCTGTAGTTTCCCAAGCCCGTAGATAAATCATGATATGCCCGGCTCAAAGCGAGAATATTTTCTGAAGATATAGTAATGCTCATTGTGAAGACCTCTATTTTTCAGTATAGGCTGCCTTAACCTGGTTAATGGCTGGTTTGACATCGCTAATAAAGGATCTGACCGATGCATAAACCTCATCGCCGGTAATATGTTCTGCATCTTTTTTTAATTTTGCATGTGTTGAGCCGATTTTTCTGATGCTGTCTGCCAAAGCAGTGGCGGCAGATTGTTTTTTCTCCAGATTCTCTCTCTCCTGCCATTTGCTTGTCGCAAAGGCGTCCCACGCTAAGGGGTGAGCATCACGCTCAACTATTTCTACTTTACGATAGCTGTCACTCCAAGCATCAATTTCTAGAGAAATTGCAAAGGAGTAATTTTGCTCAATGACTGATGCCAATGTGTCGGAAACCGAAACTACTGCATCGTTACTTTCTGATATGTATTTTACAATTTGCTTCTGTCGATAGGCGTTAGTCGTCGCTGATGCAATTTTTGCTGAAAGAGTTTTGATTGCGTCAACTTTTTCCGGAGAGGCGCCCTTGATTTTTTTTAGTTCGGATGCGACTTCGTTAAGATTGTCGTCATAGCTAACGAGCTCGTCAGAGGCAAGAGCGCCGAGCGA
>Ga0163162_10002758_pt1 | contig 16686 bp, 9 predicted proteins | sample S55metaG_FD_115310 | JGI IMG/M metagenome (GOLD analysis project Ga0163162, IMG submission 115310) | Switchgrass rhizosphere microbial communities from Kellogg Biological Station, Michigan, USA - S5-5 metaG | ecosystem: Host-associated > Plants > Roots > Rhizosphere > Soil | place: USA: Michigan...
GTCACTCACATTTTCCATGGTGATCGCCATCCAGCGGTGGGCTTCGTCTTTAGCATTAGCGGCATTGTATGCCGATTGTAGTTTTAAGTTTTCGATACCAACCTGTGCAATCCTGCCGGGCCATTGGTAAGAAGCTATTAAGCCGCCTCCATAAGTGGTATCCAAGGCGGTTGTTAACGGTGCGTCAAGGGTTATCGTGTTACCATCTACAGCAATTACTTTCCTGTCCCAATAAATATCACGCTCACCGGGTTTCCAGGCCAAGGCGGTTAAATCTCCTCCAAAATGATCGGTTTTAATGGTATTGATCCATGCCTGCGTACTTGGGCGATGAATCAATACCAGATCACCGGTTTTAATATTTGCGCCGTCTGCAATGTGCAGGGTATTGGCATTTACCGGTACGTAAGCATCGGCAATTTTAATTTCTTTGTTTGTTTGCCGGTCGTTTTTACCCGCAACATGGATAAATGTTTCCCTATCCGTTCCGGAAGCGAATAATATGGTACCATTAGCTCCCACTCCGCTTCCGCGTAAAACCACACCCGAAGCCTTAATTTTAAGGCTGCCGTTTACCTGGTATGTACCTTTATTGAGCAATACCGCTCCGCGGAAACCATCTTTATCGGCGGGTAAACCAGCCACATAATCTAAGGCAGCCTGGATCCTCAGCGTAGCATCACCTGCTTTTACAGGTACTACAACTTTTACAGGCACAAATGGGATGGGCTTCTCGGAAGCCAAATACCCGCAATATGAATAATCAGGAATGCGGTCGCCGTTTGGGGCGACCGCATAGTTCAATTTACCGTTCTTATCGGCGGCAACAGGTAGTTGTGGCTTGGGGGCTTTTTTCTTATCCTGTGCAAATAAGGGGGAATGCATAAGCATCCCCCCAGTCATTAAACCAACCCAAATAAAAATCCTTGTAAACCTCAATCCCCGCATTATAATGTCTTTATTATTTTAACGAAGCAAGCTTCTTTTCGCCTTTAGCAGCTATTGTATTTAAATATACCTCGATATTGGTATAACCGCCGCCATTTTTTGCAGGCAGGGCCGAGTCTTTGCCGTCTTTAGGGTTCAGGCCGTGAGCCAGTTCCCAGGCGTCAGGCAAACCGTCATTGTCCGAATCTTTGTAAGGCGTACCTTTATATTCAGGATAGCCACCAACCTGCCATGGAGCAGTGATGATCCCCAGTTTATATGAGTCTTTAGGTAATTTACGCACTTTAAACTGGTAAGCAGTATCGGTTTCCATGTCTTTGTAAGTTATCTTACCGGTACGTACCTGTTCGGTGATGCGCGCATCAACAGGGTCGCGTTTTGGCAGGGTTGCACCGGCGTTGGCTATAACAAATTTAAACGCGTCAGTTGCCGATAAGATAGTTAATGATGGCATAGGGAACGGCTCATCAGCTTTCATATAATCCTTGTACTGGCCTGCATCCGGCAATTCTTTACCGCCCGGGCCTTCAACCTGAATCCCACCTTTCCACGGATCTTTGGTAACCTCCGGATAACCTTCCATGATATTGCCAGAGGCGTAAACACGACCGAATACTTTTTCTTTAAGCTTGCTCCTGCCCGATTCCGGTTTCAGGATGCGGTGACCCACCGGTTCGTCTTTAGGCGTAACCGGCCCTGGTTTAAAGTAGTTATTGATCACGTTGTAATTGGTGGTGTAATCGCCGCCATCCATTGAACGGTGGTGCCAGTTAAATACCACGTTGTTTACAAAGTTGTATACACCATTCCAGCCAACTGATGGGTTACGGCCGGTATTATCGGCCCAAAGGTTACGCATTAATGAGCTGTTTTCGCCGCCGGTAGTTGAACCGAAAGCGTGGTTCCAATAATCCAATGATTCTGAATAGATACAGTTTTGAATGGTGATATTCACAGTACCCAGTTTCTCTTCTTTTGAGCCATCACCCGGATCAAACATGTGACGGTACATCGAAAAGTTTTCGTCCAGGCCCCAGCTTGCAGATACGTGATCGGCAATAATATTACCTACCGGGTTGCCACCTAAAGCATCGTCCCTGCGGCCAACGTTGGTTTCACCGCGGCGGAAACGCATATAACGGATAACAACGTCATGCGTGTTCACCCAAAATGATTCGCCGGCAACGCAAACACCGTCGCCAGGTGCTGTTTGTCCTTCAATGGAAATATACGGAGCCCTTACAATGATCGGCGTTTTGATCCTGATGATACCTGCTACGTTAAACACCACGATACGGGCGCCGCCTTTTTCGCAGGCTTCGCGTAGAGTACCCGGACCGTTATCTTCCAAACTGGTAACCACATATACTTTACCACCGCGACCGCCAAAGGTAAATTTACCCCCACCTTCGGCACCCGGAAATGCCGGGATCTTAGCCTGCGGCAAATCGGTTGGACGCGCAGCCCATGGTACGTATACTTTGCCACGCCTTTGATCGGCCTGGATAATTGGCAGGGCAACAGCCCATGCTGAATCTGAACGACGGGTAGCCTCTTTCATCAAAGCTTCACTCTCTGCTTTAACCTTCTCCGGCACTTCAGGGTATTGGGCAAAAGCCGGTTTAGCTAAACCCAATGCCGCTGCTACTAAAAATAAAGCTGTGTGTTTTTTCATATTCTATATTGGTAATATTCTTTCTGTTGATTGGTTAGCAGGTACCCATCGTTCAATTAATTTATTATTGAAGCGGATCAAATGGCCCACCCCAGGTATTATTTTGCTGTAAATTGACATTGTTTAACAATGCAGCCGCAGGGATGCCGAAAAAGTAATCACCCGCCTGAACCGCTATGCTGTATGAATCCAAAGTTTTTGCTTTAACAGTGAATAATGTGCTGTACATATCATCCAAAGATGCAGCTGCCGAAGCATCGCGCGTTCCGGTGATATAATCTTTAGCACTTGCATTGTTGTTAAGCGTAACGGTGAGGCCTGTTCTTTTCGAGCCGTTCAATGTGCTTTCAAGCAGTTTACGGCGACGAAGGTCCCAATAGCGTTTACCTTCAAAAGCAAACTCAATTTTGCGCTCATTCATGATAGCGGTGATCATCTGATCGGGGCTCATGCCTGCATCTAAACCGTATTGGTTATCGGCACCTGCCTCAATCCCGGCACGTTTCCTGATTGCTGCAATATTGGTATAGCCGGTAGTTACGTTACCTAACGCGGCAGCACATTCGGCCTGGTTCAATAAAACTTCGGCATAACGGATCTCCATCCAGTCAGTACCTACATAAGGTGCATTAGCTACGCTAACATTGGGGTCGATAGCTTTACGCAGATAAAACCCGGAGTTTGTTGCTGATGCCGGTTCAGTAGTTTTAACACCTGAACCATCTGCCTTGTTGTAGTAAAAGTAAGTCCACAGGCGGTATGACGTGTTGCCGTTTATAGGCCAGTTACAACCGTTATAGGCAATAGTTTTGTTAAACCGAGGATCGCGGTTATCAAAAAACTTTGAATCGTCATAGGCATATTTTGTTGATGCTCCCGGAGCTTTTCCGTCAAGCATGGGGTATGATTTTACAATATCCCAGGTAGGCTGATTTGAACCGCCCTTAGTACCCAAATAAGCCGGACGCGTTGCGTTATCGTATGTATTGTTATTTTGATTTTGATCTGTTGTCGAGGTGTTATAACCTGTAACCAAAATAGCTTCAGGATTGCTGCTGCTTTCGGTAAACCACATGTTATCATATGAAGGGTTTAAGCCGTAGTTATTGGCCGTAAGGATCTGCATTGCCTTGTCATTGGCGTCAGCAGCAGTTTGCCAGCGCGCGGCATCGTTGCTGGGATTAAACTGAGGGCTTGCATAGGTTAACAATACCCTACCTTTAAAAGCAGCAGCGGCAGCTGACGAAATACGGCCATAGTCACTTCCGCTCCATTTAGCAGGCAGGTATTTGATACAGCTGTCCAGGTCACTCACAATTTGTTTAAAGCATTCTGAAGTTTTGTTACGAGGCAGTAAAGCCGCGTTCTTGGCGTCCTGGCCTATAGCGTCTAACGGCTTTAATACCAGCGGAACCCCGCCATACAACCTTACCAGATCAAAATACCTGAAAGCCCTCCAAAAATAAGCCTGTGCTTTATACCTGTTTTTGGTAGAGGCAGGTAAAGTACTGGCATCAAGGTCCTGCAGGGTTTGGTTGATGTTACGGATACGGCCGTAGTTATTGCTGATATTTACCGATGTGCCGATGTCTCCAACGGTTTCAATAGTAACTGTGCCTTTTACGTAGGCGTTATCGCTGTAAAACTCGTCGCATTTGTCGCCGCCGCCGCCAATAGCGCCTCCGGTATCACCAAACCAACCGGGCTGGTTAGCGGTGTACAAGTAATTGATATTTAAAATAGCTACCGTTGAGTCATTAAATACCTGGCTTGGGGTGCTATGGGTGAGATCCTCTTTATCGAGCACCTTTTTACAGTTTGTAAACAGGGCTGATACGATCAAAGCTGCAAATATGGTTTTAAATAATTTCATGTCTTTCAAAGTTTAGAAGCCTAAGTTTAAACCAAAAGATACTGTACGTAAGTTGGGATATACACCAAATGGTGATGAAATATCACGATAGTGATCAGGGAACGGGTTTACAAAGTTGATAGGATTTGTAGCCACAACGTATGCCCTTATGCTTGACATGCCGAGCCTTTTGGTTAAACCGGCAGGCAGCGTATAGCTTAAGTTAGCGCTGGAGATATTCCATGTGAACGGACTAACAAACCAGAAATCACTTGTAACACTCACATCATCTGAGTAGTACGGATCAGGGAATTTAGCATTTGTGTTGGTTGGCGTCCAGTGATCGGCCCAAAATACAGGTCTGTTCTGGTTAGCAGTAGCTTGTTTAATGGCCGCGCTCTCAATTGATTGCGTACCGCCCCAGCTCATGCCCATCACCACGTTTAAGCTTAGTGTTTTATAGGAACCACCGAAGTTAAGACCAAGATTGTAGTGGTTTGATGCTTTGTTGCCTAAATAAAACTGATCGTTGATATCGTTTTGTTTGATGATACCGTCACCGTTTTTATCAACATAGTTGATCATACCGGGAGTCGGTGTATAACCGAAGATCTTAACGTTTTGCGCACCACCGGCAGCAGCAGCCCTTTGAGCAATGATCGCATCGGCATCGGCCTGTGTACGGATGATACCGAGTGATTTGTAACCCAGTGTACCCGGATCGCCTGATTTACCGGTCAAATCCTGGATGGTACCCACCTGGGCCGCAGCGATATCATATTTGATATATTTATTATCGCTCCAGGCAAAGAATGGGCTGAAACTATAACTGAAGTTTGATCCTATCTTATCCTTCCAGCTTGCAGAGATCTCATAACCGAAGGTATTGATGATACCATAGTTTTCGGCAGACGGCGCAGCACCGATAGTCACCGGAACCGAAGTATTCAGCGAAGCAAGCATGTCATAACGATGTTCCCAGAAATAATCGGCAGAAATTGATAAGCGATTATTCAGGAAAGCAGCATCCAAGCCGTAGTTTGTTTTCAGGTCATGGTCCCAGGTAAGGTTAGCATTGGGGATAGCGATATTTAACAGTGCGCCCAAGCCCCTGTCACCATTTCCGCCGAAAACTGCGCCGCCTTTATTGCCGGTACCAAACTGGTAGTTAACCGCGTATAAATATGATGGTGTGTTATCAGAGCCTAATAAACCAACCGATCCCCTGAATTTCAACAGATCAACAAAGCTTACCGATTTAAAGAAATTTTCCTTAGAAACTACCCAGCCCGCCGAAGCAGATGGGAAATATCCCCATTGGTGACCCGGTGCAAAGTTGGTATTAGCATCTGCCCTCATGGCCAGTTCTACCAGGTATTTATCGGCATAAGCATAATTTACCCTGCCGGCAACCGCTTTACGACCATATTCTTTTACCAAAGTAGCCTGGTTTGAAGATTGGTCGCCGGTGGTGAATGTCTGGTTATCTTTTCCGCCCACAATTACACCATCAGCTTCTGCTGCCACACCCTCGCTGTATGATTCATACTGCTCGTACAATGCAAGAGCTGTAATTTCATGTGCACCGAACCGTTTGTGGTAAGTAAGGTTGGCATTGAACTGGTAATTATCGGCCAATGACGGTGTAAGACGAACCTTATCACCATTTTTTATAGCTTTTACGCTTACCACAGTTCCTCCCGGAATATGGTTGTTGTCGCCTTCGCCCGAATACTGATTGTAGTAGAATGTTGAGCCATATTGCTTGTTAAAAGCATTATTGATGTTACGGTTATAGCTTGCATTGGCAGTTAAGCCGCTGATACCCGGAATTTCGTAACTCAAATTGACTAAACCATTAAATACAGTATTATTGTTACCTGTGTAGTTATTGGAATTTTGAACGGCAAAAAAATTAAGGTTATCATTATTGCTGGTTCCTAAGTATACAGGGTGCCCATCAATAAAATATTTTTGCCATGGTGGTGCCTGGTTAAGCGACAGAAAGTCGTTATCCGGACTTTCGGTGGTGCTTGAAAGTTTGTACCAGTATATTTTGCTTTTGGCAAGATCTTCACTTAGTGATAATGACAGTTTTAAGCCTTTTGCCACTTTTGCATCAACGCTGGCCCTAAGCCCGAAACGGTTGGTATTTACACCTTTAAAGTTGGAGTTTTGGTTTACGTAGTTGGCGCCGGCAAAATAGGTTACTTTATCATTACCACCTGTTATGCTAAGCGCGTTACGGGTTGTTACCGCCGGTTTAAATGCCTGCTCCAGGAAATTTTGATTATTGTTTTTAAAGTACTCCAGTTCATCAGGCGTATAATATTTTAAGTCTTTGTTGCTTAAGTCGCCGTTGATATATCCTTCGGGGGTGATGGTATGGTTATATCTTGTTTGCTCAATATCATTCAGATAAGTAGCCATCTGAACGCCAGACATCATTTTAGGCAATTGAATAGCATCAGCAACACCTACCGACGAGCTGAAACTCACCTTCGGCGCACCCAGCTGCCCGCGTTTGGTTGTTACAACGATAACGCCGTTAGCGCCCAAAATACCATAAATAGCTGCGGCAGCATCTTTCAATATCGAAATGTTTTCAACCTCGCTTTGGTCAAGCAGGTTAAAATCACTTTCGGTACGCTGCACGCCGTCAATGATATATAAAGGTGTAGTACTACCGCCATTTTTCGCAAGAAAAACAGGGTTACGGATAGTGATGGTTCCACTTTGACCTGGTCTTGCTATACCACCACTTACGCTAACAGCTGCATTTGTACCGCGCAGCGCTGCTGCAAGGTTGGTGGTAGGGATATCCTGTATAGCTTTCATATCCACAGGGGCAACGGCTCCTGTTAAGTGGATCTTCTTTTGCGTACCGTAGCCTACTACCACAACTTCGTCGAGGTTGTTTTGTGAGGGTACCATTTTAAAATCGGCGTTCATTTCGCCAATTTTCAGTGATTTTTCCTGGTAGTTGTATCCAAGAAATTTAGCCCCCACCACAACGGCTTGAAGGTTAGTGGCCTTAATTGAATATTTACCATCGGCATTGGTGATAGTGCCTGTATTACTGCCCTTTACCTGTATGGCAACCCCGGGCAGGGAAACACCCTTTTCGTCTGTAACGGTACCCGTTATGTTACGATCCTGGGCTTTTAGCGCACTGCCTAAGCACAGTAACACCGAAAGTAAGAGGAAAAGTTTTCTCATAAACTTGATAATTTAATTTTCATGATCAGGTTAATTAATTGGTATAATTGGTTTGCCCGGCTAAAGCTTATATCATGATACCGGGGATATTAGGTTAGTTCAAATTATTGTTTTGCAGCCTGCCGCTCCTTGATCCGTTTTTGCCATTCTTCACCCTCCTTTTTCATATCGTAGCCCTGTGCAGACAGATAATTGTTGATGCGTCCTTTAAACTTGCCAAACCAGGCGTGCTTTTTTTCTGATGATTCGGCGTCTATTGCGTTCTCCCTTGCCTCCAGCAACCATCCTTTAATTTTGCCTTTTTGTTCTTCGGTAAGGTTAGGGATCTCATCCTGATAGGCAGTGTAGGTGATTGGATAAATACGGTAAGTCATACCGTCCTTTATTTTATCAACCTCATCGGCACTTAGTACTTTGCTAAGTTTATTGATATATGATGCATGTAATACTTTAACCTGCTTTACCACATCGCTGTCAACAAGGGCAATTTTAGCATTGGCACCCGCCTTGTCATCGGCCATTTGCGTTTTGATATCGTTTACTTTTGTTTTACGTGCATCGTAAACAGTGTTCAGATCGTTGTACTGGGCTACCACAATATCACGTACTTTCTTAAATTTTACCGAGTCGGTAATGCCTGCTCCGGTAACAATTTTGTTCGAGCGTTCGGTGATCACCTTTATATAGCTGTTATCGGTTGTGGTTTGTGCAAAAGCCGCGTTACCTCCTACTGATAATAACAATATGGCTATGTATTTAAAGTGCTTCATGAGTGTTTTAATTGGTCAAATTCTTTATACAGCTTATACAAAAGCCCTCAAAAAGTTTATAGTATCCTGCCATTTTTTTAAGCAATTAATTGTTTATATAACAATTAATTAAGTATTAAAATTTTGTCAGTTCTAAAAGCCTGCTAAAAAGTATAATTAATTTTATTGGTTTATATTTCCTGGTATCCCGCAGCCTGATTAACAAGTTGCTTTAACAAATATCAATGGTTAGCCTTTGCGTTTCCTGTTTGTATTTATCTATTTATTATACAATCTTAGCATAACCCATTTTTCCCGCAAAGCTAATTTTTTGTCAAAAGAAAATTACATTGCTGCAAATTGGGTTTAATTAAAATTTGCTACTTTTAAAAATATAAACCAACACGGCACATTAATAAATATGGGCCGGCCCGCTAACCTTTATTGATTTTCATAAAATGAAGCCCCATTTTCTCAAGGTTGCGGTAAAACCGCAAAATTCATTCAGTATACGGCATGATATTTTGCCCACCTTCCGGGGCATCTGGCACTACCATCCCGAGCTTGAATTGCACTACGTAATAAAGGGCGAAGGGGTTAGGTTTATTGGTGATAATATCAGCAATTTTTCGCCGGGCGAAATTACATTGCTTGGTGAGGCGCTTCCGCACTGCTGGCGATGCAAGGATGAATATTTTTTGCCCGACTCGGGATTGAATGTTGAGGTAATTGTGATCCATTTTTTACCCGACTGCCTTGGCCGTTACTTGTTAAATTTACCCGAAGCTTTCATGCTGCCCAAGCTTTTTGAAAAAGCTAAAAGTGGTATGGTCATCAAGGGCGAAGCAAAAACGGAGTTGGCCAAACTGATGCGGCAAGCAGCTGAAGCTACCAATCTCGACAGGATCATTATTCTGTTATCGATATTGAAAGTATTGGCCGAAAATGAAGAATTTGAGCCGATCACCCTATCGCACAGCGACTTTCATCAATCCAACGAATCGGATACCATCCGCCTTAATAAGGTGTGTTCATATACACTGGCCAACTACAAACAGGAGATCAGCCTGGAAAAGATAGCGGCAATCGGCAACCTCAGCGTTACCTCTTTTTGCCGGTATTTTAAGCTGATGACCAAGAAAACATACTTTGATTTTTTAACCGAGATCAGGATCAGCCACGCCTGCCGGTTTTTGATAGAGGACAAATTGCCTACCGAGGTTTTGTGCTTTGAATGCGGTTACAATAACATTTCAAACTTTTACCGTCACTTTAAAAGGGTTACCGGCATGACCCCGCTTGAGTATAAACGCCGCTATATTAAAGGGCAAAAGCAGGCAATTTCTGCCTGATGCGGTTTAGTCTTAAGTTGTTAGCCTGAGTTCTAAAGTAAAATTAGAAGCCGTATAAAAACGAATCAATAAAACTGATATCCCCTCACGTCATTGCGAGGCACGAAGCAATCCCCTACTTTACAGGGCGGACTTGCATAGCCCCTCTGACTATTGGGGATTGCTTCGTGCCTCACAATGACGATTTTTCATTTTTAAATACCGATCTCGCTTTGAAGCGTGGTATAGTTGCTATACAGATCTTCAATCTTATTACGAATGGCCGGCGAAAAATAGCCAACATCGCGACGGGTGGTGGTAGTAATTTTCAAACCGCGTTTGGTAAGATAATATTTAGCAATAACCGGGTAAACATTATGCATCACATCCATGTTTTCGGTTAAAAATTCCTGTACCATAGCAACTTCATGCTGGCGTGATGCATCAGCATAATGATCACATAACCAAACGATAAGTTCCGGGAAAAAATTCCCCTGGATACAGGATAAACCTGCTGAACCAGCTTTCAACGATTCAACCGCGTGGACCATGTAAGCATCGTACAAACCAAACGCCGAATTGATTTTACTCGCCTCCAGTTTCTGTTTTACCACATCCAGGTTAAGGCAGGTATCTTTATGATATATTACCCTGCCCGTTGCTATAAAATGCTGAAGTTGTTCGGCCGATAATAACCTTTTGTATGGCACCGGGCATTCGTAAAAACCTAAAGGAATAGTTGCAGTTTGATCAAATAACTCAAATATACGGTCATTAAGCGCAGTGTCCGGCTCATCGGCACCTGCAAGTAAACTTGTAATGGCAATTACCGCCGAAGTGCCTGTATCATACACCCTTTTTATAAAATCGGCTTGTTTTTCAATCGGCCCGCCAAAGGTACCGGTAGCTACAACAGGAACAGCGCCGTCAACAGTTTCAACCACGTGTTTAATTATTGCCAAGCGCTCTTCCCCGCTCAGTTCAAACATTTCGCTCGAAAGGCAATTGGCAAACACACCGGCAGCACCTGCATGCAGGTACATTTCGGTTAAGCGGGTTAGCGCCACATAATCAACCGCACCGTTATCTTTAAAAGGCGTTAACATTACCGGGATAAAACCCTTTTTTGATTGTTCCATTTGATGATTAAATTAAACTGTTAACTGCCTGGTTTTGGTTAAAAAGATTCCTGTTAAAAATATGGCGAGCGTACCCGCAACAATGATCATATTGGTATTCAGCGTACTGCGAAGTGCTGCATATTGCTCCGGGATGAGCGTAGGAAAAGTAAGCCAAAGAATAACTAAAACACCAATAATGCTGGCAATAATAGCCTCGTGGTTACGGGTTTGCCTGCTAATGATACCCAGCAAAAATAGGCCGAGCATCCCTGCTGCAAAAATACCCGAAAGCTGCCACCACAAATCAAGGATGCTTTTTACCCCTATCATGGCTATCCCTGCTGCCATACCTGCAAACCCAAAAAGCACAGTGCCAATATGCAAGGCATTCAATGTATTTTTTTCGTTGAGTTGCGGTTTAAAATATCTTTTATAGATATCGATAGTAAAAACGGTAGCCGATGAATTCATGCCCGAGCTAATGGTGCTCATAGCTGCCGATAAAATGGCTGCAACGATAATACCAACCAGGCCTGCGGGAATTTTGGTGACCATAAAATGCGGCATGATCTTATCACCATAATCGGCAGGTGTAAGTTTGCCCATAAACGCAGCAACCTCATTTGCCGAAGCTGTTGCAGGAAGGCGTTCGAGAGCTACCTGGTGTTTAAGGCTTAAAATCAGATCGGGGTGCTGGCTGTAGTAAGCATATAGGCATGAACCTATTACAAAAAACAGGAAAGATGCCGGCACATAAATACCAACGCAAAGCCATACCGATTTGGCCGCCTGTTTGGTAGATGTAGCCGCATGATAACGCTGAATATAGTTCTGATCCATCCCGAAGTTGTTGAGATTGATAAAGAACCCGTAGAACAGGATCACCCAAAATGTTGGCTCAGTTAAATTAAGCGAGAAACTGCCCAGGCTGAATTTATGATCGGCTTTACCAATTTCTACGATCTTATCAAAGCCGCCGGGAATGTTGCTTACCACGAGGTAAATGATGAGCAGGGCTCCCAAAGTTTTGATGATGGCTTGTACCACTTCTGTCCAGATCACGGCTTTAATTCCGCCGGATACGGTGTACAGGATAATGGAGATGCCCATTACGATCATGATGGTCTTCATAGACAAGCCGGTAAGCGCCTGCAGGCTTAGCGCAATGCCAAAAAACACGGAACCCATGCGGGCAATCTGCGTAAGCAAAAAGCAAATAACCGCATAAACCCTTGCCCAGGGACCAAAGCGTTTTTCAAAGTGCGTATAAGCGGATATGTTGCCGGTATTACGATAAAATGGTATAAAATATTTAACCGCTATCCAGGCTGCAAATGGCATGGATAAGCTAAATACAAAAGCGTTCCAGTTGCCGCCGTAAGCCTTGCCGGGCACACCCAAAAAGGTGTTGCTGCTTAAAAAAGTGGCATAAATGGATAATCCGATGGCCCAACCCGGTATCAACCCAGATGCAACGGTGAACTGCTCGGCATTTTTATTTTTACGCGAAAAATAAAATCCAACCAGCACCATGGCTATAAGGTAAATACCTATAATGGTAAAATCTAACACGGGCAACACTTTCATGCGTTAATCGGGTGGTACAGTAAATTTAGTATTATGGTTTAAAATTGTATAACAAATGTAACGTACTGTGGTTAGCCTTTACTGTAATATTTTCGCCGGCTATTGTATGATATTATCACAGAGAGAATAAATATACAAACAAAAACGCCGCCGCTCGGCTCCAGCCGAGTGGCAACTATCAAGCGGCCTCTGGCCGCCGTGGTAGGTATAGGCCAGAGGCCTGGAAATAGTTGCCACTCGCCAGGAGGTGGCTGTTGCACAACGCATGAATGATTTTACAATATTTTATATTAAGATATTGATTTTTAGTATCTTAATATCATGCAAGGAAAGAAACATTATCAAGAGAAACTCTTTACCAATTTCCAATTGTCCGATCGTGTTCCAGCAGACAATATATACCGAAAGCTAAAAGAAACAATAGATTTTCAGTATTTATATGCATCTACTGCAAAGTATTACGGGAAAGACGGGCAAAAAAGTATTGACCCGATTGTTTTCTTTAAGCTATTGCTTGTTGGTTACCTGGAGAATCAGCCGAGCGACAGGCGTATTATTAGCATATCATCCATGCGCCTTGACATCCTATATTTTATTGGTTACGATATTGACGAAGAATTGCCCTGGCACTCCACCTTAAGTCGTACACGTCAGCTTTATGAAGAAGATGTATTTAATCAGCTATTTAAACAAGTTTTAAAGCAGTGTATAGATAAGGGAATGCTAACCGGCAAAAGGCAGGCAGTTGATAGTGTTTTTGTTAAAGCAAATGCAGCTTTAGATAGTATTAAAGAAAAGGCTATTATGGAAGATGCAGCGATTTTTACCAATCAGCTAAAAGAGGAACAGTCGGAAGATGCAACAAGTGATAACCAGGGAACAAGTCAACCTAACGAGCCAAAACCGAAAAAAGGAGGGAACGCCAGTCGGGCCAGTACAACCGATCCGGATTCAAGAATGTCCGTAAAACCGGGGAAAGCAATGAAGCTAAATTACCTTAGTCAGCTTAGTGTTGATACTTCCAGCTATATTATCACCAGTATTGGCGCTTTTCATGCAGATAAAAAGGACAGCCAATGTCTTGAAGATGTACTTGAAAAAATTGATAATAACCTTAAAGGTTATGGTCTTGCAGTAGAAGAGATCATTGCTGATGCTAATTATAGTAGTTCAACTGCCTTGCAAAGCCTTATTTCCAGGGGGATTACCGGGTATATTCCGAATACCGGAACCTATAAGCAAGAGCGTGATGGATTTAAGTATGATGAAGAAAATGACCGATACCTATGCGATCAGGGAAATACTTTAAAGTTCATTGGCTACAAGAAGCATCACGGTGTTTCAAAAACCTACATGAGCAAACGGTCCGACTGCAAAAAATGCCCTATACGCGAAAAATGTATCGGTAAGGCAAGTTATAAAATGCTAACCAACTCATTAAACAGACCATTATTTGATGAAATGAATAAACGAATACGTGATGAATATGGAAGACAGATGATGACTATCAGAAGAAGCACAGTAGAACCAGTAATTGGCACATTAGTAGAGTACTTGGGAATGCAGAAAGTACATACGATTGGAATAAAACTCGCCAATAAATGTATGATAATGGCAGGAATCGCATATAATCTTAAGAAATTAATTAAATATGGAGGAAATCGGTTGTGGCGACAGATTTTAAGCTTATTTGATCCTTTTAATGCCTCTGATTTTTACTATGCTTAAATAAGCTGACAGGCAAGAATGATCGCACAAATCGGATTATCTATTCATTAAGTCATGCGTTGTGCAACGGCCACCAGGAGGCGAGCGGCTGCTGGAGTGAATACTGGTTAGTTTTTAATATCTTCTCAACGCACACTTCCAATAATTAAGCGGGCAGATTGTAATCCATCGGCAGCAGCGCTAACAGTAATTTTCCCACCAACAGATTTAGATTGGATAATAGCCAGCCCCAAACCATTAAACAAATGGTGCCGATCGGATACAAAAGGATCAAGGTCTGTTTGCGAACCATTATCAACAGCTTTCAGGATCCCTTGGCCCATTACCTTAAATTTAACCAGTTGATTGGCATCAGGCACGGGAACATTATTTTTATCCAGAACAGATACCGTAATGTACGACAAGTCTTTACCATCTGCTTTAATTTTACTCCTATCGACTTTGAGCTGTATTTTGTAAGGTTCACCGGCTGTAACTATCTGCGTGGTCATAACCACTTTGCCATTACGACGGGATACCGCTTTTAATACTCCCGGTTCATATTTAACACGCCACATGACGTGCAGGTCATCGCCGTTCTTTTTCTTAACGCCTATCGATTTGCCGTTTAAAAAAGCTTCTACTTCATCAGCATTATTGTAATATGCCCAAACGTCAATCAGCTGCCCCGGTTTCCAGTTCCAATGCGGCAGCAGGTGCAAAACGGGTCTGCTTGTCCACTCGCTTTGGTACATGTAATATACATCCTTGGGGAAACCGGCCAAATCAACAATACCAAAGTATGAGCTTCGGGCAGGCCACAGGTATGGAGTTGGTTCGCCAATGTAGTCGAAGCCGGTCCACACAAAAAGCCCGGAGAGGAAATCATGCTTCTTGATGATCTTCCATGTTTCCTCGTGCGTAGAGCCCCAATAGGCCGACACGTTATCGTAGGCAGATACCGTAAAATCGGCGTTACCGTCCTTCAAAGGTGTTTTACCATCCTTTGGCCAGCGCCTGATACTATCCGATGGCATATCATAATGCCCTCGGCTTGCAAGTGCCGACATGTTTTCGGTTCCGATAAACTTTTGGCCGGGGTAGTTTTTTTGAAAATCGGCATATACTTCCTGATGATAGTTTAAACCCACCAAATCAAGTGCGCCCGACTGATAAATGAAGTTTTTTTTAGGGTCGGCATCGCTCAGAGCCGATGTAACTGGTCGTGTGTTATCCAGTTGCTTTACAATTTTCACCAATTCGCGACCAATGCTCACACCTGTACTATCAAACTGCTCCCTGATCTCGTTGCCAATGCTCCAGGCAAAAATGGATGAATGGTTCCGATCGCGCAAAACCTGGTCTTGCAGGTCTTTCACATGCCACTCGTCCCAGTCCTCGTGATAATCATGTTTGCTTTTTTTCTTCTTCCACATATCAAAAGCTTCATCCATTACCAGGAAACCCATTTTATCGCACAGGTCAAGCAGTTCGGGTGCCGGTGGATTGTGTGATGTGCGGATGGCATTGCAGCCCATATCTTTTAAGATCTGCAATTGGCGTTCGATGGCCCGTGTATTTACAGCCGTACCCAAAGCACCCTGGTCATGGTGCAAACAAACACCGAGGACCTTCATAGGTTCGCCATTCAGGCTGAAGCCTTTATCAGCATCGAAGTTGAAATAACGGATACCGGTAGAGGTGGTATAATCATCAATAACTTTATTATCAGCAATTAACTACAGCTTTACTTTGTACAGGTAAGGATGATTTATTGACCATAGCTTAGGGTTCATAACCCCAATGTTCTGTTGAATCACGGTATCAATTACTGAAGATGTAACTGTACCCACAACCTTACCCCTATCATCCAAAACCGAAGCCTTGAGCGTTAATTTTGAACCTACCAGACCCGCTAATACCGTACGAATATTAATCGCTGCTTTTTGATGATCAACCTGCGGCGTGGTTATAAATGACGACCATTGCGGGAGATGGATTTTATTAGTAGTGGTCAACCAAACATTGCGGTAAATGCCCGATCCGGTATACCAGCGGGAATTAGGCTGATCGCTATTGTCAACCCTGACCGCTATCACATTTTGCTGCGCTCCAAATTTGAGGTAAGGTGTCAAATCATACCTGAAAGAGATATAACCGTTAGGCCTTTTGCCTAAATAATGTCCGTTGATCCAAACTTCGCTGTTGTGAAAAACGCCGTCAAAATCAATTAAAATAGTTTTAGTTTTTGACGATGCAGGGATCATAAAACTTTTACGATACCAGCCGATACCGGCAGGCAGCCCACCCTCAGCCTGCGTTGTAGGATTTTTACTGTCGAATTTCCCTTCGATACCCCAATCATGCGGAAGATCAAGTTTTCGCCAACGATTGTCATCAAATTTCACCTGGCTCGCAGCCGTGTCATCGCCTAAAAAAAACTTCCAGTCTGCGTTAAAACTTTCTGTTTTGCGCACGTTTTGGGCGGACGCAAAAC
>Ga0163162_10002760_pt1 | contig 16678 bp, 20 predicted proteins | sample S55metaG_FD_115310 | JGI IMG/M metagenome (GOLD analysis project Ga0163162, IMG submission 115310) | Switchgrass rhizosphere microbial communities from Kellogg Biological Station, Michigan, USA - S5-5 metaG | ecosystem: Host-associated > Plants > Roots > Rhizosphere > Soil | place: USA...
CAACGACAATCTTGACGGTATCGGTTTTGGCGAGCGCGAATGCAGGGACGCCAGGTCCGACGAACGCGCCGAGCTCGACGGCTTTCTTCACGATGTCGCCGTCAAAGGGTGCAGTCAGAGAGGTGTCGTGCAGAGCGATTTGCGCCTCGCTGGTCAAGGCCCGAGCAGATTTCAACTGCTCCTGGCTTGCGTCGTATTGGGCGCGCGCCGAGTCGAAGTCGGGTTTCGTCAGGCTCTGGCTGTCGTATAGATGAGTAGCGCGATCAAAGTCGAGCTTGGCTTTCTGAAAAACAGCTTCCGCGGCCGCGGCCTGCGAGGACGCCTGGTGTACTTTGTCTTCGTATTCAGAAGATCGGATACGGACAAGTACCGCGCCGCGGCTGACTCGATCGCCTTCCGCAAGGTCGCGCATCCTGCCGTTCTGCCCGCCCACCTGTTTGAGCGCAATGACGTATCCGGGAATTCTGAATGCCAGGGGAACTTCCGAATCGGGCGTCACTACCGCCGAGAAACGCAAGCCGTCGGCGCTGAAACCCGCTTGCTTCTCAATGGCCTGAGCCTGAACCCCCTGGGGGGGCTGCTGCAGTGTTTTATTCGAGCCACAGCCGGCCATGACAAACATCAACGAAAGTATTGCAATTGTGATTCTCACGTTTATTCCTCTCCCATCGCGCGGCGCAAATCTGCAAGTGAACTCCAGTAAGAAGACAGCGCCTGCTGATACTGAAATGATGTTTCCGAACTCCGAGCCTGAGCTTGCAGAAGATCTTTTACGAGCGCGGCTTGTTCTTTGTATTTATTGCTGGTGACACGGAACTCTTCGGCTGCGGCTTCGTGACCGGTGCGAGTGGCCTTGAGCAACAAGGCAGCTTCTTTCCACTTGCGGTACTTCGACCCGACTTCAACCACGATTCGCGATTCTGCCTCTTGCGCGCCGTTGTGCGCTTGCGCCAGTGTGTTTGATTTCTCGCGTATTCGATTGCGGCGGCGTCCCCAATCGAATGGCTCCCAGGTCAAGGCAAAGCCGGCCACCGCGACGTTCGTCGGAAGGACCTGCACATTCTGAACTCCGGTATAGCTGACGGCGATACCAAAGTCCGGTATGTACTCGGCTTTGGCGATGCGGCGGTCGAAGTCGGCTTGTTTTTCCTTTAAATGAGCCTGGCGGATCTCAGGACGACTCTGTGACGCCCTCTGGCGCGCCTCCTCCAGACTTAGAGTCGTCGTGTCCTCCTCTGGTATGAAATCGACCCGAAAGGGAGTTGCGAGATCCCGCCCTAGAAGTTGGTTCAGGTTCTCGTGCTGCGTGGAGAGTCCGTTCTCGGCGACTGACAACTCATATTGCGCCTTGGACAAACGAGCATCGACCTCCAATGCGTCTGCTTTCAGTACGGTCTTCTCGCTGATGTAACGCAGCGTAACTCGCCGTGCCTCTTGCAGGGTCTTCACGGCTTCCCCTGCCGCATCCACAGCGGCTTGGGTCGCTACCAGTTCGACGTATGCACTTCGCACTTCGGCCGCGATTTTCTGCCTCTCGGCGCGGACGTCTTCTTTTGCGATCTCGCGTCCAAGTTCTGTGGCGCGAATTCCCAGCCCGATTTTGTACTGCTGCGACAGAGGCACATCGATGCTGCCAGTTAAATAGGCGGTTAACTGTGCCGGCGTGTGAACCTTGGCATTTGTTGAGGGAATGGGCCCGGTCGCTGGATACGTACCGAAGGCTCCTTTCGCAAATGTGAAATCGAACGGCTGCAGCAATTCGCCACCGAGTGCGGAGAATTGGAAATGTGGCAATCGCCGGCTGCGGGCCGTGCTCACCTGGAAGTCGTACTTTCCCGCCTCCAGCACGGAGTTCTTCACCAGTCGGTTGTTCGAGAGTGCAATGGAGACTGCGTCGTCAAGTGTAAGAATCGGGACGTCCTGCGTGGCTTGTTGCGCAAGCGACCCCATCGGTGACGCAAATACAAGAACGGTAAGAAGCAGTGCGAGCCGGTTCGATTTCATAATTCTTCTACCTGGACTTCGGCTAAGGTCTGACGGCACTTTGAACTTCGAGCGAATCTGTTGTCGCTCGTACGCACCAAGAATGCAGGTGCCGTGCCAACCTGGACTTCCTTCTAAGTTCTTGAATCAGAAGTGCTGGCGTCCGACTATGGCGAAGAATGCCCACATCTGGTCGATGGGCGCTGCCCTAATGCGGGCACTGAATCTGTTTTCAGAACGGGCTGGCAATACCCGTGGGCAGGGACCTCCCGTGGACCAAACCAGATTTGATTTGAGTAGGAGAACCTGCCAATAAATGGGCCTCGAAGGGCCCGGCTCTGGTGTGCAATTGCCGACAGGGTGCTCGATGGCTCGATCATCTACGGAGAGAACGATGCCCGTTTCCGTCTGAATCACTCGGTACGTGTGCCTTGCGTTTTTGCGTTCCTAGCAATGAGAGCTGAAGCCGCTCGCAAACGTCGCGGGAATACGAAGTTTCGGCAATGAACTGAGCTCCAAGCCTCTTGACAAACAAAAGCACTTCTTCACCGATGGCATCGATAAACATCAAGTCCGTAAGATCGACGATTAATTCCAAGTCGCTATCGCAGCGCGTCAGAAGCGTGCGGACTTCCTCAGCTCCCTCGCGGGTGAATCGGCCTTCGAGCCTGCAAATCAAGGCACCATCTGTTTCTTGCGTCTGGACACGTAGCATGCTGGGCTCCTCTACTTCGTTAGCTGCCTCCACAAAGGCTGGCTAAAGTCGTCGTTGCACTTGTTTTGCCATGGAGTTTCGGCGCAACCTATTTAAAATGAATGGCTTGTCGGACGTATGCCGCCCTGAACACTGGGCAGTGCCAGCATGAGGGCAGTCCTTGGCGCCGGTTAGGAATCGAAGCGGCTCAGGCAGCCGCCTCTTGTAGAGTGCAAAGAGAGGGAGGAAACCGGACTGTCTGCTGTCAGGCCGAATAATCAGCGCGAGTGATACTTAGCCGGCGCATCTTGTTCTGCAGCGTAGTTCTCTTAAGTCCGAGGCGCTCGGCTGCCCCGCCTTTGCCGGCTATTCTTCCGGATGTGCCTTTCAAAGCATCGAGGATCGCCTGCCGCTCGGCTTGCTCGAAGGTCGATGCTGCCGCAACCACAGTGCGGGCCCCCGATCTCCTTAGTTCTGGGTGCGGCACATTCAATTCGTCGCCTTGCGTGAGAATGACACAACGCTCCAGGAAGTTCTGCAGCTCGCGAATGTTTCCTGGCCAATCGGCATTCACCAGGGCTTCCATGGCCGCTTTCGGAACCGAGCGGATGCGCTTTTGCATACGTCGGGAGAGTCGAGAGACAAAAAAGTGGACGAGCAGTTGAATGTCTTCGCGCCGTTCGCGCAGCGGCGGGATTTCGATGGGAAACACCCTCAACCGGTAAAAGAGGTCCTCGCGAAATTGATTACTGCGGATCATACTTTCCAAATCCCGATGGGTGGCCGCAATCAGACGAACATCAACCTGGATGGTCCGGGTGCTTCCCAGGCGTTCAAACTCCTGCTCCTGCAGAGCACGCAGGAGCTTTGGCTGCAAATCCATGGTGATGTCGCCGATCTCGTCGAGAAACAGAGTCCCGTGATCTGCCAGCTCAAAGCGGCCTCGCTTCTGGATGAGAGCCCCCGTGAAAGCACCCTTTTCGTGGCCGAACAGTTCACTTTCCACCAGACCCGAAGGAATCGCCGCGCAGTTCAGGCGGACAAATGTGCGCTCACGCCGCGGACTGAGATTATGAATTGCCCGTGCAACCAGTTCCTTACCGGTACCGGTCTCACCATGCAGCAGTACCGTGGAACCTGTTGGCGCCACGATCGCCACCTGGTCCAGAACCTTGCGGATCGCAGCGCTCTTGCCGACTATGTCTTCGAAGTTGTACTCAGACTCGATTTCTGATTCAAGGTAAAGCCTCTGCTCTTCCAGATCGTCGCGCGACGCGCGAAGTTGTCCGTAGGCCAGAGCATTCTCCAGTACCAAAGAGATCTGGGTGCCGATCTGCGACAGCAGGTCTCGGTCCGCCTCGTTGAAGGCATTCGCCTTACGACTGCACATGGTCAGCAATCCCAGGCGGCCATCGGCTCGCAGCAGCGGAACCAGCACGGCCGACACGAGCGATTCCGACCGACACGCTTCGCGGAGGGCCGAAGGTATATCGGCTTCGAGCGTTGAATAAAACTGCGGTATGCGGAGGCGCGACCACTCGCTCCATAGCTTCGTGGGCTCGACGACAACGACCTTCTCCAAAAAACCTTTTCCAGCTGGGAAATCGAGGAATTTACGTTCCAAACGATCTGCTTGCTTGTTAAAGAGCCACAATGACGTGAGATCGTTACCCAGGTGCTTGCGCATCGACGCTGCCACAGCCTGAAACAGTTCCTCCGCATCCAGCTTGGTGACAATATGATTGTTGATCTCCAGCAACAAGCTGAGCCGATCTCGCTGCTTCATGACCTCTCGGTGGTAAAGGTCAGCGGTGTCTCTTGCCAGTGCGCACTCGAGCGCGACCGCAACGTGGGAGGCCAGGGCACTGATCATCTCGACGTCTTCGGCGGCAAACTTTTCGCCCTGCAACTTTGTCACGGAAAGAATCCCGTATCGCTTCTGAGCGGTGGAGACCGGAAACAAATAGGCAGTTCGTCCGACAACCTCGGGTGCAAACGGAGCCAACTCGGGATGCTTCAACATTTCCTGCGATACGTTCGGGATGAAGACCGGTTTCTGTTCCTCAAGCACCTGTGCCACGGCGCCAATTCGTAACACTTTGGTTCCGATCGTGAATGCGGGCGCGTCCGGGTCTCGATCGAACTCGAGCACGTGCAGACTATCTTCCTTATCGTTGAAGACCCACAGTTCGGTTCCGTGCAACCTCGAAGTGCTGGACAGAACCTCACGCAGGCTGCGCAGAACGGCTCTGACCGTGGGCTGATCGGCCAAGGCAGTGGACGCACCCAGCAGCATTCGATATCGATCTTCGGCAATGGTCATGACGCGTGTGCTCTCCCCAATGGCTCTTGATATTCCTATCGCTCACTCGCCAGCGGTGCTGGAACCGTAGAAAGAAGTTTGTTGATGGCTAGATCGACGGTCCGATTCATCTCGGAGACGACCCCGCGTACATTTCGTTGAGACACCGTTCCGGTTTCGGAAACAGCATTGCTCCAGACCGTTGTACCGGTCGCTACTTTGGTGATTCGTGCAGACATTGAAACTTCCACCTTGACCCCGGAATCGTAATCCACTTCCTCCAGCTTTTCCAATTGTCCACTGAAAACATAGTCGTTGTTCGGACGCCCGTCGTAGATCGAGACCATGGAGTACTGACCGCTGGCGCGCAGATGATCGACGACGGCGCTGGTCACGAGCGTGCGTGGATCCGCCGCCCAGCGGTGGTATTCGTAGAATCCGACTTCCTCCGGCGTCCTGCGGTAAACGATCGGCCCTTGCCGTAGATACCCCGGCGATTGGAATTCTCGAACCGCAATTGAGGTTCGGACGTTTTCTGCGGCTGGCGGATCCGGCGGAGCTGGCAAATTCAGTGTGTAATAGCTCGGATATCTTAGCCTCCCACCACAACCGGCCAGGATCGTTCCGATCGCCAACAGCAGTGCGAGCGTGTTTAGAATTTTCTTCATTTCTGGTCTCCTCTCCTGACCTATTTCGGCACCTGACGGTCCGCGGGTTGCTTGATGCGGACCAGGCTCCAGGGGCGCTGCTTCAATGAATCCGTGAATTGATTGAGGTTGTCGGTCGCCTCGCGAAGATTCTCAACCGTGTCGTTGATCTTGTAGTCGTTGGCCCGCACAACGATTTGCATTGACTGCAGCAGGCCTTTGGCCTGTTCCAAGGTCGTCCCCAATTCAGTCAGGTCCTTTCGCATCGGATCACGCAGATCCGTCACGGTGCCATTCACATTCTGAATGGTGTCATCGGCATGGTCGCTAAGCTTGGCCAGTTGGTCTGTAAGATGGTCAATCTTGGGACGCTCGTCGGCGACCAATCGATCGATGTTGTCCAGAATGGCTTGGACCTTTTTCTGGTTCCGTGGTCCGGTCATCGTGTCCAGGTTGGCCAGCAGATGGTTCACGTTGCCGCTAATGTCGTTGAGTTCTCCCTGGGCCTGCGTGATCAGCGTATTGGCGCTGTCCGCAACGGTTGCCAGTTTCCCTGCAATCTCATCCAGGCTGGCCGCCTCTTTTGAGGTGATGGTTGAGTCTGGGGGAAGACGCTTGGCATCAATGGCGCCGGTTGTGATCGACAGGGCTGCGCTGTTCATGACGCTGACGAATCCCAACTTGGCCACTGATTTCTCATTCAGCGGAGTGTCTTTTTTGACTTCAAGCAGAATCTCGATTCGGGTTGGATCTGTAGCCCAAGGTCGCACAGCTGTAACTTTGCCCACGTTTATGCCTCCATACAGCACGGAAGCTCCGGGCTCAAGCCCTCCGGCATATCGCAGGTAAGTACGATAGCGGACGGTGCCGCCGCTATACTGCGCATTCAACAGGAAGATGACGGTGAACGCGAGTACAGCAAAACAGCTGAGGACAAAGGCGCCGACTTTTGCTTCGGTGGTCATGGCTTAGCCTCCTGACGTTGCACGTAGCGTCCCAAATAGGAGGCGAACGCCGGCATATGCATGGGGTTGTCCGGCACACGGTTGAGAAACTGCCTCACGCGCGGATGCTGGTTCGCGCGTATTTCGTCTTTTGTGCCGACCGCGAGCAGCTTTCCGTTGTACAGCATCGCGATGCGGTCTGCGATGCGGAAGGCGCTGGGCAGCTCGTGAGTGACAACCAGCGCCGTTATTTGAAAGGTCTCCTTGAGAAACACGATCAGTTCGTCCAGTTCCGCCGCCACAATCGGGTCAAGGCCGGCGGAGGGTTCATCCAGGACTAAGATCTCAGGATCCATTGCAAGGGCCCGCGCAACCGCTGCGCGCTTCTTCATGCCTCCCGAGAGCTCCTGCGGATGCAGTTTGCCGAAATCTGCCAGCCCCACCACAGCCAACTTCATCCAGACGATCAGGTCAATAATGGAAGGCGCGAGTGCGGTATGCTCCCGCAAGGTGAGCGCGACATTGTCTTGAAGCGACAGTGAATTGAACAAAGCCGCGCTTTGAAATGCCACTCCAATCGAGCGCCGGACTTTCTTTAAATCCGCCTGTGAGCAGCGCGTAATGTCCGTGCCTTTGATCGAGATGCTGCCCGCTTTCGGACGCTCGAGACCAAGAATTTGCCGTAACAACGTGCTCTTTCCGGAACCGCTGCCCCCAAGCAGAACCGTGATCTGGCCTGGCTCTATGTCAAGGTTCAAACCATCGAGCACACGCCGGCCACCGTATTCCACTACCAGATCGCGCACGGAAATTGTGGACATTTACGTTTTTCCCACGAAGTAAAAGATGGCCGTGAATATCGCGTCGGCGACGATCACCAGAAAGGTTGATCGCACGACCGCCGCGGTTGTCGAACGCCCCACCGCCTCGGGGCCGCCGCGCACCCGAAGTCCTTCGAGGCATCCCACGTGAGCAATAATGGTCGCGAACGCGACGGCCTTGATCAGCCCGGCAAGCACATCCCGCAATTCGATCGAGTTCAGCACATCCCGGAAATACAGCAGCAGTCCGAGACGCGTGCTGAAGAACATGAACAGGCCACCGGCGAGGATCCCGAAAAGGTTCGCGATGATACTGAGGCACGGAACTGTCACCAGTGCAGCCAGGTACTTTGGCGCCAAGACGAACTCCACCGGGTCAAAGGCCATCACCTTGAGAGCATCGATCTCTTCCGTCACCTTCATGGTGCCAATCTCGGCAGCGAAGGCGGAGCCCGAGCGTCCGCTGACAGCGATCGCAGTCAGCAGCGGACCAAGTTCGCGCGTGAAGCCGACTGCGACCAGATCGATGACGAAGTGCAAAGCTCCGAAGCGCCGCAGCTCAGAGGCTCCCTGCATCGCCAGGATGAATCCGCTGCACATCGCCAGTAGAGCTACCATCGGTAGCGCCTCAACCCCGATATCCAGCATCTGGTGAACGGTGGCTCGCCACCGATGCCGATTTCCAACCAGGGGCAGGGCGGCACGCATGCCCCGCAGGGTGGCCCACAATTGAATGTTCAGGCTCCCGACGTAGTCGAGTTGACTCAGAGTCTCTCTGCCGGCAATTTCGAGAAGATTGGCCATCAGACCGTCTCGCACCCAGAGTGATTCATTTCCGAATGCCCTCATTGAATAGGGATAGAATGCCCGTCGCCTCAAACAGGCGATGTAAGCGATCATGCAATCCCCGCAACTTAAGTTCGGTCTTACAGTGTCGTGCGATCTTTAACGCTTCAATCAGAGTGGCAACGCCGGAACTGTCGATATGAGTAACGCCCGACAGGTCAATGCTCACCAGGCTGGGATGTCGTCCTTGCAAGAGCGCGAGAAGGCGCTCGCGGAGGGCTGGTGAGGAATCGATATCGATACGACCGTACAAGCATGCCAAAGCGCCATCCTCGCTGGCAACGAAGATTTCCGGTTCATCGACGCGCTTTCCGTTGTCGCTCAGCATCAATCAAGCCCCCTCCCGTAGAATGTTCATGCTCCTACTCCCGTCGAGCGTCCGGATTCGATACTCGGAATCGCAATTGGAGTGCCGGGCGTGACCACCTCTAAGTTGCTGAAAATCGTCTGTTTGTAAATCTTCGGTGCCCTAACGCAGGCACTCGAGAAGGACGGTGACCGTATGTGGGCAGATGAGGTCAGAACTGCGGACTGGTGACCTCCTGAGGTCTGCCGACCGTCGCAACAAGTACGAAGCCTCCCTGCTAAACTGCCTGAGTGCGGCGTCTCGTGGTTAATGCGGACGATCTCGGATTCACATCCGGCGTAAATCGGGCCATCATTAAGGCACACACGGATGGCGTCGTGACCTCCGCCACATTGATGGCCAACGGCCCGGCCTTTTGCGAGGTCAAGGAACTCGCGAAGCAGTTTCCGAAGCTGAGTATTGGCTGCCACGTGGTGTTGATCGATGGCGAACCGGTTCTGCCGCCGGCAAAAATTCCTTCCTTGGTCCAATCAGGGCGATTTCGTAACGATCTGAAAGCATTTGCCGCTCGGGCGTTGACCGGGCAGCTTGACGCCACTGAGATTGCCGCCGAGGCAACGGCGCAAATCCGAAAAGTGCAGGCCGCGGGAGTGTGCGTGTCACACTTCGACACCCACAAGCACACCCATATTTTCCCGAAGGTGTTGCGCCCTCTGTTACTGGCCGCCGCCGAGTGCGGAGTTCGAGCCGTCCGGAATCCGTTCGGCCCGCGTCTTCCTTTGCGAGTCAGTGAACTTCTGAAGCGACCGAATCTCTGGACACGCTGGGTGGAGATGAGAGTATTGGGAGGCTTTGCGGGAAACTTTCAGAAAACCGTGCAGCGGGAGGGCTTTGTCACGCCCGATGGAACTTTGGGAATTGAAGTTACCGGCACCTTGAACGAGACGTTGTTCACCGCGATCGCAACCATTGTCCCGGAGGGGACATGGGAATTCGTCTGCCATCCGGGCTACAACGACTCTGATCTGGAATCGGCCAGGACGCGACTGCGAGAGTCACGAGAAGTCGAATTGCATGTATTGACCTCGCCGGGAGCTCGAGAGATTCTGACGAAGCACGGGGTAGAGTTGATCTCCTACCGGGATTTGGGGGAAGGGTGACCGGTCACGACAGTGCCTGGGTTCGCGGCCGCGGGATGTGAGATTAATGGGCGATCCATGGCCGATTGGGCCAGGATCGCCCGTGTTCCAATTTGGAGAAGTTTTCGAGCCGGCAGCAGTCTCACGCCACCATGCTCTTTCCCTGCTCCACCCATTGTTCGTACTGTTTCTTGATCTCCGTCACCCGCGCATCGATCACAGCTTTGGCATCGCCCTGAGCCTTGACGGCTTTTTTCTGCAATGCCTTTACCTTGGCTTCGGTCTCATTCTTGATTTGCTCCGACCGTTGCCGGGCCTGCTGCAACTTCGCCTGCAACCGGGTGTTGAGCTCATCGATCTTGGCTTGTAGTTTTGCCTTTTGCTCCGCTTTCACCCGGGCATGCTCGGCTTTCAACTGGTCGATCTCGGCTCGCAACTCGGCGACTTCGCGGGCCCGTTGGGCCTCTTCGAAGCTCTTCCTGGCGGTGCGAACAACAAAGCCATTGAGCGCCTCCATTCTGGTGTCCACTGGAGTCACCCATTCTTCGCTGACATCCGCGACGATAGCGAACTTGCCGGGGGTAAGTCTGTTCGACACTTCGGCCAGGAAATCTGAGTTCACTCCGGCCACGAACAGGTCGGCAAAACTTCCGGCCATCGTGCCGGCCAGCGCCCCGACTGCGACCCCAGCAGGGCCGCCCAGCAAGCCGATGAGGCTGCCGATCGCTGTTCCGCTTACGGTTCGAACAGGAAAGTCGCCATCGCCTTGTTTCACCGTGACTGCCCCATCATTGTTCTTGTCGATGACGGCTTCGGCATGAATCGTGATGCTACCCTCGGAATCGAGTTGATTGAGCGCTCGCAATCCTTCGTACGCTTTTTTCTCAGTGTCGAAAACTATTACTAGCATTTTCTCCATGACATTCTCCTTTCAAATCCTCGCATCCGGCGAGTAGGTTATTGGTCGGGGTTAAGCTGCTTTTGGCAGTGCGATTTCGGGCAAGCTATGGATGGCGGTGGCGAGGCCGATCAGTGACGCCCCGTCGAAGATCAGATCCACCCCAATCGCGAAGCCGATGAACCAAACACTCGACACCGGCATTTGCACCAGTAACATGATCCCCAGCGCCAGGGAAACAATGCCCGACAATACAGACCAGCCCCAGCGCGGAAACTTCAACATTCCGGCCCCAATGGCGCGAAACAGGCCGCTGACAATGAAGAAAGAAGCAAGGATCAGAGTGAGGCTGGCTGCCCCGGCAAGCGGATACCGGATCAACAGATATCCGGTGAAGCCCCGGAACAGCGCGCTCAGCAGCGACAGCAGAAAGCCCTGCCAACTGTGAGCACGAAAGGCCTGCACTAAACCGAGAATGCCACTGAACAGCAGTATCCATCCGAAGAAAAGAACGGTGGCGAACGTAGCGCTGATGTTACCGATCACGCATACCGCGCCGAGAAGAACGAACAGGATTCCAAAAGTGAGGAAGTGTCCCCAGGAACTACGAAGCTCACCGATTCCCGCTGCGAGCGGGCTGTATGCAAACTGTTTGGCTGACATATTGATATCTCCTTTCTTATAAACTCGACTTAGGCCCCAAGATTAAGAATTAAGAAAAGACGGTCGCAGTCGTCGACTGCGTCAGTAAATCATGAGTCTTCGACAAACGACTGTGATGGGAGTCATGGATCAACGTGAGCGGAGTCACACGTTAATCAAGTTGCGAAGAGCTGACCGTACTTTCAGCGCGAAATGATCTGTCTTCCTTGGTGGGTCGGCGCCGGTCTGGTATCAAAGAAACCCGGAGTTTTCGGGACCGCCATTTTCGATTGCGAGAAGGCGATGGCAACGCTCAACATCGGATTATCGCCAGCAAAGCACGTCGAATTTCAGCCGATCCCGCGAACTGGAACTTCGATATCATCTGGATGCAGAGGTGGATCCCGGAAAAGGAACCACGAGAACAGTATCGGAGCTCGCGGTCTTCAGCGGGTGTCTCCCTGGCTGGTTTGCTTCGTCGATGTCACGTTTTAAGACGTCATGAAGGGCGCTAAGCACCTGATACTGCATCATTGCTACTTGGTAGCTCTGCTGCAGAAGATATTCCGCCTGTGCGCGGGTAATTTGATTTTGTTGTCGGGCCTGCACGATTACGAAGCAATCGGCCGAGGTCTTTTCTGCCAGCATGCTCATGGCGATCTCGTATGATTTGAGAATGTCTTGTGGACCCAAAGGCATTTCGGGCTTCAGCGCAATCAAATCGGACAGAACAGGATTGGACTGCGAGCCTGTACCGGCCAGAATGGCCTCCGGCGGTGGCGCATTTACTTCGATCTTCTTCGTCGGCTGGGCTGCGGCAGTGTGCAACAGTGTGCCGAGAATCGCGATCGCAATAAGAATCTGTCGAAACTTCATCGTTCCTCCTGGACCCGTTTGCTGATGGGGTGATCAAGCACTTTTCTTCTGTAACTGTTCTCCACGTCTCATCCTGTGCTTCCATCAAAAAGCAGGCGATGTGTGCCGTCCGCTGTCAGGGTTGACTGGCGAGTTTCGCGCCAGGCGCCCGGGTCCTGGCCATTCCGATTGCTTGATCACTTTGGCGATATTGCGGGCCAAATTGTGAGTTGCGCGAAAATTGCTGCCGAAGAAGCGAACGTTCCCTTGCACCGAGCGATCGAGCACGATGTTGCCGTCCCGGGTAATAAGTTGACTTTGCACACTTAACTTCGTCGCGCCACTCACGGTGGTGACCGCACGCTGCGTTTCGCTCCCGCGCGTGTACTTCACCAGCTTGGTCTTCAAGATCAGTAAATTAGGAAGCTGGCCAGCTTTACTGTCGCCCTCGCGGAGGACCTGCTTGAATCGCTTTGTCTTAGCCAACTCTTCCAAAAGGTTCTCGTAGATCGCGACCTGAAAGGAATGTGCGAGATCCATGTGCCCGGGATCAATCCGCTCCACTTGCACGCTCCATTGCGGGTCGGAACCACTGGTTCCACCGGAGGATTTAGCCGCTGCCGTCTGACCAGCCAGCCCAACCGACAATGCAAGCGCAATCGTGACGCCGGCCGCCACACAGAAAATCCATGAGTTCCGTTTAGTTGTTTTCATGCGCGACCTCCGAGGTGCTTCGCGTCGTTGGTTGGTCTTCATGCGTGCCGGAAGATGCGCCCCGAGCCACGAGTTCCTTTGTTACGAGTTCACCTTGTCCTTTAGCGACCAGGAAGATCACACCGTGAAACCCTCCATTACCGTCAACGTATTCCAGGGTCAGGGTGTCGTATTGTTTGTGTGCGAAGAGACTGACCAATCGGCCACTTCCGTATGGAGCGGCTGCCTTCCCAATCTTCATTGGCAGTCCGCCGACCTGTTTGCTCTCCTCACCCAGAAAGACATCCCGCACAGAAGCAATGTCTATCTGTGCGACGGACTGGCCGCTTTGCTGAAATTGCAACAGGTTGTCATGGGTCGACAGTGTCCCATTACAATTGTTCTTTGTGTTCGGCAAACCCAGCACATGAGTAGCCTGAATGCTGAACGGTGCGTTTGCCTTCAATCTAGGAGCGCTGTTCTGGGCCAATGCGGCCATGCTGACGCACAACCATAGTGCAAAGACAGCGATGAGTACACGGTTTACAAAGAAAGGGCCCGGGCCGTTCTTTACAACTAACAAACGATCCATCATTCCTCCATGCTTTACTCAATCGTCAAATCGAAATCTTCCCGGCAAACATCATTTTGCAATTGCGACGACATCCACACCCGATCTATTTCGAGTGTTTAGGCTCCGTGGCGGGCCTGCGGCTTTCTATCGGCACTTGCAGAGACCGGCCCAACATGTCGTTGTAGGTAATTGTGTGCTTTCCCACCAGCACCAGCAGGTCGCGCCCGGCTGCGTATTTCGGAGCGATTTCGCCCGCCGGTGTTGTGTACCGCACCAGATACATTGTGTCGCCCACTTTCACGGATACGTCATAGGTGATGGGATCAGACGCGTCCTCGCCCGCAACCGGATGCGGCTTAACCTCAGTAATGGTGGCTATCTGCCACTTCGACGCGGGCTCGCAAAGCGCCGGTAATGTCAGCAGACACAGAGTAAGCACAGCTATTAGCCTGCGTAGCATTTACTCCTCCCGTTGGCTTCCTCTTACTCCGCGAGCAGTCGTCAGGAACCAACTGGCCGCCAAGTCAGAAGCTTGTTCTGGTCAACTTCGATGGCAATCGTCATGCCAAAAGGTGAGAGCGTGATCTAAGTGTCCCCGCCAGGTTGGGGTTTCATGCCGTTGCGTGGCGCCGGTCTCGCATACCGACCGTGTTTCAACGGACCAGTTGCGCCCACATCCGGGCATCATGCCTATTGCCGGGCAATGGTTGTGACAGTCGACATACGCGCGCACCGAAGAAAAGCTTTGTTCTCGCCTTTTATTCGTTGTTCGGGCATTGGCATTGCGCGTGCACTCTCATCTCGCAGCGAGGGCAGGCATTGGTTACCAAGATGGACTCCGCAGCCAACCAGTTCGGAGCGCCCGAGAGCGTAAACCAGCGCGGCATATTTCCGTTGTTGGTGGCCAGTGGCTGCCCCTCGCATATTCGTCGGATTTCTAAACAGGAGAGCGATTATGAGAATCGCTGACACACTACCGGGTGAATCGAACGCGCAGATCATTTCGTCGATCATTAACTTAGTCTGTCCCCAGTGCGGAGGAAGAATGTCGGAATTCCAATGTGACGGGCGATGCAGCAGAAACTGGCTTGCGGAATGGGAATGGGCGAATCAGGCCACCAGAAGCCCCAGATCACGACGAGGACCCGCTGCACGGTAGAAGCGGTGAGCAACTGTACCTGGACGGTATCTGACCGGGTAATGGAGCATCTGAGATGAGTGCTGAGGAGGTCTTGGCCGCATTCCGGCGTGGCGCTCCCAATCTATTCTTAGGCGCGGCGTTCGCCGCTGTCGGCACGGTGTCGCTGCCTCTTTCATGCCGGTATCTTCCTCCCTAGCCCGCCGAACAGTTCGTAGTCGTGATCCAATCCCCGGAGGGCTTGCGGAAGCAGAATACGGCCTTTTCCGGTGCCCGGCAGATTCAGATGAATAGAAAAGTTATGATTCCAGTGGCTCGTTGTCGCTGGGAGCGGCGATACCCAAGAAGACGAGAACGGCACGATTCAGCCGCACCATGTCCTCGTCAGCAAGGCGGCCAACGCGTGCGCCGATCTTTGATTTCGGAACACTCGTGATCTTATCCACCATCAGCCGGCAAACAGCGCGAAGCCCGTTGCTTTCGTTGGGCTCGACCGGCAACCGAAACAGAGGAGCATCGGTTGGGTCGAAAGTGAAGGCGCATACCGTGATCGAATCCGTCATATCAAAACGGTCGTCTTGAAGAATCACAACTGGACGGGGCTTCCCAGCATAGTCCTTGCCGCCCGCAACGGTCCAAATCTCACCGCGCTTCACACCGCGCCCCAATTAGAGACAGCGTCGATGAAGTCTTGGTCCTCCTTTGCGTGAGGACTATTGGCAACAGCCAGCGACTGCCGATGTGCTTCTGTCACAAAAGCAGGCGAGCGCATGTCGGGGACCCAAATCTGGATAGGCCGTAACCCCTGTTGACGAAGGCGCTTGCGGTGCGCTCTGACCTTATCCCGAGACGACTTGGAGTGAGTTCGTGCCCGCATTTTACCTCCCTGCCTGGTTACATGTAACCTACCACAGGTACCCGCTAAAATCAAAGCCCGCAGAAGAAGATGAATGAGGGCACGTTGTGCTGGCTGCGCCCAACCGCAGCGCATTACTGCGGGTACTCCAGTTGATCCGAAGCCCTGCGTTCCCACTTCTTTCAGGGGATCCCGGCCGCCGTCTTTGTTTTGGTAGTCATGGCAGTGCGACCAAGAATGGCTCGGTCAAAGCTGTTGGGGTACTTCAACAGCTTGGCGGAGGCGCGCGAGATACGGTTGATTTCGAGAGACTTCGTGTTCCCGAGCGTCAGGCTCAAAGGCAAGAAGCCGCTCTCGGCGTCCATCATGGTGCAGAAGTATCTGAGGCCGGCCGCGGTGAAGGCCGGAGTGATCATGGAAGGGGAGAAAGTGCGTTTTGGCTTTCACAACTTCCGGCATGCACTGGCGACGGCGCTGGTCAAACTAAGGGTGGACGCGAAGACGGTGCAAGGGATGCTGCGTCACGAGGACTTCGGGACGACTATGCAGCTTTACGCACAGTCGGACATGGAGTCGATGCGCGAGGCACAAGGCAAGTTCCTGGAGCAGCTTTTGGGCGACAGGATGCACCTGCTCACAGAGAGGGTTCAGTGAGAAATCGTCGATCGGATCGCCGAATCGTGGGTTGGATCGTGGGTTGGGAATTCTCCGCCGAAAGCCACTAAATCTTTTGGAATGATGGTGGCCAGGGACGGAGTTGAACCGCCGACGCCAGCCTTTTCAGGGCTGCGCTCTACCACCTGAGCTACCTGGCCACTTTGGGCTCACAGCTTGTCTGCCGGCGCCGGGCGCGTCGTCTGGCACTTCAGGACTTGGACGGAATTTGCCAGTCAATTCTGGGCAGTCAAGACGCTGGAAGCGTTTGGAACAGACCCGATTATAGCAACGGAGTGAGGTTCGCTCAAATCGTAGCCGTCTTTTCTATTGCGCTAGTGTGACTTCGTGGCTGGCATGGCGCCGTTGAGAACCGTGAAGGCGCAGCGCCTGGACGCTACCCAGTAAGCGACTTCACGATAGTCAGCTACGTCGAACACCGCCAGATCGGCATCCCTTCCCGGCTCGATCGATCCCTTGCGTTCCTGCAGGCGCAACGCCCACGCTCCGTTTACCGTGGCGGCGGCAATCGCCTCGGCGGGCGACATCTTCAAGTGAGTGCATGCCAGGGACAGGACGAACGGCATGCTGAGCGTCGGGGATGATCCCGGGTTGTAGTCGGTCGCCAACGCCACCGCTACCCCGCCATCGATCAGTTTTCGCGCTGGAGGAAAATGGTCCAGGC
>Ga0163162_10002762_pt1 | contig 16677 bp, 13 predicted proteins | sample S55metaG_FD_115310 | JGI IMG/M metagenome (GOLD analysis project Ga0163162, IMG submission 115310) | Switchgrass rhizosphere microbial communities from Kellogg Biological Station, Michigan, USA - S5-5 metaG | ecosystem: Host-associated > Plants > Roots > Rhizosphere > Soil | place: USA...
AGAAGAGAAATTTTTATGGATCAGTCGATGAGCCAGGAAGATAAAAAAACAAAAATAATGGCGCTGAACGAGCAGGCTGATAAGAGAATCCACGCAGTCCTAGGTGACGATCTGTTCAAGAAATACCAGGATTGGTGGGAGAAGAATCGGCCACAAAGACCGGGAAGCAAGTAGGTAAATGTGAGAATGAATCGCGGATTTCGCGGATTTGAGCGGATTCCGCGGATCTTCCAGTTAAAAATTGATTATCAACGCAAGCTTTTTTCACTGAAGAAACAGTCAATATTCAATAATGATATTCAACTGGGAGATCCGCGAAATCCGTTCAAATCCGCGAAATCCGCGATCACATTTTCTTCTGTTCCTTTGCCCACGTATCCTTTAGCGTCACAGTTCTATTAAACACAAGCTTGTCTTCTGAGCTTTCTTTATCTAAACAAAAATATCCTTTGCGCAAAAACTGATAGCGTTCGTCAAATTTTGCATTTCTTAATGATGGCTCGGCATACGCGGCAGAAATCGTTTGTAAAGAATCAGGGTTCACATAGTCTTTAAAATCTCCTTCCTCACTCATCGGATCCTCGACTTTAAATAAGCGATCGTACAATCGCACTTCAACAGTAATTGCATGAGCCGCACTCACCCAATGCAAAGTTCCCTGCACTTTCAGTCCTGACGTGTCGGCACCACTTTTACTTTCCGGCAGATAAGTACAGTGAATTTCTTTGATAGACCCGTCATCATTTTTGATGGCTTTGTCGCATTGAATAATATAAGCGCTTTTCAATCTAACTTTTTGACCGGGCGCGAGACGGAAAAATTTCTTCGGCGGATTCTCCATAAAATCATCTCGTTCGATGTATAACTCGCGACCAAAAGGGATTTCACGATATCCGCCATCGCCATCTTCCGGATTATTTTCGCTTTTCACAATTTCAATCTCCTCCGGATAATTTGTGAGAACAACTTTTACCGGATCAAACACCACCATGCGGCGCGATGCAATCTTGTTCAGATGTTCTCGGATACAAAATTCAAGCAATGAAACATCGATGATATTGTCTCTTTTCTGCACGCCGATCCTTTCATTGAATTCACGAATACTTTCGGGTGTGTAACCTCGCCGGCGAAGACCGACGATTGTCGGCATGCGCGGATCGTCCCACCCGCTTACATGCTTATCATTTACTAATTGTAATAACCTGCGTTTACTCATGACCGTGTATGTCATGTTCATTCTGGCAAATTCATATTGCTTTGATGGGAATATATTCAGCTTTTCAATAAACCAATCATATAGTGGGCGATGGGTAACAAACTCCAGGGTGCAAATAGAATGGGTGATATGTTCAATTGCATCGCTTTGTCCATGCGCGAAATCGTACATTGGATAAATGCACCATTTGTCACCCGTACGATGATGATGTGCGTGTTTGATGCGATACATGATGGGATCACGCAATTGCATATTGGGCGATGACATATCTACTTTTGCACGTAACACTTTTTCGCCGTCCTTATATTTGCCCGCGCGCATATCGGCAAAGAGTTGCAAATTTTCCTCGATAGTGCGACTACGATACGGACTGTTTTTGCCAGGCTCGGTAGGCGTTCCTTTCATTGCCGCAATTTCTTCACTTGAACTATCGTCAACATATGCAAGATTCTCCTTGATGAGCTCGATGGCAAATTCATACAGTTCTTCGAAATAATCCGAAGCGTACAGTTCATTGGCCCATTCATAGCCTAGCCAACGGATATCATCTTTGATGCCGTCCACGTATTCTGTTTCTTCTGTCACAGGATTCGTATCATCAAAGCGGAGATTCGTCTTGCCGCCATATTTTTGGGCGAGACCGAAATTCAAACTGATGGATTTGGAGTGACCGATATGAAGATAACCATTCGGTTCGGGCGGAAACCGCGTAAGCACCGATGTATATTTTCCGGAATTCAAATCGTTCTCTACTATTTCTTCTATAAAATTGAGCGAGCGTTCTTCCTGATTTTTAACTGTCGTCATAATGATAAATACTCTCTTAAAACCTGCGAATTTACACTATAAAAACGAGAAATGCGGGTTGTCGATTTTGGGTTCACGCAAAGGTGCAAAGGGAAAAAACACGTAAAGCTACAAATTAGCAGCCGCGCAAATGGTTAGAAGCCTTGCATCTTGTTTTCCTTTGCGTCTCCGCATGAAATGTCGGCTGAATTAATTCCTCTTTAAGTATCTATTGTGTAAGATTTTTTCCATTACCTCATCCTTCGAGGCGCGGCTGATCGGAAGAGAATGATTACCGATCCGGATCTCATTCCCCTCGATACTTTCAATCTTTGGAATTGAAACGATAAACGATTTGTGAATTTTCAAAAATTGATCTTGAGAAAGATTTTCTTCTATCGCCTTAAAAGTAAGATAGGTGATATATTTTTTTTCCGACGTAAATATGCACACATAATTTTGAAGGGCCTCCACAAATAATATGTCGTCATATTTTATTTTTACCAGCTTACTGTCCGTCTTGATAAAAAAATGATCCGACTTTTTTGCATCCGCAGGGTTTCGTTTTCCGTTTTCAACATGCAACTTTGCCTTATTGACCGCTTTTAAAAAACGCTCGAAAGAAAACGGTTTGAGCAGGTAATCTACTGCATTCAACTCAAATCCTTCCAATGCATACTGAGGATACGCGGTGGTAAATATGAACTGCGGTGGATGCAACAACGTTTTAATAAACTCGAGACCCGTAATCTTTGGCATTTGAATATCGATAAAAATCAAATCGATTTGCTTACTCAACAATATGTCAGATGCTTTTACCGGGTTGTCAAAATCGCCTGCAAGCTCCAGGAACTCTACTTCGCGAATATATTCCTTCAGTCCTTTTCGAGCCAGCGGTTCATCATCTATAATTATACAAGTCATGATTGTTTTAATTTACCCGGTCTGATTCTAGCGGACCTCCAACTTTAAATCAACCCGGAAAACTTCCTTTTCATTCTTCAAATCGAGTTTGAATTTATCTGGATACAACAATTCAAGCCTTCGTTTGACATTTGCAAGTCCAATGCCACCCGCTGGTTCAGTCGAACGTTGTCCCTCTTCTTTTGAATTTTCTACTGAAAAATTTAGTGAGCCATTTGTGTTATTCATGCTGATATGGACAAAATTCTCCCGATCTCCATAATGAGAAACATGCTTGAATGCGTTCTCAACAAACGGCATGAGTAATAGTGGAGCAATTCGGAATCCTTCGGCGCCATTCAGCTGCATGTTGACGATATAATTATTATCGCGACGCAACTGTTGCAATCGGACATAGTCCCTGAGATACGCAATTTCCTTTTCTATTGTGATCGATTCCGCATTACATTCATACAATTGATATCGCAGGAGATCTGAGAACTGCAAAAGAGTTCGACGAGCATCTATGTTTTCTTTATCTATCAAAAAATAAATCGAGTTTAATGAATTGAATAGAAAGTGAGGGTTGATTTGTGATTTCAGGAATTTCAATTCTGTCTCTGCCTTTTCTTGCGAAATGGCTGCAAGGCGTTGTTGCGCCTGTATGTGATCGGCCACCAATTTAAGCGCGGCGCCTGTTGATGTGAGTAGAAAAAGTGGGATAATGTTGTCGTAGATACGTTCCCTGAAATCTGAAAACACATCGATTCCATGAAAATACGGAGATAACAATCTTTCATTCACATAGATTTTCAAAATACCTACGATAAAGATGAGAGCGAAATAGATGATTGCGAATGCGAAATACTTTTTCTTATGGAGAAATACAGGTATGAGTAGATAGTTCGTGCAATAAACCAATATCGCAAGCGCTACAATTTTAACTGCAGTGATCTTAATTGCTACACTTGTGTTTGGAAAATCCTGAACACGAAAAAAATACCAGCCATAGAACAGAATGAGCCAGGCCAATACATGGTGCAGCTTATACTTCCATATCAGGTTTGACCTTTGCATAGCCAAATTAAATATACAAAATCGGATGCAAAGGATATCTTACACGAATGGAAGAAATAGCTTGACAAGATGGCCGATCCTGTATTCAAATTGCCGCCTTTGCGCTTCAGCTCATCATGCGTTTTCAGCATTTCGTGTAATAGATTTTACAAAAAACATTTTTTCTTCTCATCTTGATTTATGAACCTGATTGCGCAATGTGGGTTTTTTACCACATTGGAACAGTAAGATTATAGGCTTCCTTCAATTGTTAATTTTAAAAAAATCAAAATGAATCGCAGGACACTTGTCGCACTTGGTTCAATATTTATCCATACAACTTTATTTGCGCAGGATTCGATTTCGGCCAAATCTATCGAGGATATCACGAGGAAAAAATACGACTTGCAAAACAAAACGTATTGGATATTGACGCGCGAAAAAATTCTTCCCGAAGCAGAATGTGGGACAGAAGTCAGCGTTTCGCTGATCAACGATTCTATTTATCGTATCGTTTGCACCGGAAGCAACAAAGAAGGGAAATGGGCCAAAGAATATTATCCTTTGGATGGCCAACTCGCATTTTGCTATGGAAGTGATGATTTTTATGAAGGGGATGGATATAAAAACTGGAAAGGGTACCCGGCTGCTGAATTCCGCGTTTATTATAAAGCTGGAAAATTAGTTCATCAAAAAAGGGACGGAATACGTAATGAGAGTGAATTTTCAAGTATGGTCAAAAAACTTCCGGCTGAATATATGCGTGTGTTGCGATGGGTTAGAAAGAAATTACCAGCGGTTACACTAAAATGAATAATCAATAAATAAACAGACTATAAAGTTCAAAGCACAATCCACTATTTATTGTACGCCCTCTCCCCAAAAATCAAACTCCCAATTCTAACCATGGTACTCCCTTCTTCTATCGCGATATGATAATCGCTGCTCATTCCCATGCTGAGTGTAGCAAATCCAGGATCATTAAGTGCAGATTTTGTTTCGTTGAAGAGAGATCGCAAATAGAAGAATTCTTTTCTTACTTGATTTTTATCCTCCGTAAATGACGCCATGCCCATTAAGCCGGCAAGTTTGATATGATCCAGTTGATCATTTTGTTTGTATTGCTGGATCGTTTTTTCAAGTTCGTCTTCGTCAAATCCAAATTTAGTTTCTTCTGATGCAATATGTACCTGTAAAAGGCATTGAATGATTCGCTGATTTTTTCTTGCCTGTTTATTAATTTCAACGAGCAGGCCGTAACTATCTACGCCTTGTATCATGAATACAAAAGGCGCGAGGTATTTTGTCTTGTTTGATTGAAGGTGGCCAATAAAATGCCACCGGATATCATCCGGTAGTTGTGATTGTTTTTCGGTCATTTCCTGCACATAATTTTCTCCAAAATCACGCTGACCAAGATCATACAGGGTCTTTATATCTTCAACAGATTTTGTTTTGGAAACAGCAACCAGCGTCGCGCTTCCTAATTCATTTAGTATCTCTTTATATTTACCTGAATCTATTCCCATCTTTACCTTTAATGCTTATTCATTGTCATCCACGAAAATCCGCACCACATCCGCGTGGTCCCTGTTTTTACTTGAGGATCGACCTACCTATCACCATTCTCTGCACTTCGCTGGTCCCTTCATAGATCTGCGTGATTTTAGCATCGCGCATGAGGCGTTCAACGTGATACTCTTTTACAAAACCGTATCCGCCGTGCACCTGGACTGCTTCGGTTGCGGTCCACATTGCCGTTTCACTGGCAAACACTTTTGCCATCGATGAACTGAGCGTATAGTCGAGTCCGTTATCTTTTTCCCATGCGGCTCTCAAGCATAGAAGTCTTGCCGCTTCGATCCTTGTAGCCATATCGGCAAGCTTAAATTGTATCGCCTGGTGATGCATGATTTCTTTTCCAAATGCTTTTCGCTCTTTTGAATATTTCACTGACAGTTCATAAGCGCCGCTTGCAATTCCTAATGCCTGGGATGCAATACCAATTCTTCCGCCCGCCAGCGTTTTCATGGCAAACGTAAAACCGAACCCATCGTCGCCGATTCGGTTTTCTTTGGGCACTTTTACATCAGTGAATGAAATACTATGCGTGTCGCTTCCGCGGATACCCAATTTATTTTCTTTTGCTCCAACGGAAACGCCCGGCCATTTTTTCTCAACAATAAATGCGTTTATACCTTTACTTCCTTTGGAGACATCAGTTTGTGCCATGACAAGATAAACGGAAGCGGAACCACCGCTGGTGATCCAGTTCTTTGTTCCGTTTAAGATATAGTGATCACCTTTATCTTCGGCAGTAGTTCGCTGTGAGGTCGCATCGCTTCCTGCTTCCGGTTCGCTCAATAAAAATGCACCAATATGTAATTCGCCATCTTTTTTCGCCTGAGCAAGTGGAACCAGGTATTTTTGTTTTTGTTCTTCTGTTCCGAACATTTCAAGTCCCCAACAAACCAGACTATTGTTTACGCTCATGCAAACGCTTGTGCTCGCATCGATCTTACTGATCTCTTCCATGGCGAGGACATAACTGACCGTGTCCATACCTGCACCACCATAGTTTTGGCTGACCATCATTCCCATGAATCCCAGGTCGGCGAGTTTCAATATCTGTTCTTTTGGAAACTTCTGGTGTTCATCACGCTCAATTACACCTGGCAGGCATTCGTGTTGTGCAAAATCACGAGCGGCCTTTTGAATCATCAAATGTTCTTCTCCAAATTGGAATTCCATGAGTTAATATATTCGACAAAAATAATAGAAATGCGGAAACTAACAAGTGTTAGTATAAATTTCCATGCAGGAAAAATATTATCGAGGCCGGCGAGCCTATCCGTCTTCTTTTATAATCGAAGACAGACCTTAACTGCGGTCGGGTAATTCATGCGAAAATTTGATTCGCATGAGAACAGAATTTTGAAAAGCCGCCGTAGGGGTCTTTGACCGCCGACTGGGTTGTCACCAATTTGTCTAGACCAAGGGAGTCATCACCGTAAGATGATGGTTTATTTCTTAACATGACCTCTGTAGTCGCAAACAACCACCGTCACCATTATTTCTTACCTTTGTCTCAACAAACAACGGTATGCTACGCGTTAGAAAAACATCAGCCTTGTCCTCATTTGCCGAATTGTTGCTGCCCGTCAACTATTATATTCCCGGCTAAGGATACTCCGCAGAAGTTGTTTCCAATTATTTCCATTTAATTTATTTCGATAACTCCTTATATGGCTAAGAATAATTCTGATCAGGTAAAAGTTTCTTCTGAAATTGGTCGTTTGCGCCGGCTATTGGTACACAGTCCCGATAGCGGACTCGGTAAAGTTGTTCCGTCAAAGGCGCAAGACTGGCTTTTTGAAGACATCGTTCACCTCGATACGATCCGCAAAAAAGAATATGATTATTACACCAAGTTGCTTCTTTATTTTTTGGATCCGGAGAAAATCCACGGCTGTTTGAAAGAAATCGATTCCGAAAAAAACAAGCGCGATTTTTATAAGCCAGATCACACTTCTTTTTTTAAATCGGAAAAAGTAATCGAACTCCAGTGGCTGCTTGCTTCCATACTCGAAAACAAAGAAATTAAATCGAGGCTCATTGCGTCAGTATGCGCGATCGAAAATTGCTCTTACGAAACACAAAATGAATTGTTCAATCTGGATTCGAATTCACTCGCAAAAACTTTTATTACTGGTTCGCTGAAAGATGATAGCATGATATTTCCTCCAGTCCCGAACCTGATTTTTACAAGAGATATCGGCATTGTCATCAATGATCATATTTTATTAAATAAACCCGCAAAAAAAGCCCGTACACGCGAGGCATTGTTGATGAAGTATATTTTCTTTAACCATCCGTTGTTCCATAATTACCAGGATAAGATCATTGAGCTGCCAGATACATTCAACCATTTCCTTTTGCCGAGAGATGGAGACGACAAAAAGGTAACCCTTGAAGGTGGTGACGTCATGGTGATCAGTAAAGATCATGTACTCATTGGCGTTAGTGAACGTACAACCATGGAAGCGGCGCACCAGGCAATCAAAATATTATTTGAAAAAAACCTTGTCAAAAAAATTACGGTGATAAAAATTCCGAAGAAAAGGGATTACATGCATATTGATACAGTATTCACGCAGGTGAAACGCAATATTTGGGTGATGCTGGGAGTGTTTTCCAAGAAAACAATTAAACATGAGGATGCAGACTCCGTACAGAAAATACTGATCGACGGTAAAAAAGATGAAAAATTGAAGATTATTCAATTCAGAAAAAAAGACATCGAAAACCCGGTCTATTTCGATAACCTCGAAGACCTTTTGATCGATATCAGTGAAAAAGATCTGTGGAGCAAGGATAATGTGAAGTTTATTTATTCAGGCAATAATGAATTTCCATTTGATGCACGCGAACAGTGGACCGATTCCTGTAACCTGCTTGCTCTGAAAGAAGGAGTCGTTCTCGGCTATGACCGCAACGATAAAACTGTCGAGGCATTTAAAGAAAAAGGGTTTGATGTTATTCATGCATCCGACCTCATCGGGAAACTCGAATCTGGTGAGATACAAGCCGACGATTTAGAGGATACACTGATCCTAATGCCATCCGCAGAGTTGTCTCGTGCAAGGGGTGGTTTTCATTGTATGAGCCTTCCATTGTTGCGCGACGAATTATAATTTGCTAACATCGACGCTATGCAAACAACATCCCATATATTGATGATCAGGCCGGTGAATTTCACTTTCAACACAGAAACGGCTGGCAACAACGCCTTCCAGGTGGCAGGAAATGACACAGGCGCGCAGGAAAAAGCGTTGAGAGAATTTGATGATTTTGTACAGGTACTCCGCGACCATGATATTGATGTTACAGTCATCGATGACACGCCACAGCCGTACACACCAGACTCCATTTTTCCTAACAACTGGATATCGTTTCATAATGATGGAACGGTTTGCCTCTATCCCATGTATGCACCGAACCGGCGTCTCGAGAGAAAACCCAGCGTCATTGAAATGGTTTCGGACAAATTTAAACTGAGAAACAAAATTGATTTCACTTATTATGAACAAAAAGATCTTTTTCTCGAAGGAACCGGCAGTATGGTGCTCGACCGGGAAAACAAAATTGCGTACGCGTGTCTGTCTCCACGTACAGATATAAAGGTCCTGAAAGTGTTTTGTGATCACATGGGTTATAAACAGATTGTATTTGATGCGGTTGACAATCACGGCAACGCAATTTACCACACGAATGTAATGATGTGTGTGGCCGACAAATACGTTGTGATTTGTTTGGAATCCATCCAACGAAAAAAAGAAAAAGAAGAAGTGATGGCTGCAATCAAAAGTTCCGGAAAAGAGATTATCGAAATTAACCTCGACCAGATGAATCATTTTGCCGGTAATATGCTCCAACTGAACAATAGTAAAGACGAAAAACTTTTGGTCATGTCCACACAGGCTTATGAATCACTGACGCCAAAACAAATCAAAAAACTATCCTCTTATAATGAGATAGTCCATTCAAGTCTGACCGCGATTGAAACGAATGGTGGAGGAAGCGCAAGGTGTATGATTGCGGAAGTGCATTTGCCGGTAAAAGAAAAATAAGATGAGTACAGTCAGCATTATACATAACGCTCACCCATACATCTTCTTCAATCCGTCTTCAAAACTGATCGGTTCAAATCCCAACTCTCTCTTTGCTTTTTCAATATTAAATCCCGTTTTTGGCGGACGCTGTGCCGGTTCTCTGAAAGTCGAGGCATTGACTCTCTCGATTAGGTTTTTATCAAGAGTAAAAAAATCAGCCGTCTTTTGCGCCATATCATAAGGTGTATAGATTTCATTGCCTGAAATATGAAATATACCGCGCGCTTGTTTTTCTATCATACCGACGATTCCTTTCGCCAGGTCCTCCACGTATGTCGGTGTTCGTAACTGGTCATCGACAACCTTTATTCTCTCATTTTTTTCCAGTTTACTTTTCACCCAACTGATAATATTTGAACGCGTCCCCTGCAACGCATTTCCATATACCAAACACGTTCTGACAATGGACCATGGACGAGAAGAAGCTTTCACCAATTGTTCGGCCTCAATTTTTGTGAAACCATACCAATTAACAAAGCCAAGCGCATCTTCCTCCCCGTAGTTTCCTTTTGCTCCGTCAAAAACAAAATCTGTTGAAAGATGAATAAGATCGCTCCCACATCTTTCCGCGCAGCGGATCACATATGACGTACCAAGTACATTTACTTTGAATGATTCGTTTTGATTCAATTCGCAATCATCGACGCGGGTCATTGCGGCCGTATGTATGATCAATGTCGGCCTTTCGGCTGCAACAATTCGATTGAGTGCAAGTTCATCTGTGATATCAACCGGGTAATATTTATAATCATGCTGAGCAAATAAAACGCGGGCGGCCCCTTTGCCACCGGCAACCACCGAATAATTCTTATCCAGGAGTTGTTTAATAAGGTATTGTCCAAGGAAGCCGTTAGCCCCTGTAACAAAAATTTTCATTGTCAGTCAAGGAGTGTTTACTAAATCAATTCAAAGTTTTCTTAGGAGGTGCGTTCCCGTTAGTGAATACGGGTGTTATCTTCATATTATAAAACATGAATGTCCATTTGTCGGTTTCCTCTTCAATCGTTTTTGCAAGTGACGAACCTGAAGCACCATGTCCCTGATCCGTATCAATTCGAATTAAAACAGGAGCAGGTCCCGCCTGCTTTTCCTGCAGTGTGGCGGCGAATTTAAATGAATGCGCCGGCACAACCCTGTCGTCATGATCAGCTGTTGATATCAACGTAGCCGGGTACTTCACACCAGTTTTGATATTGTGTAACGGCGAATACTTGTATAAATACGGAAAATATTTTGAACTGTCACTTGGACCGTATTCTACCGCCCATGCCCAACCGACAGTAAATTTCTGATAGCGTAACATGTCCATCACGCCAACATCCGGCAGTGCAACTTTAAAGAGGTCGGGCCGCTGGGTCATCACGGCTCCAATCAGTAATCCTCCATTTGATCCTCCATTGATCGCGAGCCTATCTTTTGTTGTGTATTTATTTTGAATAAGATATTCAGCGGCGGAAATAAAGTCGTCAAATACGTTTTGCTTATTTTGTAACATGCCTGCACGATGCCATCTTTCGCCGTATTCTCCCCCACCCCGGATATTCGGCACGGCATAAATGCCGTTATTCTCGAGGAGGATGAAAGTATTCGAACTATACGTAGGGGTGAGACTGACATTGAAGCCGCCGTATGCGTAAAGCAGTACGGGATGTGTTCCGTCGTGCTTAATTCCTTTTTTGTGGACGAGGAACATTGGAATTTTTGTGCGATCCTTGCTCGTGTAAAAAACCTGTTCCGTTTCATAATCTTCTACCCGTATTTTCGCTTCAGATTTTTTGAACAATGTCGTTTTTCCACTGGCAAAATCGTATTTGTAAATTGATGGCGGAAATGTAAACGAAGAAAAATCGAAGAAGGCGCAAGTGTCCTGCCTGAACGCGCCGATTCCCGATGCGCTTCCAATTCCGGGTAAATGGATCTCATGTTGCATGACGCCATTCTGATCGTACTGGTATATTCGGGAACAGGCATCTTTTAAATATGTTGCGAACAACCAACGTCCACCTGTAGACGCAGATTCAAGTTTCTGAGGTCTCTCTGGAATGATCTCTTTCCAACTTTCTCTGGCGGGTCGATTGGGATCAATCAACACAACGCGGTAATTACCCGCGCCACAATTGGTATGCACAAGAAATTTGTCGTTGATATCATTGATCACATAATTATTAAATGCAAATCCTTTAATGAGCATTTTAAAATCTTGCGGACTACTTGTGAGATTTTTATACCAAACCTCCGTTCCGTATGTCCCAACATATTTATACAAAATCAGGAATCGTTCGTCTTCCGTCACGTTCGCAACATTAATCATTTGCGAATGCTCGGCGTCCTGGTAAATCAATTCATCCTGCTCTTGTTTATTCCCAAGTTTGTGGTAGTAAACTTTCGCTGACTCGGTTTTTGCCGAGAGTTCTTTTCCTTTTTCTGGTTTATCAAATCTTGTGTAGTAAAAACCATTTCCTTTCCAGGCAACGCCTCCGAATTTCATCCATTCAATTTCATCGGGCAATTTTTTACGACTCTCAATATCCATAACGTACGTTGTCGCCCAATCACTCCCACCTTTGTTGATATGATATGCAATATATTTTTTATCGTTTGACGGAGCATCGAGTGCTGCCGAAATGGAACCGTCGGGAGAGAGTTGGTTCGGGTCCAAAAAAACTTCCGGTTTACCATTCAGACCTCTTTGGAAATAATAGACCGATTGATTCTGAAGTCCCTCATTTTTTGTATAAAAATAAAATTCGCCAACCTGGAAGGCGCTGTAGTATTTGGGATGATTGAGAATCTCTTTATAACGCTGCCTGACCTTATCTCGAAACGGAATTGCGGCAAGATATTTTTCGGTGATTTGTTGTTCTGCTTTGACCCAGGATTTTGTTTCTGCAGAGTTGTCGTCTTCGAGCCAGCGGTATGGATCGTCGACCTTCATTCCGAAATAGTCATCAACCTGATCCACTTTTTTGGTTGCCGGGTAAATTATTTTTTTCGAATCCTGCGCCGCCAAAAAATAATGCTGCAGACAGAAAAAGACAGAAAGTACAACCAGCGAAGGTTTTCTCATATTCGGTTAATTTAAAGCAATTTAAAACAATAAGGAGCTATAAGCATCGTTGGTGTATCAAATCAAATCCTTATTTTTGCGGCTTGACTAAGTAGGATTGAGATTTTTTCAACGATTCCTGCCATTGATTGAAACCTTTTTAACAATCAAACCATAGAATTTAATTAATTAATGCAACAAAAGGTCTCTAAAATCGGCGTACTCACTTCAGGCGGCGATGCTCCCGGAATGAATGCAGCCGTTCGCGCCGTAGTTCGTACAGGTATTTATTATGGTCTTGAAGTTTTCGGTATTATGCGTGGTTATACCGGAACAATCGAAAATGATATTATTCCCATGCACTCCAGAAGCGTTGCTAATATTATTCAACGAGGCGGAACAATTCTTAAAACAGCCAGGTGTAAAGAATTTTTTGAATATGAAGGTCGCGCGAAAGCATACGCAAACCTGAAAAAAATTGGAATCAACGGTTTGATCGTGATTGGTGGCGATGGCTCCTTTCGCGGGGCACATACGTTCAGTAATGAATTTGGAATGCCGTGTATTGGTCTGCCAGGCACCATCGACAAAGATATAGCAGGAACAGATTTCACCATCGGATTTGATACCGCAGTAAATACCGCAATTGATGCGATCGACAAGATTCGCGACACGGCGGATGCACACGATCGCCTCTTCATTATTGAAGTAATGGGCCGCGACTCTGGTTATATTGCGCTGCATAGCGGTATTGCAACCGGTGCTGAAAGTATTTTAATTCCAGAACGTAAAACTGATATCGAAGAACTGATTGGTTCATTGCAGGAGAAAGAAAAAAGAAAAAAACTGGTTAACCTCGTCATCGTTGCAGAAGGAGATAATTTCGGCGGCGCAGAAGAAGTTGCTAAAGTTGTCAAAGACAGATTGCCAACAGTAGATACACGGGTTTGTATTCTCGGTCATATTCAGCGCGGCGGTTCCCCATCGTGTCTCGATCGTTTGATTGCAAGCCGCATGGGCTATTCGGCCGTGGAGTGTTTGCTTGAAGGCAGGTTCAATGTGATGGTTGGTATTGTCAACAACAGAATGCACTATACCCCGCTAGAAAAAGCGGTAAAAGCAAAACAAAAGATCAGCGACGACTGGTTAAAAATCATTAAAATATTGGCATCGTAAAAACAGACAGGTTTATTAAACCTGTTTTTTTATTAACTCATTTATTGTAAAAACAACTCTTCATGTCAAAAAATCTATCGAAGTACATTCACGAAAAAATGGATAAGCGGGCCGGACTGGAACATACGTTTCATCGAACAAAAATTGTCGCCACCGTTGGACCTGCCTGCGATACCTATGATAAATTGTTGGCGCTTGTGAAAGCCGGCGTGAATGTGTTCCGCCTCAACTTTTCTCACGGATCACATGAAGACAAGGCGAAAATCATTGAACACATTCGTAAAATCAATTCCACCGAACCATTTAACATCGCGATCCTTGGCGATTTGCAGGGACCAAAACTGCGCGTTGGTGAAATTGAAAATGGGAGTATGTTAGTTAGCGAAGGGGATCTACTCACATTCACGAATGAAAAATTAGTAGGAAATAAAGATCGGATCTATGTGTCATATCCAAATCTTCATGCTGATGTCAAAGTCGGCAATACGATCATGGTGGATGATGGTAAACTCGAAGTAAAAGTTGTCGGTATTGAAAAAAATAATGACGTAAAGGTGCAGGTCGTACTTGGAGGAGTTCTTTCATCAAAGAAAGGAATCAATCTTCCCGATACAAAAATTTCACTACCGGCATTAACCGATAAAGATCTCGTTGATCTTGAATTTATCATCGAACAAAAACTTGACTGGGTAGCTTTGTCATTCGTTCGTGCCGTAAAAGACATTGTAATTCTTCGAAGCAAACTGGACGATAAAAAGAGCAAAACAAAAATCATAGCGAAAATTGAAAAGCCGGAAGCGCTTAATAATATCCGTGAGATCATCCTTGAGTCCGATGGTATTATGGTTGCGCGCGGCGACCTCGGTGTTGAGCTTCCGGTTGAACAAGTTCCATTAATTCAAAAACAACTGATCCGTAAATCCATTCACCGTGCGAAACCAGTGATCGTCGCAACGCAGATGATGGAAAGTATGATCGATCGTACAAAACCGAATCGAAGCGAAATCACGGATGTCGCCAATGCGGTGCTTGAGGGAGCAGACGCTGTCATGTTGAGCGCTGAAACAGCAACGGGCAATTATCCAACGCTTGTAGTAGAGACAATGCGCAAGATCATTATGGAAGTGGAAAGAACGGATTATCATTATAACCGCGAAGATGAATTGGCTCCTCAACCGCATTCACCTTCTTTTCTCAGTGATGCAGTTTGTTACAATGCGTGTAAACTGGCTAAAGATACAAATGCAGATGCGCTCGTGGGAATGACGCAGACGGGATATACCGGTTTCATGTTGTCAAGCTATCGCCCCAAATCGCCTTTATATATTTTCTCAAAAGAAAAGACATTGATCAATCAACTTAGTCTTAGCTGGGGCGTGCGCGCATTCTACTATGCGGAAGAAGATAGCATTGATGATATTATCCAGGACGAAATGGAGATATTACAAGAACGTGGATTTATTAAAAGTGGAGATGTAATCATCAACACAGGAAGTTTGCCGATTCAGCAACATCTGCCGACGAATTTGCTAAAAATTACAAAATTGCCGTAATACTTATTTCACGCAAAGGCGCAAAAATAGATGGAGGCGCAAAGATTCTCTAAACCATAGAAAGTCTTTGCGCCTCCGCGTTTTCTTTGCGTCTTTGCGTGACATTAGTAATTCCTTATTCTAACTCATTTCCCCTCAGTTAACAACTCCAATATTAACTTCCGTTTCTCCCTAAATGATTTTACATCCGTGTCATATTTATCAAACTGATAAACTACTTGTCTGCAAATTTCCTTTGCTTCTTCCGGTTTTTTTGTCTCTAACATTTTCAATAACTCATAATCAACGATTCCATCACGCATCGCTTCAAGACGAATCGAACTGAGAATTTTTCCTTTGCCGGGATACGTTATGAATGCGTCGCCTCCTGGCATAATATTGCCCGCTTCAGGAATAATTCCGGAAGTTTCATTCAATGGATCCTGGCTCCAAAAGTTCCATCCCCAATGCAGATAACCCGTTGCGCCAAATCTAAAATTGATCCAATGTAAAATACGCGTTTTGATCAGCGGCAATTCAATAAAGCGATTTGCATAATCACCTTGTGGCGCGAGGCAGGTATAAAACCAAATTTCGTCGCCAGCCGCTTTTCTCTCTTTGTAAAAATCATAATCTGTGTTGAAGAAATCGAGTTGCGGAACCCATACATCAACGGTGTTGTTGACCCCGTGTGAATGCACTGCGTCGATCGTTTTAATTCCCGGCGCAAGTTGCTTTAAATACGCAGCGATTTCTCCATATGATTTTTCATTTCCGGATTCAGGTTCGTCGCATACATGCTGCAAATACATCTTATCCCACCCTTTTTCTTTGAGGTGAGACATTAGCGCAGGAATAAATTGTTTGTAGAATGATTGCACTGTTGAATCGCTCAACGGCGAACAATTGAAACGCATTGTATCATTTTTCCAATAAGGAACAAAAAGTCCAAATTGGCTGTACCAGTCACCCATCCTTCCACCGACATGTCCGCCTTCAATTCTTTTTAAAGCGCCTTCATCGATGAATGTTTGAACGAAATGATCGAATCGGGAGAAGTCAAACGTATAGCGATTGTCGTGTAAACTGATATTTGCTAGGAATATTGGAGACGCGATAATGACATTCTGATCATATTCCTTCATTTTTATTGCAGCTGCCTTTAACCAGTACCAATATCGATCAGAATACATCACTGAGTCCTTTCCACCACTCAGTTGTTTCATCTTTGTTTTGTCGATATCGAACCAATTCGTGACCCAAAGACTGGTCTCGTGAATGGTGACGGGG
>Ga0163162_10002763_pt1 | contig 16676 bp, 10 predicted proteins | sample S55metaG_FD_115310 | JGI IMG/M metagenome (GOLD analysis project Ga0163162, IMG submission 115310) | Switchgrass rhizosphere microbial communities from Kellogg Biological Station, Michigan, USA - S5-5 metaG | ecosystem: Host-associated > Plants > Roots > Rhizosphere > Soil | place: USA...
ACTTCATAGAACCCAGCGGCAGTCCCATCTGCTGCTTTGCGGGGCGCTGTGGAGCGCAGAACCTGCCCGTCAGTGTCTTTCCATTCCTGGTTCCAGTACTTCTTGGCGCGATCACTCGCGTTAAATTCGCGCGCCCAGTTGGGAAGGTCAGCGCGGTAGTAGGTCGACGTGACCCAGGCACCGGACTTGCCCTCGATCCAGAATGCGGCGTTTCCTGCGAACCCGGAGGGGAGGACGGCAGCGCGGTCCTTGAGCGAAACTCCAAAGACGCGCGCCTTACCCTGCGTGGCGAGTTTCAATTCGTCGCCCAGCGTGTCGGCAAGCAGATTATGCGGAGAAGAACCAATGAGGTCGCCCGGTATGCCAACGACATGGGTATTGTCATCCTGGACCGAGGTGACCATGCGCTTTTTCTTCGGGTCCCACCATTCATTGGCTCCGATACCGTGCCCTAGGGTGTAGGTTCCGGTCAGGAGAGTGGCATGTCCGGGGCCAGTGCGAGTGTTGGCGTAATCATAATTGCAGTTGGTGAACCAGGCGCCGCGATCGGTGAAGGTGCGAAAGCCGCCATCGCTAAACTGATCGTGGTAACGCTCGAGATAGTCGCCTCGAAACTGATCGATGACTATGATGACGACAAGCTTCGGGTGCGCGTTGTAAGCGGAAGAAGCCCCCGTGAGCGTGAGCGAAAAGAGGACAACAACGAAAGCAAGCAAGCGCAGGGGGAGTCTCATCGCGACGCTAGTTTACACAGAGGAAGGCTCCGGCCCAAACCGCGAAGGCGGGTAGACGTGCGAAATCGTCGGCGATTTGTGTATAAGAGACAATCATCTCAAATGGGGGAAGAATGAATCGGAAAGTGGGAGTGTTCTTGACGGTAGTTCTGCTGGGGACAGCGGCCTGGGCCGCAGACACGTCGGGCGACGCGAAAGTGGCGCGCGGCAAATACCTGGTGACATCCGTGGGGATGTGCGGAGATTGCCATTCTCCGATGAACGAGAAGGGCGAACCGGTCGAGGGGCAGTGGCTCAAGGGTTCGACGCTCGGGTTCAAGCCAATGGTCGAAATGCCGGCCTGGGCCGATAAGGCACCGGCGATTGCCGGTATGGCGGGCTGGAGCGATGCGGAGGCTCTGAAGTTCCTGATGACGGGTCTCGACAGCACGGGCAACATGGCGCGTCCACCGATGCCGCGGTATCGATTTTCAAAAGAAGATGCGAGCGCGGTACTGGCCTACCTGCGGTCGCTGGCGCCTAAGAAAACTGGGAAGTGAAGGCTGGGGCTTACGCAGTGCGGATGCGCGTTGTAACGCGGGAAACGGCCCTGCGGCTGGCGGGAACCATGACGGCTGAGGCTTCCGCAGGCAGGGTCATCACGAGCGCCTGGCAGCGCGGGTTCCCCACGCGGCGATACGAGTGCGGCAGGTTTGCGTCGAAGTAAATCGAATCTCCCGATTCGAGGACGTGGTCTTCCCGCGAGAACGAGATATTCAGCTTGCCGCTCAGGACGTGCAGAAATTCCACGCCATTGTGCAGATGCGGCCGGACTGACTCGGGAGAGGAAAACTCCGCGAGGTAGCAGTTAACCTTGGGCTCGGCCGCGTGGAAGTTGAGACACTCGAACACGTAGGCAACGGATTTTCCCTTCGGCGTTTCTGGAAAGCGCAAGCGCTCGCCCTTGCGAGTGACGGTGGGCGCGACCCTCAGAGGGCGCGGGAAAAAATAGCTCAGTTCAGTTCCGCAGGCTTTGGCGATTTTACTCAGGGTCGAGAGAGTCGGCACCACACGGTGTCGCTCGATTTTCGAAAGCAGGGCGGGAGAGATCCCGCAGAATCGGGCCATTTCAACGAGCCCCATTTTCTTCTGCCAGCGGAGAGCGCGAAGCTTTTCGCTCAAGCCATAACGGCCGAGTTCTTTCCGCAGGGTCTCTGAGAGCAAGAGCAGGCGCCTCCGCCGGAAAGTATACCTTTTGAACTGCGGCCAGTCATCGCTTGAACGCGCTGTTGGTGCACGGACAGGCTCATTTCCGATACATTAGAAGTCTCCATGCTTGATTTGAACTTTGTAAGAGACAACCTGCCATTAGTGGAGGAGAAGCTGCGCCAGCGCGGAATGGATCCGGGCGAGGTGCTGAAAGACTTTCGCGCGATTGACACCGAGCGGAGGCAAGCCATCACCGAAATGGAGACGATGAAGGCCCGGCGCAACCGCGCCTCCGAGGAAATCGCGCCACTCAAGAAAAGCGGACAAGATGCCAGCGCGCTGATCGCGGAGACGAAGGAACTTCGGGAAAAAATTCAGGAGCGTGAAAAGCAGGTTGCGGCGCACGAGGATCGCTTGCATCAATTGCTGGCGGGCATCCCGAACCTTCCGAGCGAAACCGTGCCTGTCGGAAGAACCGCAGACGACAACGTCGAGGTGCGACGCTGGGGGTCGCCGCCGACCTTTGATTTCCCGGCCAAGCCGCATTGGGAGTTGGGCGAGCAGTTGGGAATACTCGATATGGAGCGGGCCAGCAAACTTACTGGAGCGCGGTTTGCTGTCTATTGGGATTTGGGAGCGCGCCTGGAACGCGCGCTCGCCAACTTCATGCTGGATCTCCACACGCGCGAGCACGGGTACACCGAGGTGCTTCCACCGTACCTGGTGAATTCAGATTCGATGTACGGCACGGGGCAGCTTCCCAAGTTTGCGGCGGATTCTTTTCGTGTTCCGCACGGCGAGCGCGATCTCTGGCTGATTCCGACGGCGGAAGTGCCGGTGACCAATCTGTATCGCGATGAAGTGATCGACGAAAAGCGGCTGCCGGTGTGTCTCACAGCGTACACGCCGTGTTTTCGGAGCGAAGCCGGGTCGTATGGCAAGGACGTGCGGGGAATCATCCGACAGCACCAGTTTCAGAAAGTGGAACTGGTGAAGTTTAGCCGGCCGGAAAATTCCTACGACGAACTCGAGCGTCTTACGCACGACGCGGAAAGTGTGCTTCAGAAGCTGGGGCTGCACTATCGTGTCGTCGCACTGTCGACCGGGGACATGGGATTTTCGTCCGCCAAAACCTACGACCTTGAAGTATGGCTGCCGGGACAAAAGTTGTTCCGCGAAATCTCGTCATGCTCGAACTTCGAGTCGTTCCAGGCTCGGCGCGCGAACATCCGGTTTCGCGCTGTGGGCAAAGGGAAGACGGAACTCGTACACACGCTGAACGGCAGCGCGCTCGCGGTCGGGCGCACCTGGCTGGCGGTGGTCGAAAATTACCAGCAAGCCGATGGAAGCGTGCTGGTTCCGGAGGCGTTGCAGCCTTACTTAGGAGTGGAGCGGATCACTCCGCGGAAATTTTAAAGACGCGACAACGTCAGTTAAGCGGGCGGGTACGATCCACGCCAGATCCCTCCGCTCGCTGGAGAAAACGCGAGCGTTCGGGATGACGCCATCAATGCAAAGCAGCTGTGCACTGCGTTGTTGCCAAGAGGAAAGGATAAAACTAGACTTGCAACCAGTCGACGCCAACACGTTGCATATGCGAGCGCCGCGCCCCTGCCAATGAACGCCGTGTGGCGCACAATCCGTGGTTACATCTGGTGGTCGTACGAGCGAGGCAGCCTTCACTACGATGTGATGGTCACTCTCATCCTACTCTTCGTTTTTCTTTCCCCGTACTGGATCAACTTCAACGACAAACCGGTGGAGCGCAATCCGCATCCAACTGGAGTAGCAGTGGCGCCGGATGCGAACGGAGGCTTGATCTACCAGATCGAGGCTTCGGCCGTGAAGGGTACCGATGACGCTGCGGTTCGAGATGAACTGCGCAAGATCATTGAACCTATCTCGGGCGCGGTCGCAGTGACCAGGTTTGAAGTAGTGCGGGACCGGGGCGGCCGGCCGCAAAGCTACAAAGTTTGGGTGCAGAAGGAGTAAGGCCGACGATGAAGTCTGCGTTGAGTGGAGCAATGAGATCGTTAGTGCTTGCCGCGGCCAGTCTGGGCATTCTCGCCGGAGCGCAGGCTGCTGCGCAGAGTGATACGTCAAAAAATTCCGGTGCGCTCGACCGCGTGCTGACCCAGATGGACACGGCTGCTGCCAGTTTCCGCACGACGGAAGCGAATTTTGCGTGGGACCAGTACCAGAAAGTTGTGGACGAAACCGAAACAAAAAAAGGACAGATTTATTTTCGCCGTCAAGGCAAAGAAATTCAGATGATGGCCGACATCACGGAACCGGATCCGCAGTCGGCGCTGTTCAGCGGCGGCAAAGGGCAACTCTACCAGCCGAAGATCGACCAGGTGACCGAATACAACCTTGGCAAGAATCGAGCTGACTTCGAAAGCTACCTCGTGCTCGGCTTTGGCGGTGGCGGACATGACCTGCTGAAACTTTACGACGTGAAATACCAGGGCGACGAAACGGTACTGGGAGCCAATTGCGCGAAGCTTGAGTTGATTCCAAAGTCGGCGAAAATTCGCAATACATTCGCGCGCATCCTACTCTGGATCGATCCCGCGAAGGGGATTTCTGTGCAGCAACAATTCTTTGAGCCGAGTGGTGATTATCGTCTGGCGAAGTATTCTGATATCCGCGTGAATCAGAAGATCCCCGACTCCGCATTCAAATTGAAGACCACGGGCAAGACGAAATTCGTTTCCCCGCAAGGCTAAGGCGGCAGGGATGCCCTTGATAACGTGGGACATACAGATTCCGGCTGAAAAACATTGCAGAGGACGCTATACTGACCTCCAGTTTCGCGGGGAAGAGCATTTTTCATGGCTAAAGTCTTCACGATCACAGTTCCGCCTGACCTGGGCCGCAAGAAACGAGAACGCACCACCGATCCGCGCTACGTCGATGGACAGCGCCTGCTGGTCGAAGCCATGAAGTACCTCGCGCAATCAGACCCGGTGACGAACCGCGGCGCGATTGAACTTCTCTCCGAACACGTGCGCACGCGCTTCCGCATGAGCGACTCTCCGCTGGGCTAAGCCTACTTTTTTGTGTAGGACGTTGTGCTTCACGCTTCCGATTTGCATAAACCTTACTGAATTTTTGTAGGCTCCGACACAATTTGGAAGATCGCGTCACAAGACAGTGATAGGCGCATGGATTGTGCTGTTTCTGTTGTCGCGTGACTTCGAGTCACGAAAAAATAGTGTTGGCGGCGCTATTGACTTCGCTAAAAACCTCACTAAACTGAATCACCAAAATTGTTTAGAGCAGTTCAACGACAGGCGAGGGGGCTCCACGATGCGGTTTCACTCCTGCAAGGTTCTGCTGCGCGTGGTTGTTTGCTTGGGTTTACTAGCCGCTGTTCCAGTCTTTTCCCAGAAAATCACCGGCGACATATCGGGCACCGTGCAAGACGCTACGGGAGCTGTCGTAAAGGGCGCCACAGTGACTGCAACGAACACGGCGACCGGCGAAACGCGTTCCGCGACGACTACGGACGCCGGGTTCTACCGCGTGGTTGAGTTGCAGCCGGGAAAATACAAAATGACGGTGACGTCGCAGGGGTTTAAGACTGCGGCAAGAGAAGCGGACGTTTCCACCAGCATGGTGACTGAAGCAAATTTTCAATTGCAGCCGGGACAGGTTTCGGAAACGGTAGAAGTTGGCGACGTCGCTCCGTTGGTTGAAACCACCGAAGATCGCCTCAATACAGCGTTCTCGGGCAAAGAAGTCGAGGACTTACCGAACAACGGACGTGACTTCAACAACCTTCTTGATGGGGTGCCGGGAGTACAGCGTAGTCCGGGCGGCGGGTTTCAAAGCCTTAATATCAACGGGCAGCGCGCCACCTCGAATAACTTCGCAATCGACGGAATCCCTAACAACGATCGCTACTATGGGGAGTCAGCGTTGGGCCAGGCAGCCATCGCTGGCACAGCGGCAGCTCTGATCGCGCTGGAAGGAATTTCTGAATTTACGGTGCAGTCGAATCCTGGCGCGGAGTACGGAGTTCGCGGCGGATCAGTTATCAATGTTGGCCTGCGGAGCGGCACGAACGAGTTGCACGGCAGCGCTTTCTGGGATCGACATACCGATGCGTTTGACGCGCGGAATTACTTCGCTGACCAGGTCACGCCTTTCCGCCTCAATCAGTACGGAGCGTCAGTCGGATTTCCGATCATCAAGAACAAGACTTTTGGTTTTGTTTCTTTTCAAGCATTCCATCTTAAGAACGTGTTCCCCTCGCAGGTTGACGCGCCTACACCGGCGGAAGTGTTTGATGCGAGTCAGTGCGTGGAGACTGGCATAAATCCGGATACGTCGGGATCGGGCTTGCCGTGCCTTAATAACGGCCCGGGACCAGGAAGTGATCAAATTTTCGGTACGCCCGATGATGGAACTCTCAATATCATCGGCGCAAATATTGTATCGCTTATTCCGACGTCGCCCACAGGCACGATCAATGTACAGTCGAAGAATCAATTGGACCTCACCGGTTTCCATTTTAAAGTCGATCACATCTTCAACCGGTCGCACCGTATATCGGTGAAGTATGTGTTTAGCGATAGCCTCGGCAACCAACCGGCCGCACCGGGTGTGATGCAGTCTACGGGGCCACTAGCGACCAATACGGACATGTGGAACTCGGTTGCTCCATCGCGAGCGCAGTTAGCGGGCGTTAACTACACGTGGACGATTAACGACAATAAGGTTTTAGAAAGTCGCTTTGGGTTTACGCGATTCTCACAGCGTATTGGTATTAACAACAACATCAATCCTGCAGACCTTGGACTGAACACTGGTCCGCTTGGCGCCGGTCCACAGGATACGGAGAATTTCGGCGTACCGGCTGTGTATTACCTCGGGTATTTTGGAAATACTAGCTACGCTGTCGTCGGTGGGGTGCAAGGCTATCCGATCATTACACGTCCCGACGCAACTCTTGACTGGCAGGAACACTTTACTTGGCTGAAGGGCAACCACACCATCAAGATCGGTGGGCAATATCAGAAGGCCTCTACCAAGTCGCGTCGGGATCGCTCGCGATCTGACCTTTCGTTTTATTATTACGGATTCTACTATTGTGCTTATTACGGAGTTTGTAACCCTGCTTTCTCCAGTGTCAGCCAAAGTAACCACGTGGCGGCGCTCAATGAGATTTTGCTGGGTCTGACTGAAGGCAGCGGCCGCTCGTTCGGTGTGACAGATCGGCATATTTTTCAAAAGTCTCTGGGCTTGTACGTTCAAGACAGTTGGAAGGTGAAGCCCAATTTCACGCTAGAGGTGGGTGTGCGCTGGGACATGGCAGGCGCCCTGGGTGAAAAGGACAATCTCGGCGCAAACTTCTTACCCGATGACCCGAAGGCCGATGCCAATGGCTTTGTCAGCCTTTCCCAGCGTCCACTTTACAACATTGACAAGAACAACTTCGGTCCGAGACTAGGGTTTGCCTGGGATATCTTCAGCACTGGCAAGACCGTGCTGCGGGGCGGATACTCGTTGAACTACGACTTGCCTAACTTTGCCACGATCCATGCTCCTCAAACTTTTTCAAACGCTTTCAGCGGCACGCGAGCCGGGTTCTATACGCAAGTGGCGGAAGGAAACTTCCCCATCCAGATTTTCTCAACTCCTGCGTCCAACCGGGCAATCTTCGACAGTGGAACTAAGCCCAATGATCTTTGCAGCATTTTCATTTGCATGGCTGCAGGTGTGAACATCTATGGGCAGAGCGTCGATCCGTCCCCACCATTCAACATTGTTCAGGTTTTGCCTGATTTCCAGACACCGATGAATCATGCTTACAATCTGACTTTAGAGCAACAATTAGGAAGCAAAGCATCGTTTAGCCTCGCGTATGTGGGAACTAAGGGAAATGACCTAGTCGCGTGGCGCGACATGAACGCTTGTCCTATCAGTACGCTGGAATGCGACAGCAGCCGCCAGCCCTTTGGATCCACGTTCCCGCAATACGATCACATTCTGCGCATGACCAACGATGCGTATTCGAATTACAACGCTTTGCAAACCGCATTCAAGATCCGAGACTTGCATGGCTTAACAGGCCAAGTCAATTTTGTTTGGTCTCGAAGTTTTGATACAGGCTCAGCAAATCGCGGAGGGGATTTCGTTGCGGAGTACCAAAACCCCTACAACATTGACAAGAACTATGCACCGGCAAACTTTGACACGCCGTGGAATGTGAATTTCACTTTGGTTTATGAAGTTCCACGGGTTCATGCTCTTCCACGCTTGATCGGCGAAGGCTGGCAACTCAATTCGATATTCCGGGCTCAGGAGGGCCGACCATTTACAGCGTTCATACGAGGTGATCCTTCTAATCAAGGATTACGATCAACATATGCCGATTACGACGGAAGTCCTCTGAATTACGACTTTCACAATCCAGAGCAGTTCTTTAACACTGCTGCTTTTTCCGCTCCGGCGGACGGGACAATTGGTAACGCAGGCAGGAACAGCTTGCGACAGCCGGGCATTTCACAGCTGGATATGGGCATTTACAAGAATTTCAAGTTGAATGAACGCTTTGCTGTGCGTTTCAGTTGGGACGTGTTCAACGTTTTCAACCATGGGATGTTTGCCACCGAAACCGGCAAAATCACCAGCGGCGCCTTCGGAACGTTCTTTGCTACGCCAGACGTGGGCATCGGCTTCAATCCGGTCCTAGGGTCAGGCGCCCAGCGTAATATGCAGTTTGGCTTGAAGGTCAGTTTCTAGTCACGGACGACGGAGATTCAGCCGGGGAGTTTACCTCTGGTAAACTCCCCTTTGTTTCATATGCCCCGTTTCTCTTGCCTGTCTTTGGTCGTGCTGGGCGTCAGTCTGTTGGCCCAGGCTGAGGCTCCAAATATCATCCTAATCACCGTGGATACTACGCGGGCCGACCGGATGGGCTTTCTCGGCTCGAAGCGCGGAGCAACTCCGAATCTCGATGTGCTGGCTGGCCAGGGTGTGGTCTTTGAGCGTGCATTTTCGCAAGCACCTCTAACCCCTGTTTCTCATGCCACCATTTTCACAGGAACCTATCCTCAATTTCATACCGTTACCGACTTTGGCCATCCGCTGCCCGCCCTGCTTCCTTCGGTCCCGGAGATCCTGCAAAGAAGCGGCTATCACACCGCCGCTTTCATCGGTTCTCTAATCCTGGACCCTAAGGCCAACATGGCCCCGGGGTTCGATCGCGGGTTTGATTCTTTCGATGCTGGATTTCATCAGAAGCGCGGCCCAGATGAGACACGTTATGACTCAGTGGAACGTCGCGCAGGGGACGTCGTCAGCCATTCGATTACATGGCTCAACAAGAACCGCAAATCGCCCTTCTTCATCTGGATACACGTTTACGATCCCCACGCACCCTATGACCCTCCTGCGCCCTACGACAAGCGCTTTAAGGATCCATATGACGGCGAAATCGCCTATACGGACGCGTCGCTGGGCAAGTTGTTCACTTACTTGCGGCAGCGTGGCCTTTATGACCGATCCCTGATTGCTGTCATGTCCGATCACGGGGAGTCGCTAGGAGCCCACGGAGAAAAGATGCACGGCATCTTCCTCTATGACGAAACCATCCGAGTACCGCTGCTGTTCAAGCTACCTGGTGCCGTGCTTGCAGGCCGTCGCGTAGGCGCAAGAGTTCGACTCGTCGACGTCGCGCCTACGCTCCTCAGCATGCTGAACTTGCCTTTGCCGCCGACATTTCAAGGTCAGTCGCTGGTGCCTCTCATGAAGCCCGGGTCAAAGCCAGCTGGGGATCTTCCTGCTTACGCAGAAACCGACTATCCTCATCGAGCCTTCGGTTGGAGCGCGGTGCGCTCCTTTCGAACGGGGAAGTATCTTTTCGTTCGCGCTCCAAAGCGCGAGTTGTACGACGAAACACTGGACCACGATGCGCAGAAGAACATCGCAGCGGCTTCTCCGGCCGTGACTGATACGCTGCAGTCTCAGCTCGATGAATTTCGCCACCGCACCAGCAGTTTTGACGAAAAGACATCGCCCGCAACCCCCAATTCTGAACAGTCACAGAACCTGGCAGCCTTGGGGTACGTTTCGGGAAGTTCGGCCACCGCTTCGCCCGATCCGCTGCAAGGGGCCGATCCCAAAGACAAGATCGAAATTTCCAATATCCTTCACGAAGGCATGATTGCGGTTGAAGACGGCCGCTATGCGCAGGCGGTTCCTCTACTTCAACATGTCCTAGCGGATAGCCCGCTGATTTCCGCAGCGCAGATGCAGCTGGGAATCGCCTTGGCGCGTACGCGACGTTATGCAGAAGCAATTCCACCACTCCGCAAGGCGGTCGAACTTATGCCGGATTCCACGCCAGCACAATACGAGCTTGCACTTGCTCTCTACGAAAGTGGTGCATGGCAGGAATCAGCGCCTTATTTCGAGTTTGTAGCGAAAAAGCGGCCGCAGTTTCCAGACGCTCAATACTCGTTAGCCTCGGTTTACGCGCGCATTCAGCGTGTTCCAGAGGCAGTGGATCTATTGCAAAAAGTACTTAAGTTGAGTCCCGAGCACTTTCGTGCGAACCTTCTACTGGGAAGAATTCTGACCTTGCAGCAGCGAGCGGATGAGGCATTGCCTTATCTACAGCAAGCTACGAAATCAGAGCCGGCGAACATCGAAGCGCACTCCTTCCTTGCGGACGCATACGACCGCTCCGGCAAATCGCAAGCCGCTGCCGGTGAGCGTGCTCGTGCTGAGGCGCTGAAAAAGGGTGGACGGCCGTAGGGCGAAAGAAAAAAGGTGCGGGACTGGATCCCGCACCTTAAAGTATCAATCCAACGCCCGGTCAGAATTCGTAGCGCAAGCCGAACTGCATGACGCGTGGGTTGGTTAACAAGCCGCTGTATGTGCCGAACGACGATGAACCGGCATCGATGTTGGTGGTGATCGTTTGCACATCGAAGCGCTTTAGGTTCGGGACATTGTAGACTTCCCAGCGAAATGTCAGGCTATGGCCCTCGCTGTAGGGCATCTGCCATCGCTTGCTGAGACCGAGATCCAAGCCTGCGTATCCGGGACCGCGAACGATATTGCGCTGGCCACTCTCACCGGGGAATAGATGCCGGAACGGTCCTAGTCCATTGGCGGTTTCAGGCAAGTCTGTTGGGAAAAGGTTGACCGAACCGTCAGACCTTATGGTCGTCTGGGCATGAATCGGGCCGGTTTGTACGATGCCACCGCCGAGTTGCCAATTGGTGGGCCAAGTGGCGCCGTTTGCGACGAACACGGGGAACCCGCTGGTCCATCGTGCCAAGCCTGAGAGTTGCCAGCCACCGATAACAGCATCCATGACGCCGCCTGCATTGCCAGCGAACGGTTTCCCTTTACCGAAAGGTAGCTGGGCTATCCAGTTGGCATTGACCTGGTGCCTGGTATCGAAATCAGAAACCGCACGCAGCTGGTTCGGGGACCACGAGTTGATGATTTGTCCGCCGAGACCGCTCCACGCGTCGATACGCTCGGCGTCCGAGGAGAGGTCAATTGATTTCGAGAACGTATAGTTGAAATCAAACTGAACGCCGTTCGACATCTTCTTGCGAATACTCGCCTGGAAGGCGTGATAGTTGGCATTTCCGATCGAGCGCCATGCGTAGAGTGAATGGAATTGACTATTGAAAAACGCATTCGGCCCGAATACGGATGGGTAGTACTTAATGTTGCCGCCTGAGTCAGGCACTGTGCCCGCGATGCCGGGTGTTCCGCTGAAATCCGAGCCCCAGTAGTCGAGGTTTGCTAAGGGAGTCGTTTCATCACCAAACCCGTTGACCGGTCCCCCGCCGCAGCTGAAAAGGTCGTACATAGCTTGAACCGGATCAGTCGTCGAGCCACCAGAACATGCCAGCGAGTAGGCATCACCTGGCCGTAGAGGCGCCACGATGTTTTGCCAGTACGCCGCAGTGGGTCCAACCAATTCGGGCGTAACGTCGGCCGTAGCAGTTCCTGCGAATCCCAACTCAGACAGTCTTCTGGCCGCTGTGAAGTAGTCCACACCGGACGAAGGGTCCTTGATGTTGAGGGGCATAGCCAAATCCTCTTGGGATAGGAGGCGATGTGAAATTCGCCCAACGTAGGAAAGTTCCAAGCTCATATTCTTTGGCAATTCTCGCCCGATCGAGAAGTCCAACGTGTAGGAATACGGAGTCTTGAGACTGGCATCCAGTCCCCATTGGATGGCGAGGCTCGTTCCGGCAGGAGGATAAGTGAACGGAAATCCCCCGGTGGGTGTTGCAGGGAAAAATGGAGTCGTGCCGTCCTGTTCGAACTGCGGGAGAGTGTTGAGGCCCGTGAGCCGAGGTGCGGTGGTAGCGGTTGGCACAGGGGCAGTGATCTGGGTTGAGAGGCCAAACGATCCGCGTGAGTCAAACGTATTCAACAGCCCCGCTCCTACTCGATCGAAAACGATGCCAGCACCGCCACGGATGACCGTCTTGTTCCCGTCTCCAAACAAGGCTTTCATCCAGCCGTCACTGGCTTGCGGTGTATAGGCGAAGGCTAGACGAGGTGCGAAGTTGCGATAGTCCCAGTGGTAGTAACCGGGCCGGTCGTTAGCAGGACCAGAGAGGTCGAAAGTGATGAGAGGGTCGTTGACGGAAGACTCGCCCTTCAACATCTTGTCGCCACGTTCTTTAAACCACTCGCCCAGGTTCACGGTTGGAGACACTTCCGTTCCCCCGGTTTCCCAAGGTGGAGAGAACAGGGAATAGCGAAGACCATAGGTGAGCGTGAGATTCGGCTTTATTCGCCAGGAATCTTGCGCGTAGAACTCGTATTCGTCCGCAGCGAAGCGCCGCTTTAGCGGTTCCCCTTGAGGCTGAGCTGCTCCGGTCTTGTCAAAATTGAATGTTGCATCGAGCTCACTAACGAGACCCAACATCGCAATCATGGGGTAGTTGTAGCCAAGGGTGAAACCTGAGTTGACGGCTGGCCAGCAATGGCACGAGAAGTTCCTGGGATCGAGCGGGCTGCTTGTGTTCGCGATCCCAGCGGTGTTCAGGCCGGACGAATTCGTCGTTCCCGAACTGAAGGAATTCAAGAAATTCGCCCGAGGATTCCGGATAAAGCGGATGTTGGCGCCGAACTGCAGGGTATGCTTTCCCTTGACCCATGTGAGATCGTCGACGAAGTTGTTTACCGGAGTCTGGAACAACCGGCTTCGTGTAACAGCGAGACTTGATTGATTCGACGTGCTGTCGTCATTCAGTCCACGGAAGTAAATGAACGGTTGTGTGTCGTCGTTTCCAATATCGCCGAAGCTCTGGCGCGTGAAGCCCCACCGGAAGTTATTAATAAGAGTCGGCTTGAGCATCGCGGTGTAGCCCACACTAAAACCTTTGCTGAAATCGGCAAACGTATGCAGAGGGGCGGTTCCAGGAAGATAGGGAGCGGTCGAGTGCGCGTCGTTTCGCACCGCGCCACGCCAAAACACACTGTGGCCACCGTCGTGAGTGATCTTGAAATCTGCCCGAGCTATATACCAGTTGTTGTTCGTAGGAACGGGGCCCCGAAAACGGTACCCCACGAAGTTAAGCTGGTCTCCTTGCGACAAATCGTTGGCTTGCGGGAACGAATTAAAGTAGGTCAACATGACCGGGTTGTTGCCGATGTGCAGCGGGTCCATGGCCGTGATCTGGTCAGGCGTGAGGCTGGCGACGCGGCCCAGCGTGGGATCATCGACGATACTAATGTTCGAATTTCCGACCGCGCAGTTGGCATCTTCCGGGTCGCATACGTACTGCATGATTCCCTGACGCAGTTTATCGCTCGGCACGATGCGCAGAACGCTGGCCTCCTCTCGTTGACGCGAGCCTTCGTAATTCACGAAAAAGAAAAGTCGATCTTTCCAAATGGGTCCGCCGAGAGATCCTCCAAAAATGTTGCGAATGAGTTTCGGCGGCACGTTGGGTTGTCCGCTCTGCAACTCCGCTAACTTCACGAAATAGTCATTCGCGCTGGTTGCGGTATTTCGGTGATACTCATACAAAGAACCGTGAAAATTATTGGTTCCACTCTTGGTAACGAGGGAGACCTGTGCACCCGACGAGCGGCCTTGATCGGCATTCGAATTTGTTGTGGTGACGCGGAATTCCTGTACCGAGTCCAATGTTACGGGGAGCACGGACGTGAAGGCGCTTCCGTTTACTTGATCGTTCACATCAACACCATCAAGCGTAATGTTGCTCTGATCGCTTCGCGCGCCGTTCACCGCTCCACTGCGGGTATCGACATCACGATCGACATCCGAACGATTGCCCGTGTACGTAACCCCCGCCTGGAGTGTAAGCAAGTCCGGAACGTTCCTGCCTTCGAGAGGCAGTGCCTTAATCTGGTTTTCGCCGAACGCGTTTCCGATGGAGGCATCGGTCGTGTTGACGAGCGCGGCCTCGCCGGTCACTTCCACCGTTTCGCTCAAGGTCCCAACCTGTAGTACGACGTTCGAGGTGCCCGGTGTCGCGATGAGAAGTTGGATATCCTTATTGACGCTCTTGCGAAATCCGGCCATTTCCACGGTCAGCTGGTACGTCCCCGGAGGAAGTTGCTGGAACTCATATTCGCCGGCCGACCCGGTCTTTGTTGATCGTTCGAAGGCCCGATCGGGAGCGGAGAGAACCACGTTCGCATTGGCAATGGCGGCGCCGCTTGGATCGGTCACGTTGCCTCGCAGCGAAGTAGTGGCCGCCTGGGAAAATGCGACGACGGTGCTGATGGATGTGACGAAGAAGACAAGAACGATCAACGCAACAAGCTTGGGAACACGCATGGGGAAGCTCCTCAAGTACAGAGTTCATGAATTATGGTGTTCCAGGAGTTTTGAGGACGGAGCCCCTGGGCGAATTTGAGCACGTGACCTGCACGCCATGGCCCAGTAGTTGGTTCATCAATTTACACGACTTAATCCTTATGTCAATTGCTGTCTATGAATTTTGGAACAAAATTTTCCATCCGATGTATCTGGCGGAGAAATATCCCTGTGGGTCGCGGATGACTAGCGAGACCAAAGACGGCGAGTCATCAAAAAGCCTGACGCGAACACAATTACCACCGGATAGCATTCGAGCGCGTAGCGGGGTTCGGGGTTTTCGAGCGTTCCCAAGAATATGGATCGCAGCACAACAAAACAGATCAACAGCCATGCGTATTGAACGGTGCGAAACCGCAAGGCTCCCGTCAGAGCCGCTGCTATGTAGAGGAGATTCACCAACCCAAGTCCGACAGCCAGGGCTGACCCTCGCGGATCATCGTTGAACTCCCACCAGCGCACATCGGAAGGAAGCAACTCGGTGCGCGGGCGTAGCCACATGTCGACGATACGAAAAAATGGAAGCTGGACGTAATAGCGCAGCGGATGTTGGTGAACGCGTTCGGCCGCAAGGTTGGCGAAACGGGCGTCTATTTCCGGGGAGACGGCCAGATCTTCGTTGTAAGCGGCGATCACATCGAGGGTTGCTTGCTTTTGCGCGAATGAATCGAAGGCGCGGTTGGGTAGTTTTGCGGGATCGATCGGTTCGTCGGGCACGGGCCAGTAGATTTCTTCCACTGAGGCGTAATCGGCGATCCAGGTCTTCACCCAGCGATTAAATCCATAAGCCACGCCTTCGTCTTGTTCGTTGGCGTAGCGAGGGGCTAGAGGTTGAAAACGGTGGAAGGCGCGCCAGTTGCGAATAGTCCATGGGGCCAAGACGGCGCACGTAATAGCGGCCACGATAAGACCGGCGCTGATCAGGTTGACTGCGGATCGGCCATTTCTCCAATTTCGAACGATGGCGAAGGAAAGGTACAGTCCGATCGCAGCGAGCAGGATGCCCCCGTCGGGCCGGAACAGGATGGCTGCGCCAGTGGCCGCGCCGCAACAAATCCAGGGAAGAAACGGTGGCAATCGCACAGCGACGCCGGAACTCAGGTCACGTGAAGCGATTAGGCCAGTCGCGGCGCAGTCCAGTGCCAGTGCCGTGAAAAATACTTCTAACGTTTCCGTGAGAGCGACCGAAGCGTAGTTTGCGAGGAAGGGGCAAAGCGCCGACAACAGGAACGCGGTCTTGGCGGCTCGATCGGAAATGGTTCGCCGCGCGATGTCCGCAATGACGAGACAGGTCGCCAGGTCCACAAAAATCTGGATTACAAAAACTGCGCGGTAGTGGTCCGCCCCAAAGATGGCGAATACGAAAGCCAGAAACGCAGGGTAGCCGGGAAGACGCGTGAGCGTGGGTATGATGACGCCGTTATCGGTTAGTCCGTAAACGCCGTGCTGAAGCCAGTTTTTGGCGATGTCCGCATAGAAGTGCGAATCGTCGGTAACCCTCGAACAGCAAAAGAGAAAGAGCAGGCGAAGCGCCAGCCCGGCGAGCGTCGCCAGCAGGAAGAATCGAGAATTCCGGCGCAAGAAGGTGCGCACGGGGAAATCTTATCTTGTTTTTGGCGCGAGGGGTGCGAAAGCGTTAGCAACGCTCTCGAACCAGGGTTTGACCCCTCGCGCGGCGCATCTTACGATGGATAGAACACTTTTCCATGGCCAAGCAGGTCTTCTACGATCCCCGGCAAGCGCGCTGGAAGCGCTTACGGCGGGTGTTTGACGCGCTCGCGATTACACTCTCCTTGCTGGTGGCCTTCTTCGTTTACACCGCCCTCCGCAGTGAGCCGCTGCCGCAGGTGTTGTTGCCCGATCTGAAGCGACCGTATCGAGCATTGAAGGACAAAGAGAAGGAAAAGGCTCGC
>Ga0163162_10002766_pt1 | contig 16656 bp, 10 predicted proteins | sample S55metaG_FD_115310 | JGI IMG/M metagenome (GOLD analysis project Ga0163162, IMG submission 115310) | Switchgrass rhizosphere microbial communities from Kellogg Biological Station, Michigan, USA - S5-5 metaG | ecosystem: Host-associated > Plants > Roots > Rhizosphere > Soil | place: USA...
ATGATATTGCCTGCGTCACGTTCACATCAGGCACGACCGGTCCGTCAAAGGCCGTCAGGATCCCATGGGGCCAATTGCTTGCGATCAATCTCGCGTCTTTCCCATTCGTGGATCTTGGTCCGGACGACGTATTCTATTGCTTCACCGCTCACGCGCACTTCGGGTCAAAGGCAATTCCGTTTCAGGCGGCCATGGCAGGCGGGCGCGTCGTCGTTCGCACCCGGTTCAGCCTCTCGGCATTCTGGCCCGACATCGAACGCTTTGGCATTACCTGCGCCTCGCTAGTCGGTACCATGGCCGACACGCTCATGCGCAGCGTCGACAGCCCGGAGTCGACGAGCTTGCGCAACCTGTTCATGGCTCCCCTCGGACCTAGCTACCGCCAGTTCGCCGAGCGCTTCGATCTGCGTATCTGCACGGTGTACAACAGCACCGAGAACGGCGTCCCCATCTGCTCTGGCTGGAACCCCGATCACGAGTCGACCGTGGGGAAGCTCCGCAGCGGCTTTCCAGGGTTCGAAGTTCGGCTCGTCGATGCGCATGACCGGGAGGTGCCGGAAGGCACCGCCGGCGAGTGCATCGTCCGTTCGGCAATCCCGTGGACGATGAATGCCGGCTATCTCAACAACCCGGCCGCGACCACCGAGGCGTGGCGAAACGGATGGTTCCATACTGGCGATGCTTTGCTGCGCCAGCCGGATGGCAACTACGTTTTCGTCGACCGACTAAAGGACGTTATTCGCCGCCGCGGTGAGAACATTTCCTCCTATGAAGTGGAGCTCGACGTCCGGGGCAACGGCACCGTGGCAGAATGCGCCGCCGTAGCCGTTCCCGCCGACACCGCGGAAGACGAGATACTTCTTTTCGTCACTCTCAAGCAGGGCGTCACGATGACTGCCGCTGAGCTGCATGCCGATCTGATGGCGCGCATGCCGCGCTTCATGGTCCCTCGGTACATCGAGATCATCGACGCGATGCCAAAGACGCAGGCGACCGAAAGGATCGTGAAGTCCGATTTGCGCGCGCGCGGATTGGGGCCCGAGACCTGGGACGCAGAGGCCGATCCGCATGTCCTTCAGCGGCCCAAGCACGAACGGAGCAAGGCATGAGTGAACCCGCCCGCAACCACCGCTTCCATGCCAGCGTATCGGGTGCAGAAGCTGTCGCCGACCTCGATGCGGTGCACTTTTTCGACCGCGCCGTACAAGAGCAACCGAATGCGTTTTATCGCGCGCTGCGCCAACGGGCGCCGATCTACCGGGAAGAGTCGCTCGGCGTGTATCTCGTGTCGCGTTACGAGGACCTGCAGACCGTCATGAAAGACCCGGTCACCTTCTCCATGGAGAAGGGATACTATAGCCAGATGGCCCATGGTTACCTTGAGGAACTCAAGGCCGTGCTGGTCAAAGACGGTGGCGGCTGGTTTCCGGACGTCGTCAACGTCGATCCCCCGGCGCACCAGCGCGCGCGGTCGCTTGTCCAGCAGGCCTTCACGGCACGACGGATCAGCGCTTTGCAGCATATCTTCGCGCGACAGGTTCGCGCGCTGGTCGATACGGCAGCGGCTCGCGGCTCTATGGAGGGTGTCAAGGATCTTGCCCTGCCCATGGCGATCGGTTTTGCCGCCGATCAGCTTGGCGTGAACGATCTCGATCACGCCACGATCCGCCGCTGGGGCGCGGCCTACCTGGCCCAATTCAGCCTCTTCAGCGGGCGCGAGCAGATGATGAGCATCGCCGCCGACCTGTGTGAAATGCAGCATTACCTCATCGACCTGGTCAAGCGGCGGATGGAGGAGCCAGGAGAGGACATGCTGTCCGATCTGATCGGCGCACGCGTGGAAGACCCACGGCCCAGCCTTGAATTCGAAGAACTGGTCGCCGCTGCGCGAGCGATACTGATTAATACCCACGATTCAGTGTCCACAGCGATGGTCAACGTACTGCTTGCGGTTGCCTCCGACGACGCGATCGCTGCAAGCTTCTATGCCGCTGCCGACGATCCCGAGCGTATGAGCCGGGTTGTAGAGGAAATATTGCGGCTCGAGCCACCCGTCCGCGCGCTATCGCGGATCGTCACCCGGCCAGTGGAACTGGGTGGCGAACTGCTCCCCGAAGGTGCCCACCTGCTGCTGCTTTTCGCTTCGGGAAACGACGATGAAGAGGCATTCCCGGAAGCTCGAGAATTCCTGCCCGATCGGCGCAATCTTGTGCGCAACATTACATTCGGGGCAGGACGGCATGTGTGTCTAGGTATCGCTCTGGCGCGGATGCAACTGAGAGTTGCGTCGTGCGAGGTGGCACGGCGGCTGAAGCACCTGCGGCTGTCCGTTCCGCTCGAAGATCTGCGTTATACTCCGAACGCAGCGCTGCTTTCGATTGAGACGCTGCCCCTCGTTTTCGACCCGGCGATCGGCCAATGAACGACGCCTGGGCACCCGAACGCGACTTGAGCGGGGAGGATGCTTCGCCTGGCGCGCCTTGTCGGCGGCAGGGATTGCCCGAACTTTCGGAGAAGGAAATCACGGCGGTCAAAGCGCGCTACAAAAGCGAGCGCAACCGGCGACTGACCGACAAGGCGACCGAGCAATATCTACGCCCGGTCAACGGCCTAGCGTCCTTTAGCCGGGTCGATCCACATAGCCCCGTGGCCGCCCGATCCCCGGTTACAGCCCGATACGACGTGGCCGTCCTCGGAGGAGGCTGGGCGGGAATTCTCGCCGGGTACCATCTGCGCAAAGCTGGCATCGGTGATTTCTGCCATCTTGAGCAGGGCGGCGACTTCGGGGGCGTCTGGTACTGGAACCGCTATCCGGGAATCCAGTGCGATAACGATTCCTATTGTTACCTGCCCTTGCTCGAGGAAACCGGGTTCCTCCCCTCGCAGAAATTCGCCGACGGGGCCGAAATCCTCGGCTATGCGAAGCACCTGGCGCGCGACGCCGGCCTCTATGCCAACGCATTGTTCCACACCGTCGTGGAAAGCCTGGGCTGGAACGAGGACGAGGATCGCTGGATCATTCGCACCGATCGCGGAGACCGAATAGAAGCCCGCTGGGTTATCATGGCCAACGGTCTCATCAACGTCCCCAAGTTGCCGGGGATCGCCGGGATCGAGTCCTTCAAGGGAAAGATGTTTCACACCAGTCGGTGGGACTACGAATATACCGGCGGAACGCCGGACGAGCCTGTCCTGACGGGCCTTGCCGACAAGGCGGTCGCGATTGTGGGAACCGGTGCGTCGGCCGTTCAGGCAGTGCCTTACCTTGGCCGCTTCGCAAGGCACCTCTATGTCGTGCAGAGGACTCCCTCGACGGTCGACAGCCGCGTGAATCCGCCCACCGATCCTGAATGGGCCGCAGGGTTGAAGCCCGGGTGGCAAAAGGCTCGCATCGACAATTTCGAGAAAGGGGCACTGTCCGGATTCGGGCCCCGGGACGCTGACCAGATTTGCGATATCTGGACCGAGATCAACCACACGTTGTCCCGGGAACTCACCAGCGAAGGATGGCCCCATATCTCGCCCGAGACAATTCAGGCTCGACGAGAAGCAATCGATCATCGGGTCATGCAGCGCCTGCGCGATCGGGTAGCGGCCATCGTTCGCGATCCCGCGACGGCCGAAGCACTGAAGCCCTGGTATCGCTTCATGTGCAAGAGACCCGCATCCAATGACGACTACTACCCCACCTTCAACCGCGCCAATGTCACCTTGGTCGACGTTTCCGGAACGCGCGGACTGGCGCGCCTGACAGCCAAGGGCTTCATCGCCGATGGCAGGGAAATACCGGTCGACTGCATCATTTTCGCCAGCGGATTCGAGGTTACCAGCGACCTGCCGAGACGCTGGGGCATCGGCGCCATTGACGGCGCGGCGGGCGTCTCGCTGTTCGATCACTGGGCGGAGGGCTATCGGACCTTCCAGGGTGTGATGACCCAGAAGTTCCCGAACCTGTTCTTCACCGGCTTCCTGCAGAGCGGCTTTGGCGCCACCACCACGGAGGCATTGGGGCGGCACTGCGAGCATATCGCGCATATAATCGCTGCAGCCAAAGCGAAGCACGCGACGCGTGTCGAACCGACCGAGGCGGCCCAGGATGCCTGGGTGAAGCACATCCGCGAAACCGCAGTCGACGTTTCCGATTTCGCCCGTGATTGCACCCCGGGATACTACAATGGCGAGGGTGATACCAAGAAACGGCGCTGGTTTGTGGGTGAACCATACGGACCAGGGTGGAAGGCTTATCTTGAAGTTATCGAACAATGGCGGAACAACGGTGAACTAGAGGGTTTGCACATAACTTGATTGCGGAAGATCTTGGGCAATAATCAAGAGGGAGGATAGCAAATGTTCCGGAATATCTTTTTGACGAGTTCGATGCTCGCTTCGAGCGCCTGTGCGCTGTTCGTCGCGGCGGCGCCTGCCCACGCTCAAAATTCCGTTGCCGGCAAAGCTCCCCAAGATCTCGTTTCAGGCGAGATTGTGGTGACGGCTCAACGACGCGAAGAGAAACTGCGGGACGTGCCGATCTCGATTGTCGCGCTTAACAGCGAGCAGCTGCAAACCGCAAACGTCCAGACTTTGGCCGATACGGCAAAGCTCACCCCTGCGTTGCGATTCGACTCGATCAGCAATTTTACCCAGCCAACGATTCGCGGTGTCGGCACCGCGGTGCAAGTCGCCGGCGGGGGGCCGAACGTTGGTATCTACGAAGACGGGTTCTTCCAGCCCAATCCGCTCATGGCCGACTTCCAGTTGCTGAACGTTAAGAACATTCAGGTTCTGAAGGGACCACAGGGAACGCTGTTCGGGCGCAACACCACCGGCGGCGCGATCCTCGTGACGACGAAGGAGCCCAGCCATGAGGCGGCGGCCGAGTTCCAGGCCAGCTACGCCCGCTTCAACACCGTTGACCTGCAGGGATATGCGACCGCCGGTCTTTCCAACTCGATCGCTATGGACGTGCAAGGACGATACACCGGCGGTGATGGCTTCAGGACCAACACCATCGACGGCAATGGCAAGGTCGGCCGCTTTCATAACTGGTCGGTGCGCGGTGGCCTCAAGGTAGACTTCTCGGATACCTTCAATGCGCTGATCCGATATTCCCATTCGGAAATGAAAGACCCCACGCACGCGCTGGTGAACGCGTTCGTCGACTCGGACGGATCGTCGGGATTTCTCGATCTCGTCTCGCCAGCAGGCAAAGCCTTTTACGGACGCAGCGATACTAAGGGCCTGCCGCTGATCTACTTTTATGCACCGCCGGGAACTTACGCGACCAAGCCCAATGAAGTCGCTTTCACCGACCGGGTGGATTTCACTAACAACTCCGACGCCGTACAGCTGACCCTTTCCGCCGACCTCGGTTTTGCTGACCTCAAATCCTACACGCAGGTCGCTGGAGATGACTCGGTCAATTACACCGACCTCGATTTTACCGCGTTGCCGATATTTTACCTCCAGTTTCCGGTCACCAATCGCACCATCTCGCAGGAGCTGATCATGAGCTCCAAGCCAGGATCACGCTTGCAGTGGACTGGCGGCCTTAGTTATTTCCGCAATCGTGACACCTGGGATCTGACGGGCGCTTCGTTCGGCGGATCCCCACTTTTTCCGTTCGGTGGCTCGAGCCAGACATCAGAATCCTATGCGGCTTTCGCAGACCTCACGTATGAGGTGAGCCCCCGCTTCTTCATAACCGCCGGGGCGCGGTATAGCCGTGACCTGGTCATCGACGCCTACTTCAAGACCAGTCCGTTCACGACTTCCTATGAGGGACCGAACGGGCTGCCTGTCTCTACCGCCGGTATCCCGCCGCTGACACCAATCAATTTGCCTACGCTCAAGAACAACAAGCTTACCCCGCGTGTGGTTCTGCGCTGGAAGCCCTCGGACAGCTCGAGCATCTATGCTTCATACACGAAGGGCTACAAGGCCGGCCTGTACAGCGTTGGCGGGATGTCGGCAGTGCCGGTCCGTCCCGAAGACATCAATGCCTATGAAATCGGCTACAAGTTCGGCCAGGGAGGCCTGTCCTTCGACACCTCCGCCTATTACTACGATTACAAGAACCTGCAGATCACCAATTCGCAAGCGGGTACCGCACAGATCAGGAATGCGGCTGGTATCGAGATCTACGGTGCGGAAGCTCAGCTTACATATCGTGCATCGCAGGCGCTGACCTTGAACCTGGCCGCAGCCTATACGCACGGCCGATACAAGAGTTTCCCCAACGCTCCTTTCTATAGTTACTGCGATCCGGCGGCAGCAGCTGGCACCGCTCTGGCCTGCACGCCGCCGGCCTTGGGCGGGTTCGGACCCGGGGGGTTGGTGCAGACTGTCATCGACGCAAAAGGGCTAAAGATACAGCGTACGCCGGAATTCACGGCAAACGCCGGTGCGGCCTACAAGTTCGATCTGGGCGGTGGCAAGCTTACGCTCTCGGGCAACATCTATTACAGCTCCTCCTTCTTCTTCGATGCGGTTGAGCAGTTGCGCCAGAAGGCGTTCGAAACGGTCTCCGCTCGTGCTGAATGGGTCGATCCCTCCGGCAGGGTTTCGATTGCGGTATTCGGGGACAACCTGACCAACAATCGCCATCTCAACCAAATCCTGTCGAATACTTTCGCAACCGGGGCAGGGTGGAATTCGCCCGTGAGCTACGGAGTGTCGGTCGGGACGAAGTTCTGATGCGCGACGCGTCGTTCAGCAATCTTGTGACAATCGGCAGGTTTACTGCTTGCGCCTCAGGAAGCTGAGCGACGATGGATTTCGATTGGACCCAAGAGCAGGCCTCCTTTCGGTCGCGCGTCAGCAGCACGATCGAAGGGAGCCTGCCGCCCGATTGGGAAGAATTGGCCGAGGAAGGGCCTGCTTCGTCCCGAATGACCGAATTTGCCCGGTCCTTCTGCGGTCGATTGGCGGCCGAAGGTCTCCTGACGCCTCACTGGGACGAAGCTCATGGCGGAAGTGGGCTCGATGCTTGGCATCAGATCATATTGGCCGAGGAGATGTGGCGGGTCGGAGAGCCGCGCGGCGGGCAATACATGAACGTCAACTGGATCGGTCCGACGCTGCTGAAGTTCGGAACCGATGAACAGCGCGACCGGTATTTGCCGCCGATCACGCGGGGAGAGGCGCTATGGTGCCAGGGCTTTTCCGAGCCAGGCGCAGGATCGGACCTTGCGTCGTTGAGAACGGCCGCTCGTCGCGATGGTGCCGATTATGTCGTCAACGGGCAGAAGATCTGGACGAGCTACGCAGGTCTTGCCGACACGTGCTTCCTCCTGTGCCGCACCGCGACCGGTGCGAGCCACGGGATCACGATCCTGCTGGTTCCGATGGACACGCCGGGAATCACGGTGAGGCAGATTCCTTCCCTCATCGGCGAGGGCGACATACATGAAGTGTTCTTCGACGACGTACGGGTGCCGCAGACCGCCCGGCTGGGCGAGGAAGGCGCTGCCTGGGACATCATCCGGTTTTCGCTGATCAATGAAAGGCTGGGCATCCCGCGGTATGCTCTGGCCCGCGATGCCTTGGACCGGTCGGTCGCCCTGCTCGGGCAACGCGGCGGGTTCTCCGACGCCGTTATGCTCTACCAGGCCAGTCTGGCCGCCGCGCAGTGCGAAGCCGCTCGGCTTGCAAGCTACGCTATTGTCAGCGACCGGATAGCCGGGCTGCCCGCAGGCGCAGACTCGTCGTCCGCACGGTTTGCGACGATCATGGCCGAGCGAAGCGTTGCCGAATTCATTGTCGAACATTGCGCCGACGTGCTCGTTGCTGGGAGCCCCTTTTTCAAAATGCATCACCAGCGCGCCATCGTAGCCGGCCTCGCGGCAGGCGCGGCGGAAATCCAGCTCAACATTATCGCTTCGCAAGTCCTTGAATTGCCCAGGGAGGCGCGCTGATGGATCTGCGCCTATCCGAGCAACAGCAGGCCATCTTGGCATCACTCGATGGAATATGCCGGCCCTTTGAAGGCTCCGCCGTATCGGCTCCCGTTTTCGCGGCGGTGTCTGCGGATATGGAATCCGAGCTGCTTAGGTCCGGTTTTCTCGATGTGCTTGCCATTCCGGAACTCGGCTCGGTCACGGCTGCACTTGTCATCGAGAGGCTGGCGCGTCTGCCGCTGTCTGTCGAAGTGGCGGCAAGCGTCATGTTTCGGCCGTTCCTCGGCAACGAGCCGCCCTATCCGGTCTGCCTTGCCGACGCCAATCATCCGCATCGCCCCGTTCGTTTCGCACAAGAAGGAGCTCTGCTCGTGCGGATCGGAGAGACGGTTACTGTCGAGCGGATCGCACCGGGCAATAGCGGTTCCGAGAGAGGTGGACTCTACGCCTATCCGATTGGCACGGTGCCAACCGCTAGTGCGCCTGCCCCGCTCGCATTGAGCACAAACGAGGCCTTGGCCCGCTGGCGGGCAGGGCTTGCAGCCGAGGCTGCGGGCATCGCGGCGGGGGCACTTGCGGTCACCTGCCGCCACGTCAGCGACCGCACCCAATTCGGCAAGCCGATCGGAACCTTCCAAGCCATCCGGCACCGGCTGGCCGAAGCCGAAGTGCGCGTTCGGGGGATGTACTGGCTGGCGATGAAGGCGGCCGCCTCGCTTGATCCAGCCGACACGGCGCTGGCGGCGCTTTGGGCCCAGGAATGCGCGACCAGGATCGTCTACGACTTCCATCAATTTCTCGGAGCAATGGGCATGACACTCGAACATCCCCTCCATTTCTATACATACCGGCTCAAACTCCTGATCGGCGATCTCGGCGGGCGCGGAGCAAGCGGCACGGCTGCTGCTGCATGTCTGTGGCCGCAGCGTGAGCCCACAAACCAAGCCATCGCAGGTTGTGCGTGAGCGGCGCGGTCGTCCTGGTGACGGGGGCGTCGGCCGGCATCGGGGCGGCAATCGTCGGCCGCTTCGCCCGGGAAAACTACCGGGTGATCGCGGTAGCGCGGCGGGAATCTCCGCTACGCGCCCTCGCTGCTCAGCTCGGATCGCAAACCGAAATCCGTACGCTCGCCCTCGATGTGCGCGATCCGTCTGCGGCGAAGCAAGCGGTCGCGATGGCGATGGAAAGCTTCGGCCGCCTCGATTGCCTGGTCAACAACGCCGGCTCAGGCAAGTGGGCGCCGGTTCACGCAACCTCCGACGACGACGTCGACGAAGTGCTCGAAATCAGCGTGAAGGCGCCTTTTCGATTCAGCCGCGAAGCACTTGAAGTAATGGGACGAGGTGCATCGATCATAAACATCGGCTCCACGTTCGGAATCCTCGGCGGCGTCGACGGGGGCATCTATTGCGTGGCAAAGGCCGGACTGATCGGACTGACGCAAACGCTGGCCGCACAATACGGCGCTTCCGGCATCCGCAGCAACCTCGTCGCGCCCGGAGTGATCCGCACCAGTATGACGGAGGCTGCGTGGGAAATGGAGCCCTTCCGCCGGCTTAATCAAGAGATGACCCCGATCCACCGCGATGGCACTTGCGAAGATGTGGCAAACGCCGTGTATTTTCTCGCTTCCGAAGAAGGCGGATACATCAACGGGCAGACGCTTGCGCTGGATGGTGGGTGGACCACGACCAAGTACCTCAGCCCGGAAGCGCTCATGGCAAAGCGCGTACCACAATGACCTTTTTCGAGAGCAGGAAGGATGCGGCTGCGCAAAAGGATCCGGGTGCAGTCTCGCGCCGCGTCCTGGCACAGGCTGACCTTCCGCAGGGCGAGAAGCGCGTAGTCGATCTGGATGGCCAGACGATACTCCTCTGCAACTGGGAACACTCGATCTTCGCAGTTTCGGCCACTTGTTCGCATGCGGCGGAAAGCCTGGCGTGCGGCCGCTTTTCTCGAGGCTGGATCGCGTGCCCGGTACACGGGGCGCGCTTTGACCTGAAGACCGGCAAACCGCTCAATCCGCCAGCTACGCGGCCGCTACAGACCTGGCCGACCCGCGTGGTCGATGGCTGGATCGAGATCGTTGTGCAAGCGCCGCTCGATTAACGACCCGCGCGCTCCAGCTCAGCTAGTAACCGGGCCGCGTTTTTCCGGAACACCGTGATCCCTCGGTCTTTGACAGGACCGTATCCGACAACCGCTTCTGCCGTTCGCGCAACCGATGCAGCAAGATCGAGATTTGCGCCCGAAATCCTCTCGAGAACCCTCTCGATCAATTCCCGATACTCCAAAATTACCTTTCGCTCGGTCCGCCGCTCGTGGGTCCAGCCGAAAGGATCCAGCCTGGACCGGCGAAGAAACTTCAGCCGCGCGAGCAGGCCGAACAACGGCAGGATCCAACCGCCGAACTCGATCTTTGCGGGATTTCCGGTCCGTGCATCCTTGCGAAGGGCGAGCAACGGTGGAGCAAGGGCAATGCGGATACGGCCGCGTTCGAATTGACGTTCCAGAGCGCGCCGGAATTTGGGCGACGAATAAAGCCTGGCGACCTCGTACTCGTCCTTATAGGCCATCAGCCTGCCCAACTGGTCGGCCACGACGATCAGGAAGAACTCCGGGTCGCGGATTTCGTTCGACCTGAGCCGATCACGAACCGAATGCATGAACCTCTCGTAATCGTCAGCGTAGGCCTCGTCCTGATAATCCACCAGTCGGCCATGCCAGCTCTTCACCATCGCCTCGCTCGTGGCCGGACGTTTCGATCCCGGCTCCGTGCCGACGAACTCCGCGATGGCCTCGGGAAAGGCGCATTGAATGCGGCCAAGCGCAAATGCGCGCAGGTTGCGTTCCACGGCCACGTTGTTCAGGCGGATTGCGTCCTCGATGGCCCCCGTGCCGACGGGAAGGCAACCGCTCTGGGCGCAATACCCCAACATGACCATATTCGAGAACACGGCGTCCCCGATCAGTTTTGTTGCCAGCCGCTGGGCCGACAGGCGCTGCGGCGCGCTTTCCCCCAGTCGGGCTACGATCATACCAATGAACCGATCAGGATTCAGATTCTGATCGCGGTCCTGCTGAAATTGTCCGGTTGGAACTACGTCGTCGTTGAGGATGACGCGGGTGCGACGGGAGATCAGCCCCCGAATTTCCGCGCCGGCGGCGACAATCAGGTCGCACGCGATCAGGACATCCGCGCAATCAGTATCGATGCGCGCTGCGGCAAGATCATCGTCGCGCGTGGCAAACTGTAGATGGCTGCTTACGCCGCCGCCTTTCTGCGCCATTCCGGTCATATCGAGAATGCGGCAGGCCAGCCCTTCCATCCGAGCGGCCATTCCGAGCAAAGCCGATATGGTCAACACGCCGGTACCGCCAATGCCGGTCAAGACAATTCTGAGCGGACGATCGACGGGCACTGTTCCGGCCTCCGGCAGCTTATCCGCCCATGCTGCAATCGTTTCGGCCGGTTGCGCCGGCCAGCGCGGCGCAGCGCCGCGCACGGTCACGAAGGACGGACAAAAGCCCTTGATGCAGCTGAAGTCCTTGTTGCAAGTCGACTGGTCGATCGCGCGCTTGCGACCAAATTCGGTCTCCAGCGGAACCAAGCTGACACAGTTCGATTGCACCGAGCAGTCACCACAACCTTCGCAGACGTCGCTGTTGATGAAAAGGCGGCTGCCTGGTTCGATCTCCTCTCCCCGGTTCCGACGGCGGCGTAGTTCGGTTGCGCAGGTCTGGACGTAGACGATCGCAGACACGCCGCCGACTTCACGCAGCTCCCGTTGGATGGCGGGAAGGCGATCGCGGTGCGTGACGCGAATGCCACGAGGCATGCCCGTCTTCGCGCGGTCTGGCTGGTCGCTGACCACCACCACCGGCGAAACGCCTTCTGCAAGAAGCTCCTGGACGATGCGTGCGGGAGACATCGCCCCTTCCAACGGCTGTCCGCCTGTCATGGCAACCGCATCGTTGTAGAGGATCTTGTACGTCATCCGCGCCTTCGCCGCGCACGCGGCGCGGATGGCGAGCAGACCCGAATGGGTGAAGGTTCCGTCGCCCATGTTGACGAAGACGTGCTCGGTCGAACTGAACCGATGTGCTCCGATCCACGGTGTACCCTCCGCGCCCATACCGACGAAGGTCATCGTTCGCCGTTCGGGCATGCCCACGGCCAATCCATGACAGCCGGTCGCTCCGAGCGCGATGCTTCCGTCAGGAAGGTTGGTTGAGGTGTTGTGCGGGCAGCCAGAGCAAAAATAGGCAGGACGGACGACGGTCTCGACCGGAAGTAGCAGTGGCTCGTCGGCCCGTGGCCCGATCATTCCGTTGATTCCAGCCGCTCGCGCGGCCCGTTCGATCGCTGCGCGTATCAATTGCACGGTCAGTACGCCGAACGAGGGGAGCAGGGCGGCACCGCGATCGTCTGACTTGCCCAGGATCAGCGGCCGGGCACCCCGGATGCCGTAAAGCGCACTTGCCAGTTGCGCCTCGATCACCGCTCGCTTTTCCTCAACCACCAGAACCGCTTTGCTGCCTGCACACGCGTTTTGCAGGAATTCCTCATCGCACGGCCACACCAGGCCAACCTTGGCGACCCGAATGCCAAGAGTCTCTGCTCTCGCTGTGTCGATGCCCAGCTGCGAAAGCGCCTCTCGAACCTCTAGCCAGGCGCGACCAGCGGCGAGAATGGTGAGGCGTGGCCGCGATCCACCTGGCGTGGTGATCTGGTCGAGTCGGTTGGCCCGGGCGAACAAGGTTGCGGCAGGCAGACGCTCCGCCACGGTCAGTTTCTCCTGGTCCAAAGCCGATCGCCCGCGCAGGAGACCGAGCGCCGACGCCGCGATTTCGCTGGGGACCACAAATCGTGGAGCGCCAGGACGAACGGTTGAAGTCAGGTCCAGGGTATCGGTTACATGCTTCAAAGCCGTGTAGAGCCCGCACGCCCGCGACAACGCCCAGCCAGCGAGCCCGAAATGAAGTATCTCTTCGGTGGTCGACGGTGCAAGGACAGGTATCATGGCGCTGATCAGCGCCTGCTCAGACTGATGGGCTGTCGCGGACGACTTGGCGGCAGGATCGTCTCCGGCGTGGATCAGCACCCCACCTCGTGGATGGGTTCCCTCGAAATTGGCGATCTTGAGCGCTTCGATTGCCCGGTCCACGCCAAGGCCCTTGGCGTACCACATCGCGTAGACGCCCTCGACACGAGCGGGTCCAAACCAGTCTAGCTGCTGGGTGCCCCGCAGGGATGTGGCTGCCAGTTCCTCGTTCAGACCGGGCTCGAAATGGACGTCATGCTGCTCAAGCAGGCTTCGCGCGGCCCACAATTGCGCATCGAGCGTCGTGATCGGTGAACCGCGGTAGCCGGTGACGAAGCCTGCCGTATTTCGTTCATCGCGACGATCGCACCGCGACTGGTCCAGGGGGAGGCGTACCAGCGCCTGCATTGAGGTTAGCAGGACGTCTCCCTGCGTCTCTGTGTAGCGATCATGAAGGGCCACCGTGTGCTTGGTCATATGCTACAACGTCGAACGCGGCGGGCGGCCCGACCGCGGGTGTGGATCAAGGCGCTGGATCGGACGCCGCCGATGGCAGGCGGATGTCTTGGACATAGCTGTCCACTGCGCGCTCGAAATGACGGACGCGAATTTCCTGGTAATCCGCCAGGGTTATGCCTGCCTTCGCGCTGGCTTCGAGACCCTCCTGTTGCGCCTGGAGATTGCCGGTATCCTGGTCGAGTATCAGACCAAAACCCGGATCCATGCCGATTGCGTCCGCGAAGGATTGGTGATCTTCCAGAACCTGGCACCCCGCCGATTGCCAAGCGCCATCGAGTGGCTTTGGCTTCATGAACATCACCTCGAAGATCGTCCTGCGGTGATCCCGCGCATCGGGGCGGAAGCGGTAGATCATCGGCAGCGAGATCCCAGGAAACAGAAAGAGGTTCGGAAAGATCGTGTAGGAATAGGTGTCCAGAAGTTCGCTGTCGGAGATTGTGCTGAGGTCGGTTGCTGCAGCCGCTTCGAACGCGTGACGGAAGTAATCCGCCATGACCTGCCTGGCGCGCTCGCCCTCCTTCAGCTGAGGTTTGCTGCCTTCCAGGGAAGAGCCGTCGCCCAGCGTGAAACTATCGAGGATATCCTGTTCGCTGACCTTTCCGTAAAGCTTGGGGCTGACCACCCCGAGCGTCGAGATGAAGCGATTCACATGGTCGCCGTACACGTCGTACTGTGAATTGATGTCGCCGTTGGCGGGCGCTACCTGGGGATGCGTGTCGCCGACATGGTATGCTTCCATGAAGGCCTCCATCGTCAGCTTCCAATTTGCCGGGTAGCTCTTCTTCACGTGCAAACTGACGTACCGATCCTCAAGCCGCCATGCCCTCATGTGCCTCATGGCATCGGGGCCGAGGTAGTCCTCCAGGCTCGGTGCCCCAGCAGCCATGTTGATCCAGACGAACCCTGCAAGGCGCTCCACCCGCGCGGCAGGCAAGGTGTTTTCGGACTGGTCGACATGGGGGAAGTCCCACGCGCACGGCAATTGCTTCATCGAGCCGTCGAGATTCCACGTCCAACCGTGAAACGGGCATTTGAATTCGTTCGCGAACCCCTCGGTTGCCGACGGGCGCAGTTTGGTGCCGCGGTGCAGGCAGGAATTGAAGTGGGCCTTGATCGTCGCGTCGCTGCTCCGAACCACGATGAAGCTGTAGGGGCCGATGTCGTAGACCACGTAGTCGCCAACCTCGGGCAAGTCATCCTCGCGGCAGACCATCTGCCAGGTACGCGGCCACAGTCGCTCGAACTCGGCATTGGCGAATGCGGGATCGATGTAGCGATCCTTCGAGACGTCCGCGCTTCCAAGGTAGGAATAGCTTTCCTCGCGCGCCCAGTCAGGGGCAGCCGCGCGGTCCTGCGCTATGATGTCCTGCGTGCTTTCGGCTGGGCAACGCGCTTGGCCGCCGGTGGGATGAATTTTCTGGTTCATCTGATACCCAGTTCGTTCAGGCCGCGAGAGCGTGCGACGGAGCTTCCAACAGGCTTTTGTGTATGTGGCCATCCTTCATGATCAGTGCGAGCCGGTCAGGCTGCAGGAGCAGCGACAGATCATCGAGTACGTTGCCCGACACGACCAGGATATCTGCAAGGCACCCTACGCCGATGCGCCCAAGGTCGCCCTCGGATCGCATCGCGTCTCCCCCGTGCCGCGTCGCACAGACAAGTGCTTGCTCGGGGCTGTAGCCATAGTAATTCACGAAGAAGCCAAGATCGCGCGCATTCGTGCCGTTCGCGCTCCACGCGAAACCGTAGTCCCCGCCAATGAGATGACGAATACCGCGTTTGCGCAGCTCGCTGTGGGTTCGCACGGAGGCTTCCAGCAGTGCGTTGATGCCCATGTGCGAGCCGACTTCGCGGCTGAGTCCGGCGCCAGCCGCCTCGCCGTTGACGATCGTGTGGAAGAGACTGACCGTCGGCACCACGAAAATGCGGTCGCGGGCTTCCTCCATCATGTCGAGGAGTTCGTTGTCGGAATATTCGCAGTGAAACAAACCGTCGACGCCCGCTCGGACGCAGGCCTTGCTTCCACTGATCGAACGGGTGTGCGCATTGACCTTCCGCTGAAAGGCATGTGCCGTTTCGACAGCGGCCCGGACTTCTTCCAAAGTCATCGGCGTGGTGTGGGCAGGCGTGTTGGCATAGAACGGGTCGCCCGATACATCGAGCTTGATATTGTCGCAGCCTTCGCGGCAGGCGGTGCGCACCGCGCGCCGCATCTCTTCGACCCCGTCGATGACCACCGAAGGTCCGACACGGGGATTATGTTCGCGGGACTCGTCCCCCATCCCGCCCGTCACGGTTATTTCCAGCGAGCCAGCCCGGATGCGAGGGCCCGGCAGGCGTCCGGCGTCAACTTCGTTGCGGACAGCCACTCCCAACCGCAGCTTCGCTTCCGACGCGCCGTAAGCGCTGGTGAACCCGGCATCCAGCAGAGCTTTTGCACTTCGCGCCGCCGCGAAGACCTGCTCTTCGGCAGTCGGACGGATCAGGTCCTCCGTTGTCGTCACGTTCTCGAACGACAGGTGGGTGTGGCCCTCAGTCATGCCCGGCATCAGAAACCCGCCGTGCGCATCGATGACCGCCGCATCGCGGTACTGGATGCCTTCCCCCTCCCGCATGACTGCGGCGATGCGATTCCCATCGACCAGCACGCTGCCCCGGAACGTTCCATTTCCCGAGCCGTCCCAGACAAACGCGTTCGTAATCAGCGTCTTGGACATCAGACACCCTCCCGCGTACGATCATTTTGCACGCCGGAACGACCTAGGTCATTAGCGCCCGCCGCGGAATGATTGCAGGTGAACTGCGAGATTGCCTGCGTCTGTGCAAATCGAGACGCCGCTTTCCTATCACAGGCGGAAAGGTCTTTCAGCGGTCTTCGTTTGAAGGGAGATGTCAGGTTGATTAGAGGAGTCCACCATGTCTCGGTCCATGTGAACGACCTGGACCGCATGATCGCTTTCTATTGCGAGGCGTTTGGATTCACCGTGGTTGGCGAGCGGTTCGCGTGGAGTGACACCGAAGAACTCGATCAGATCCTCGATTTGCCGGGAACGGCCGCACGGGGAGCGATGTTGCGCGCGTCTAATTGCTATCTGGAACTGTTCGAATTCACCTCGCCGCAGCCGGTTTTCGCCCAGCCGAAGCGACCCAATGATAAAGGCTACACGCACTTTTGCGTCGATGTCACGGACATCGAG
>Ga0163162_10002767_pt1 | contig 16650 bp, 10 predicted proteins | sample S55metaG_FD_115310 | JGI IMG/M metagenome (GOLD analysis project Ga0163162, IMG submission 115310) | Switchgrass rhizosphere microbial communities from Kellogg Biological Station, Michigan, USA - S5-5 metaG | ecosystem: Host-associated > Plants > Roots > Rhizosphere > Soil | place: USA...
GATCGCGCGACTGCCATCTTATAGGTATTGCCCTTTCTCTCCAGCTGCAGTACGTCCGGCCCCGTCACTTTGGACTTCAGCTCCTCGGTGGTACCACCCTTAGATTTGCGAAACTGAAGTGAGGTCAAACCATCACCATGTAGGACCACGCTTGCCTGTGCGGAGTCCGGGTCCATACTCGACCGCACAATCCAACCGATTTTCCGGTGCTGTTCAACGCCCTTCCCGACAAACGCAGCATTGCTGGTGAGAATGAAATCGCCCTTGAGCCGTCTCCAAACAAACTGGAACTCATCGCGATTGGCCCACATATTTGAACCGGCGCCCGAAACCAGGTATTCCTCTTTGTCTGCATCGTATTGAGCACTACCAGCTCGAGTTGGACTGCCAACATCATTCTTACCTTCGAAGACTCCAAACATTTTTTCCTGCGCTTGCACGCCACTCAATGTTATAAGAATGACTAAAACAGGAAGGGCTTTTACAGTTCTCATGTGTAACAGCATTTGTCTCACCGGGTTCTAATTTTGAAGTAAGTCGACGCAGCCCGGTTGAAGCGATAGGCTGGTCTGCAATTTGACGGTACGGCGGATTGTAACCAACAACTTCTACTTTTAACGAGCACTTATTTAACTGGAGAATTCGGACGATGGCTGGTAGCAAACTGGGAGTCGGCTTTATCGGTAGCGGTTTCGTCACAAAGTTTCACTTGCAGGCCTGGCGAGGAGTTCGGGATGCCGATGTACTGGGAATCTACAGTCCCAACCGAGCTCATGCCGAGGAGACCGCCGCGATCGCCAGAAGTCTACGTGTGGGAAACGCCCGGGCCTTCAATTCAATTGAAGAAATGATTGCCGCACCAGAGATTGATTGCATATGGCTCTGCGGTCCAAACCATCAACGGGTAGAAAACATGGAGGCAATCTGCCGGACACTGGCGTCAGGCAAAGGGAAACTGATCGGCGTCGCGTGCGAAAAACCTCTGGCTCGTAATGCGGGAGAGGCTCGCAAGATGGTCGAGCTGATTGAACAGTCGGGACTGTTGCACGGTTATCTTGAAGACCAGATGTTTGCGCCAAGTGTTACCCGTGGCAAACAGATCATGTGGACGAGAGCCGCAGCCATCACTGGTCGCCCTTATCTAGCTCGCGCCGCAGAAGAACACAGTGGACCGCATTCGCCATGGTTCTGGCGTGGCGAACTACAAGGTGGCGGAGTTCTGAACGACATGATGTGTCACAGCATAGAAGTTGCTCGCTTTATGCTGACTGAACCAGGCGCGCCACGCTCGAGTATCAAACCACTAAAAGTCTCAGCTCAGATTGCCAGTCTGAAGTGGTCCCGTCCTGAATATGTCGCCAGCTTAAAGAAGAATATGAGTCAAGACGTTGATTATCAGCAGAAACCGGCTGAGGACTTTGCGCGTGCCACTATCAACTATATCGACGAGCATCAGAATCCGCTGATTGTAGAAGTAACTACTTCATGGAGCTATGTTGGTCCCGGACTGCGTCTCAGTCTCGAGGTACTTGGACCAGAATATTCCCTGGCTATGAATTCGCTCGACAGTGGTCTGAAGCTCTTTCTCAGCCGCGAGGTCAAAGGAAACGTCGGCGAAGATCTGGTCGAAAAGCAGAACGCCGAACAAGGCCTGATGCCGGTGTTGGGAAACGAAGCGGCTGAGTATGGTTACGAAGCTCAAGATCGCTATTTTGTACAATGCTTCAGCGACGGCAAGCAGCCAGAAGAGAATTTCTACGATGGACTCGAAATCACCGAGCTCCTAATGACGGCCTACATGAGTGCCGAAAAAGAACAGACGATTAATTTCAAACCAGAGGGCCTGGAAACGTATGTACCACTAGTGGCCCAGGGTAAATGGAAGGGCCGCTAGGTCACATCCTGTCAGACTGATTTCGCTCTTAATCTCATACCGAAGCGAGGATCATTTCTTGGAAAAACAGCAGCACGCCACCTCCAGTAGTAGCGCTTTGCTAATGCTAATTGCTTTCGCCGGTATCTTCCTCTACGGTTTGTTGGCCGCTCTTCCTGGCTCGGTATTACCTTCGCTCGAACGGAGTCAGTTTCTACCAAACGACAGCTCAATCGGAACATTCCTGTTGATCAATGCGATCGGAGCGGTGCTGGCTTACCTGGTGAGTGGTCCATTAATTGATCGAATCGGGAAAAAGTTTGCTTTGTCGTTTGGCACGCTGTTAGTGATTGTGTCGATGGTCGCTTTTGCGCTGACCGTGACTCGCGTTCATCCTGCAGCTGCGCTTATCTATATCTTTGGGGCCTCGTTTGTACTTGGGCTCGGAGCTAACGCAATTGTAGCGGCCGGACATGCTCTGGTGGCTGATGTAGCCGCTAACTGGCGTAATTCGGCTTTGAATCTCCTGGACATATGTTTCGGTCTGGGCCTCGCCTCACTTCCTTTAGTAGTGCAAACGCTACAACAACGCGGCGGGCTTGGTTTGATTTTTTGGGTACTCGGGTTGTTGTCAGTGGTCTTACTGCTACTCATTTTGGCGTCGCGAATGTCGCGGACAAAGCACCTGGAAGCTGCTGAAAAAGGGAGTGCGGGTCAGCTCTTTAAAAATCCTTCGTTTCTGTTGCTCGCGTTTGCGCTCTTCATGTATGTCGGGGCCGAAGTATCAGTGGGCAAATGGGTAGTGACATTTATGCAACGCGACCCGGCGATTCTTGCCAGCCAGGGCGTTGATGAGGCGACGTTGAGAGTGTTGAGCTCCAACTCGAACGAGGCGGTGGGTAAATTTTTCGAGGTTAATTCTCCCGGCTATGCAATTGCCACGTACTCCTATGCGACTCTTACATTGTTTGCGATGGCGCTGCTCTTTGGTCGCCTCGTATCCAGTGTTCTGCTTGGCGTTTTTCGCTTTAACAGTTTTGTCTTGATAACTATCGGCTCTTTGCTGACCGCGAGCTCGTTGTTAATTGCGTTCAATTCCAGTTCAGCGGGAACGGTGAGGGCCGGCCTCATCGCTGCGGGCTTCGGAATGGGTCCAATCTTTCCGACTTCTGTAGGTTTAGCATCGGTGATGATGCCCAGAATTGCTGGTACGGCAATGAGTCTGGTGATGGGTGTGGGCTTTGCGGGTCTGCTCGTTATACCGCCCGCGGTCGGCTATGTTTCGAGCGCTGTTGGTGGCCCAAGTGGCAACGTTAGATCAGGACTAACTGTGGTTATTGCCGCGTCGATCATTATGTTTCTCTTGCATATCATATTGATGTTGCGCGAACGACGAGGAATACCTTCTTCCTGATGACCCTACCCGTTACCTTCATATTTAGCAGATGTTAACTATTGAAGCACTAAGGCGATTTGCCGCCTCGCGTAATTTTCCGAAACCAACCTCACTGAAAGTCGCATTACAACGGATGGGTTTTGTGCAGGCGGATCCAATCCGAGCTCCAGCCAGAGCGCAAGACCTAATTCTGCGCCACCGTGCCAGTAATTATCATGCCGGCGATTTGGAAAAGTTCTACACCAAACTCGATATCGAGGAAGATTTCTTTATCAATTATGGGTACGTCACGACAGCCCTTCACCGGCTCATGCATCCGCGCTCAAACTCTCAAGCGCTCATAGACGACGTCTGGGGAGCTTTGCCTGTCGCTCAAAGACGAAAAGCCAAACGCGTCCTGGATTTTGTTAACGAGCGAGGCACAGTTCATCCCCGAGAGGTCGACGAATACTTTTCACATGGCAAAATCACAAATTACTGGGGTGGATCGTCAAACGCCACGACCCACCTGCTCGACGCACTCCATTATCACGGACTGCTGCGAATAGTGAGACGTGATAAGGGAATTCGACTCTACGGGGTCCGGAGTCAGGCAACCGTACCTTCGGATCCAAAAGAACGTGATCGTCGCCTTGATGCACTCGCGGATGTGATCCTGTCGATTTATGGGCCGCTGCCTTCCACAACTCTCTGGTTCTATCTTCGACGCCTGCGTTACGCAGTCCCTCACTGGGAGAAGGCTCTCAAGGGAATGCTGGATCGAGCAAAGCAACGGCTCGCGCACGGAACCGTTGATAAGCTGGATTGGTACTGGCCAATTGGAGAAAAGATAGACCAAAGTTCTGTAAGTGAAACAGTCAGGCTGCTCGCACCATTTGATCCGCTGGTCCATGATCGGGCACGTTTCGAATTATTGTGGGGTTGGAGCTATCGATTCGAAGCTTATACGCCCGCGGCAAAGCGCAAGCTTGGATACTATGCAATGCCCCTGCTCTGGCGCGAAGCGATTGTGGGTTGGGCCAATCTCGTCGTAAAGGAGAGCACCCTGCAAGCTGACATCGGATTTACAGGAACACCAGTAAGAGAAAAAGCATTCAAACGTGAACTGGAACAAGAGCTCAATAGTATTAGTGAGTTTCTGAGACTGAAATCGCGTTAACTTCTAACAGTAATCGTCACTTTAGCAGGTCGCAATTTTGGAGACTGAGCGGTCAATACGATTGACCCTGGTTGTTTTAACGACTTGATGATTACAAGACATCGTCCCTGCCATGCTTTCCGTTCTTTTCGCTGATAGCTCTCGGTACTAGTCGGATTGGCGTTACCCACCCCAATAATCTCGCCTGGACCATCAATCGAAAATTGGACAAGGTTCTCAGCACTGGGATTTCTTACGCCATTTCGATCAACGAGTTCTACAGTTACGTAACTCAAATCCTGTCCGTCAGCATTGATACTTTTGCGATCGGCGACCATGCTAATGCGTTCCGGTGCCGAGGCAGATTGCAAGAGCGCAGTAGCGACTTGTTTTCCAGAAGCATAGCCAACTGCTTTGAGCTCGCCACTGCGATAGGGTACCGACCATGTTGCAATGTAAGCTGTTGACCGATTGGTTGGCTTTCGTCCGAGCGACTTTTCATTCACAAACAACTCTATTTCGTCGCATGAAGAGTAGACGTTGACTTCCAATGGCTGATTCTCGTAGCCCGCCCAATTCCAACTAGCGACAACGTCATTCCAATGCCATTTGGACCATGATTGCCGGTTCGGATTCGGCGCAAACGATGGTTTAGGCGGATGGACGAAGATTGAAACCTGATTCTCTTTCCAGAGTGCATCACGATAGTAAGACTGAGGACGTTTCCAGCCGCAGGTGTCTATGTCGCCGCAATAAGCCAGGTTCCAGGGATAGAAACTCTCTTCCTGCCAGTAACCACGCCACCCAATACTTGCTTCGCCAATGTAGTCAAAGGCCGTCCACACAAAGTCGCCGATCACGTAATTGTGGTCGAGGACATTCATCCAACTATCAAACGCTTCCAGTGGGTACGATTCGGAGCCATACATGACGCGGTTAGAAACCCGCTCATGGTCGAACTCATAGAGACTCTTCTTGAGGTGATCGCCGCCGGCCGCGTAGTTGTAACCCGCCACATCGAGCGTCGCAAAGTAAGGGTCTTTATCTTCCCTGAGATCATTCACGGCTGAGGTGATCGGACGAGTTGGTTCAAGCTTTCGAATGTAATCACCAATCTGCTGGGCCAATTTAACAACTGGTGGAGTGTGGCGGTTCGGGATTTCGTTTCCGATACTCCACATGATGATCGAGGGATGATTGCGGTCACGCAAGATCATGCTCTGCACGTCCCGCTCCCACCACTCATTGAAAAAGAGATGATAGTCGTACGGGTTCTTTCCTTCGCGCCACATGTCGAACGCTTCATCAATTACCATCATCCCAAGTCGGTCGCACGCCTCCAGGAAAGCTGGTGAGGGCGGATTGTGTGCGAGTCGCAAGGCGTTATAACCGCTTGCCTTCAAGAGCTCGACTCGTCTCTCTTCCGCTCGATCGTAAGCGCGCGCTCCCAGTGGACCATTGTCATGATGAAGACAACCGCCCTTGAGCTTCAAAGGTGTGCCGTTCAGCAAAAACCCTTTGGCTACATCAAAAGAGATTGTTCTGATTCCGAAGGTACTAACGACGCGATCCAACAATATTCCGCCGGAAGAAATCTCCGTAACCGCGGTGTAGAGAGTGGGCGAGTCGGGCGACCAAAGGCGCGGAGAGTTTATGGTTGCCTTTTGCTGGATGCCAACTGAGGGTGTATCGACATGCGGCGCGGATTCGCTACGGGTGATCTCTCTGCCCTTATCGTCGAAGAACTTCGTAATGATGTTTATTCCTTTTGCCGACCCGCTGTCATTTTGAATTCGCACGCTAACGCTGATCTCCGCCGCAGCTGCAGTGACGTCAGGCGATGTAATGTAGATTCCCCACGGGACTACGTGGACGGGCTCGACTGTTCTCAACCACACATGTCTGTAAATTCCCGACCCGGAGTACCAGCGACTGTTCTCTCCTTCATTTTTCACCTTTACCGCTAAGACATTCGACTCGCCAAACTTGAGTCTGTCGGTGAGATCGAACCAGAAACTGGTGTAACCATATGGATGTGTTCCTACTGTCTGACCATTGAGCCACACTTCGGCATTCATATAGACACCGTCGAATTGAATCAACACACGCTTGCCTTTAGCTGCGGCCGGCACGGTGAATTTTTTTCGATACCAACCCGTCCCGCCGGTCGTAAAACCTCCACTTACTTGACTGATGGCCGTTTGCTTGAAAGGTGATTGCGTTCCTGTAAGATCTTCAATACTCCAATCGTGCGGAAGGTCGAGTCTCCGCCAAAGCGAATCATCGAAATCGACAGCCTCAGCACCTTGTGCCCCACCGAGATGAAACTTCCAGTCCCAATCGAATAGCTCGGGCGCCATAGGAGATGGACTACTCTGTTGGCCTAATGCTCGAGTTGGAAAGAAAATCGCGATAACCAGAAGCAGCAACACTGTCGATAAGAGTTTCATTGGCTTTCGTCACATCTCGCGAGCGCTATCGAATTCACGGGATCGGCGAGGCGCTCTAACAAAGAATCTGAGTAATCGGCGTAATCTGTGGATTGTATTGTTGAGTTTTCAGAAAGGCTCTGAAGCCGGTGGATGAGCATGAAAACCAAATTTAGCACAAGAGAGATACTCTTGAATGCGTTAGACGGTTTCGTCGGGATTTAGCCCGTTTTTTGCTACTGAGTAGTGCCAGGACTAAGCTACTAAAGCCCGTACTGCTTGTGACGGTTTGACTTAAGGGCCAATTGCGCGTAAGGTCTTACTCGAATCGAGACTGCTTAACTCCTTCTCAGCTCTCTGGAATCTCCCAGATTACCTGAATAACGAAGCCCCACGGAATTGACCTTAAGGCCTCAGAGCCGTTCTCGAAAGTACCCATTTTGCTGACTTGTCGGCTGGAGATCCGGCGACCCGCACTTATGGATTCGTAGACCCGCGATGTTTCGACAGTGTATTTAATTATTTTGCAACACGACTCTAAAACGAGGCATCGTAGTAACGTATTAACCCTTCTCTCGCGCATCAACGGTGATGCGCCCCGCGCCCAAACAGTTAGCGCCGGACGTTCGGATAGTTCGAGAGCAGGCTTGTTTCAAACTTCAGAAGCCGCTCTTTTGAGCATTTCGAACCAGACCCTTCGATCGCAACCGTTTCGCCGAAGCCAATCCGATTCGCAGCTTCTTTTTGTTCCCAAAGGGGAAAAGGTAAATTTATGTCAATGAAACTTTATGTTGGAAATCTCGCATTTCAGACGAATAGCTCACAATTAGAAGAGATGTTCGGAGCCGCAGGCACCGTTCAATCAGCGAGCGTCGTTGAGGATCGCGAGACAGGACGCTCGAGAGGTTTTGGCTTTGTCGAAATGTCCAGTGCAGAAGAGGGCGCAAAAGCAATCGCCCAATTCGATGGTAAGGAAGTCAATGGTCGCGCGTTGAAGGTCAACGAAGCCAAGCCACGCGAGAATCGCAGTGGTGGCGGCGGTCGCGGCGGATTTGGCGGCGGCGGCGGAGGCTATCGCGGCAACGGTGGTGGACGTAGCGACTTTGGTGGTCGCAACGACCGCACCCCTCGCTGGTAAGCCGTCTTAACCGGCGACACTTTTTGAAAAGCGCCCCGGCAACAACAAAGTAGTCGGGGCGCTTACTTTTTGCGGCCTTTTGAGCCAGCAAGCTCTCTTTCGATTTCGAAAATGATTAATCCAGAGATATCTAAGGAGTGCAAACCGATTGTAAACTTGGAAACGATTAGATGAATTTTAGTGAATTAAACCTCGACCAGGAGTTGGTTAACCGGTGTAAAGCGCTGGGCTATACAAAACCAACACCAGTGCAGTCGAAGGTGATCCCATTGATACTCCAGGGCACCGACATCATTGCGTGTGCCGAAACGGGCAGCGGAAAAACCGCAGCCTTCCTACTTCCACTCATTCAAAAACTAGGTAAGCGAACGTCGCGCGGCGTGCGCGCGCTCGTGATTTCACCGACCCGCGAATTGGTTCAGCAGACATTCAATGCCTACCACGATTTGCGGCTTAAAAATAGTCCGCAGTGCGTCTCAATCATTGGCGGAGCTAACATCAGACAGCAGCGGACAGCATTGCGCAGTGGCGCAGAGGTTGTCATCGCGACGCCAGGTAGATTGATAGATCACATCGAGCAGGGTATGGATTTTTCCCAGCTTGAGTTTCTCGTGCTTGATGAAGCCGATCGAATGCTCGATATGGGCTTCTGGCCCTCTGTGAAAATGATCCTGGCAAAACTACCCGCGCGACGGCAAACACTCTTATTCTCAGCGACGATGTCTTCATGGATTGAGAGTACTGCCCGCGCCGCGATGAGTCAGCCGCGATTGATCGAGGTAACACAGCGAGGTCTTCCGCCAACAACCGTGGAACAATTTGCTTATCCGGTTGCAGCAGAGTCAAAGACAGCGTTACTTTTGAATCTGCTCGAACGTGAAAGAGACTTTGATCGGGTGCTTGTGTTTACCCGTACACGACGAGGCGCCGAACGACTGTCGCACATACTCAAGGCCAGAGATCACAGCGTTAACAGGATTCACGCAGATCGTTCCCAGCCTCAAAGAGAGGCAGCACTTTGGGACTTCAAACGGGGCCACACACGTGTCATGGTGGCTACTGACATCGCCGCTCGTGGAATCGATGTCGATGCGGTCTCTCACGTAATCAATTACGACGTGCCAATGGCGCCTGAGGACTACGTACATCGTATTGGTAGAAGCGGTAGAGCAGGAAAGAAAGGCCGTGCCATTACACTGGTTACTCCAGCTGATGAGCTGTCGATCGGAGGGATCGAAAGACTCACGCGACAGACCATGAAGCGAGTTCTGGTACCAGGGTTTGGAGGCGCGACAATCACTTCACCCCAAAAGTTATCAGGCAATTCGGTTCGTCAGTCCGGAGGCAGTATGGTTCGGTCGTTCCGTCCACGACGCGGCCGATAACCTTAACTTAAAACCCAAGAGGAGAACAAAGTAATCATATGAGTGAAAAACAAACATTCTCTGTCGGGGATCGCATTGAACACACATGTATCGCCTGTGGTGAAGACTGTGGGCACATCGTTAGCTCATTAGGAAAACGAGGGCAAATAACTCGCATTACTTGCCCGATGTGCGGCTCGCGGGTCGCGTACAAGGCTGATTCGTCAGCTCCCAAAGACCTTTCTGATGGCAAAACCAGCATTCCCTACGATCAGAGTCGAGCCTATCGAAAGGGCGAAACCGTTACGCACCAAATGTTTGGTGCCGGCAGAGTCACCGCGGTGATTCAGCCGCACAAAATGGATGTATTGTTCGCCGATCGAATGCGTCGCCTGGTTTGTGGCAACAATTAGAATCGCCGTGCAGCAATCTTTTGGATTCTGATCACTAAGTCTTTACAAGACCTGCTGGTGTCGGGAAGAACCTCATCTTCCCGACACTAAAATCCCCAATCTCAATCTGATTGACTTCTATGCTCTGTTGGTGCGCGCAGATGTGCCGGTGCGCATACGCGATTGCCACCGACTGCGCGGAATGTCCAAAGCGTCAAAGTGATCAATTGCATCTTTAAGTGACTCACCTCCTGCTCTACGAGTCTTTAGATAAAGTAATGAGATCATGATGGCGATCAGAGGAGTAACAAATACATTTAGCAGCTGGTAAAGCGCCGAACGCCCCGACATGCTGAAATTAAAACCAAACTCCTTGGGGGAAAAGTCATCATTAAGCTTCAGAGTGAAGTTGGTGTTCACCGCTGCCTTCCAAACGAGTAGCGGCAATAGGAACTGCAGCAGCGTGATGAGCAGAGTCGCGGTTCGTGCCCGGCGGCTGAGCGTTCGGCTGCGACGCAGAGTGGCCCGCACATTGAGATCTTCCATGATCGCAACCGGGGCGTAGAGCGCATAAATCGTGGCGATGATGATACCGGGAACGATAAACAGCACGCCCCCGACTAGTATCATCAATCCAACCAATAACGAGGTCACGACAAGAACCCGCCAACGTCTTTTAAGAGCTGTCAGGGCGGTTGTTACTTTAAGCGTTCGCAAAGGCGAGACGATCAGCTGCAACACTATCGGCACGGTGGCCGCCGTCACAAAGAAATAAGCGCCGAGTAGTGAAACCACCATCAACGCAAACATGCTAATGCCCAGGACTGCTTGTTGCATTTGTCCAAGGTCTTGAAAATCTCTCAAGTCTACATTCGAGATCACCAATACAAGAATTAAAGGCAAGTAGCCAATCAACGAGATCCGTAAAAGTGTCGGAAAGTGTTCACTGTAAAGCGCAAACGCATGCCGCAAGAGATAACCAGTTCCTTCCCACGACTCCCGTAACGATGCGGCGAACCCGGCGGCGCTTTCAGGTCGTTTTTCACGTTCCTTCGCCAGAGCTGCCATCACAATCTGCGCCATTCTCCTCGATAACTTGTGGTTTCGATCTCGAATGGAAATGGGTTCATGGAACTGATGCTGCTCCATTAGCTCTTCAAAAGATCCCGTAAATGGAGCTTCGCCAGTCAAGAGTCGATATGCGATGACGCCAAGGCTGTAAATGTCAGATCTCGAATCCAGGTTGTCACCACGACACTGTTCGGGCGACATGTAAACGGGTGTACCCATCACTGAGCCCACGACAGTTAGCGTCTCGGCATCAGTGCGCTTGGTAGTCTGCGCGTTCACTCCGTTTGGTGAATTGAGACGACCGTTACTATTTACCGGCGACTTATGGAGTTCGAACGGGCTGGCATTCGGTTGGGGAATGCTAGTGCGGGCACTCTTAAGCAAAGTGTTGTCTTCTTCGGTCGAACGTAGAAACGTTGGTGACTCGGAATCAACTCGACTTCGCGGCGGTCTTTCATTTGTAACAGGCACTGACGCGTCAGCAAGTTTCACCAGGCCAAAATCAAGCACCTTCACCGTGTATCCACCACGATGGTTGGGCTCTAACCAGATGTTGTCAGGTTTCAGGTCTCGATGGATGATTCCTACACGGTGAGCTTCAGCGACTGCGGAGCAAGTCTGGTCCAGGATATCGATTACCCAGGGAACAGGTAGAGGTCCTTCTTCGGAGACGATTTCAGCCAGCGTACAACCGTCAAGATATTCCATCACCAAATAAGCAACTGGCCCACGTTGAGTTTCGGCAAATCCAAAGTCGGTGACGTCAACTACGTTCGGGTGACGAAGACGTCCGGCGGCTTCTGCTTCCCTGCGAAATCGGGTAATGAACTCATCGCGATTAGAGAGCTGAGGATTGATGACCTTAACGGCTACGGTGCGTTTCGTGCCGAGATGAACAGCTTTGTAGACCGCACCCATTCCACCCTGTCCAAGAAGTTGTTCAAGCTGATATTTACCGTCCAGAACTTCCATTTGCCACCAACCTCCCTGTCCGGAACAAATGCTAGTTGAGTGACAAGAAAAGATCATCCACAGATTACGCCGATTACACAATTGTTTGTTAGAGCGCCTTTGTTCCGTCCCTTCTCTGAAGAAATCTGGACAATCGCGTAATCTGCGGATTGTATTCTTAAGTTTTCACACCGGCTCATGGAGCCCGGGAGAATGAGACGAAAGACTTTTGAGGAAAGCCACGCCCGGGTGCGACGGAGTTGCCTTAACCTTGGAATTCAGGCGGCAAAGTGCTATAAAAAAATCCCCATTCGCCTCTGAGAGCAAGAACCCGACGAGAACGTAGCTGCTGCCTAATCCAGGTTCACGGCGTGCAATGCATTTTTCAAGGGGGCTCGAATGTATAAATCACTTCTTCTGATTGGGTTCCTGCTATTCGGGCCCTTATTCTGTGTCGCCGGCCAAACTCCTGATAAAAGTCACCCGCAGAGCAAGCAGGACCCTATTAGTACCGACCAAGTAATACTCAATTCTTCGTCAGATATTAGCCGGACCGCACAAGACTTCTACAAAGAGGGATTGAGACTGACTGATGAAGGACTATTGTCACAAGCAGTCGAAGAGCTCCAACAAGCTGTGAAGATCGATCCAGAGTACGCTGAGGCCCACGCCGCACTCGGTCGTGCCTACTTCAAGTTGCGACAATGGCAAAACGCCGTAGATAGCCTCCACCGCGCATCCGCCTTGAAGAGCAAACACTCCGTCTCACAGGAATCAAGGCAAGCGAAAGATAAGCAGGACTCCAGGAATTCAGAGACAGAAGCGAAGGCACTGAAACCGCTTCAACAATCAACTCGTCCTCGATTTGCGCCTCTTGCTCGATCCGAACCGGGCAAAGACGAAAGTGCTGGGCCAGGGACCAGCACCGTAGCGATTCAAACAAAACCTTCAGCTCAAACCAATACAAATTTTATCGCCGCTAAACCGGTAACGCCGAAACCAGAACCAACTCCTGAAGAGGAAAAGCGTCCGAGTATTGCTGTTCCCTCCCCTTCTCCAACTCAGCAGACAGTCTCTGAGCACGCGAATGGGGCTGTTACGCAGACTTCCGCCGCCATCACAAACCAGCAAATAGAAACGAAAGCGCCACTAGATCCAGCTACCAGCGCGGCTCAGGGACCACCAGCAGAACCACGCACCTCCGAACCTTCAACGGCCTTAACTCTTCCGCCGACACCAACGGAACCAGCTCCGCAAACAAATAAAGATGCTTCTGCGACTGTTAGTTCGACAGAAACCAGTGTGACTGGACCAAAGCCAGTTAAGACGGAATCAGAGACCACAGCGCCGTCTGAGCCGTCTACGAACAGTACACGATCTTCAACTGCCGCCGACGAGATAGCAGTCGACTCGCCCAGAGCACCATCGGATGTCAAAGTTGCGATGAGTGTCACGCCCACATCAACGCCGCTGGAAACGAAAACTGTTGCTCCAATTCCCACAGGAATCTCCAGCGCTGAGCTGTCGCTTACCAAGATTTATCGTATCGGACCTGGAGATGTTTTAGACGTGCAGATAAACGATTCAGATCCGACACGCTCGACACTATTCACTGTAAACGCAGCTGGCTTTCTCGAACATCCGATGCTCGCGGAACCATTACATGTGACTGGTTTTACGCCGGAAGAAATCAGCGCCAAGGTTGAGGCTGCTCTAACCACGAACTCATCTGGGGAAAAATCCAAAGTTATGGTCGGAGTGCGCGATTACGCCAGTCACTCGATTCTGGTAAGCGGGCTAGCAAAAGATTCCGGTACCAAGTTCTTGAGACGTGAGGCGATTCCACTCTATGTCGTCGTGGCAGATGCGCAGCCGCTACCTCAGGCCGCGAGGGTGACGGTCGTAAGAAACGAAGTGGGCCAAATGTTTGATATCGATTTAACCCAAGCTGGGGAAATGAACATGATGGTTCATCCGGGTGACGTCATCACTCTTCAGCCAAACGTAACTCAGTTCTATTACATCGGCGGTGAGGTAAAGTCTCCTGGCGAGAAGACATTTCGCCGAGGCTTAACTCTCACCCAGGCAATCATCACCGCGGGAGGAGCAACTGGTAAGTCAAAGTTTGCACAAATTGCGCGGGATGATGGCCAGGGATTTTTAGTCGACACAAAAGTCGACCTGAACGAGATTCAATTCGGAAAGACCATCGATCCATCATTGAAGCCCGGTGATCGCATAACAATACTGCATTGATTCAAACAGCTATTCTTTAATGTCATACGACCAGAGTGTTCCAAGGTCGCGTATATACAGTCGGCCATTTGCTATCACCGGATACGCAAACGCTCCTTCTCCAAAATCTCCCGACAATGAATGTTTGGGTTGCGCGGGCGGAGTAAATTTTCCCTTCTGCCGAAATGCTTCAGGTGTCGCCTCTACTAACGCCATATCTCCATTGACCAGGTGCAAATATAAGTGCCCATCAGCGGATGCTACCGATCCCCAACCGAAATTGTCCGCCTGCCACTTCACCTTACCCGTCGTGAACTCTGCCGCCACCAACTTTTGCCCGACTTCAGTTCCATAGATGTGATCACCAATTACGACGCCACCACCAATCCCATTTGGTAGCCCGCGAATGAAATACACTTGATTGGCTGTAACACCGGTAGCGTCGGCCTTTAACTGAACCAGGCCGCCACCAATCCCAAGCGCTCCACCATAGACGTAATCACCTCGCGCTATGGGAGTCCAATACTGAGCGGGTCCTTTTGCTACTTCCGCATAACGCCAGAGGACCTGACCTGTCTTTGCATCGACGCCAACCAGGCCTTTTGTTAAGAGCTGCACATATTGCCGGCGACCGCCAGCCTGGACCACAATCGCCGAGGCATAACCTGCTGGTTCATTACCTGGCACCAGTGATTTCCAGATCAACGCTCCAGTCTTTTTATTGAGAGCTACTAACGTCGCCTCTGGTCCACCGGGAGTTACAATCACCATGTCCCCATCGACGAGTGGAGATTCTGCGTAGGCCCACTCGCCTGGTTGACCTGCGAATTCTTTGCGAATGTTCTTCTGCCATTGAATCTTTCCGCTCTTCGCCTCGAGGCAAGCCAGATCTCCATCCGAACTCAGCGCATAAATTAACTTACCATCGACGGTGGGCGTCGAACGGGCTTTTGGATAATTTGGATTTTGATCTGGATTTCCAACCTTACCCACGCGAGTTGTCCAGATTACTTTTCCGTCCTGAGTTGACAGCGCCTGTACAAATTCATTGTCCATCCCGCGGTTGCTCATCAGGTAGATACGCGTCCCCACCACCACAGGTGTTGAATACCCATCGCCAATATCGTTAACCTGCCAGAGCAGTTTTGGACCTTCCTTTGGCCATTGCTTAAGCAAACCGGTTTCTTTCGACACGCCACTGCGATCAGGGCCGCGCCATTGCGGCCAATCCGGTGATGAAGATGAACGAGTTGCGAAGGCCGTTGTAGAAATCACCGAGAAAAACAAACAAAGAGCAGTTATTGAAGGGGACAACTTCGATTTCATACTTCTCCTTAAGGGCTAGAGGATTGACTAAATGTCGTTGTCAACTGATGTCGAGATACGGATCGATTTCACCAGATGTTTCATCTTTGGACTGCGCTGGCGCGGTAGCGCTTTTTTATACAGCACAGCTCAACTGGTCGAATGAACTGCACCTAAATAAACAACTCCCAGGTTTACAGATGGCTAGCGTAGCGACTGATTGAAGGATGTTCGATGATGATTATTACCACTGATGAGTCACCTAGACATTTAAAAACCATTCAATGCAGAGTTTGCTCGATCTCTTCTAACGGAGCACAATACGAAGTACGGCTTTGCACAAATGTCATTAAGAGTCTTACCAACACTTGGCTTTCTGATCCTTTTAGCAATCACTGCGCCTGGTCTACGACAGAAAAGGCCGATCGCCGACATTCAGTACTTCGGTCTCAAAGGTATCGACCTGCAGCGAGTGAGTGCAGCATTACCTTTCCATCAGGGTGACGAACTAACGTTTGAGCTGTTGCCCGATTTTATTCTACGAACCAGAGCGTCACTTCGAGCTCACGGAATTGAACCGACTGATGTTGCGCCCGTCTGTTGCAACGAGCAGGGCAACTGGATCATTTATCTGGGCTTGCCCGGTAAGAATGTAGAGACTCTTAGCTTCGCAAAACCACCAACTGGCTCAATGCGATTACCAGAGGAACCGGTCAATCTTTATCATCAGACAATGGATCTGCTGTTCGAGTCGATCCAAAACAGGGCCACCGAAGATCGAGCAAAGGGTTACGCTCTCTCGACATATCCCCCGCTTCGGGCCAAGCAGTTGGCAATGCGCGAATATGCAACTGGTAACGCAACCTTAATCGGCCGAGTTTTAAGTGAGTCCCCGGATCCCCAACAGCGCGCCGTAGCAGCGCACCTGCTTGGTTATGCAAACACGAATGAACAACAGATTGCCCAACTTGTAGCTGCAACTCGTGATAGCGATGAGCAGGTTCGGAACAACGCTATTCGAGCTTTAGCAGTCCTTGGGGAATCGAGCAGCCCGATTGCTGCAAGTATTCCCGCCGATGGCTTTGTCAGTATGTTGAATTCCGGCACCTGGACGGACCGAAATAAAGCGGGTTATCTGCTTAGTATATTGACCATGCAACGTGATCCTCGCCTGTTAAAGATGTTGCGTACGCGTGCAACGGATTCCCTTTTGGAAATGGCTCGCTGGCGAGAACCCGGTCACGCGATCAGTGCTCGAGTAATCCTGGGACGAATTGCAAAAATTGAGGAGACGAGATTACAGCAACTCTTGGCAGCCAAGGATGTCGATTCAATTATTGAGAGTTTTACTAATAATC
>Ga0163162_10002769_pt1 | contig 16648 bp, 18 predicted proteins | sample S55metaG_FD_115310 | JGI IMG/M metagenome (GOLD analysis project Ga0163162, IMG submission 115310) | Switchgrass rhizosphere microbial communities from Kellogg Biological Station, Michigan, USA - S5-5 metaG | ecosystem: Host-associated > Plants > Roots > Rhizosphere > Soil | place: USA...
CAATCAAGCGGCCGAGGAGCTGGACCTGCACTTCAACACCGTGAAATACCGGATTGGCCGGGCCGTCGCCAGGCGGGGCAGGTCCATCGATGAAGACCGCCTCGACGTCGAACTCGCCCTGCTGGCGTGCCAGTGGTACAGGACGGCTGTGCTCCAGTCGGACGGGACCTAGTCCGGACACGCCGGTCATCTCGGGCCTACAACGACGGCAGCGGGTTTCGTTGTCGGAGGACAATGGCGACGAGGTCGTCGGAATCTAACCTTCCACGCATGAACACCGAAGTGGTGGGCCGCCAAGTTGCCGAGGTTGCGAAGGCGCTTTACGAGCGAACCGACGAACTCGCGACCGCGCTTGCGGACGCGGTCACCCGAGAGGTGAGGCTCTACAACAGCACCACATCTGTGCCGTTCGAGATGGTTGTCCATGGCTGCGCGACGAATCTTCGGTCGGTGCTGAGTGCGATCGCCGCCGACACCGAATTCGACCCGACCGTAGCCGCCGACTTGGGAATCGAACGTGCACGCGACGGCGTTCCGCTGGCCTCGGTAATGGAGGCATACCGAGTCGCATTCCGCGAGATCTCGGACGCTGCGTTGAAAGAGGTGACGGGCCGGCCTCAGGCGAACGGCGACGTTGTTCGGTTGGTGACGACGAAAATACTTGCGGCCCAGGACATTTTCACGGCTGCTATGACGGCCGCGTACCGCGACGAGCAGAGCCGCAGGCTCATCGGCGATGAATCCGAACGTGAGTTGCTCATCGACTCGCTTCTGCACGGACGGCTGTTCGAACAGCGGAGCATATGGGAAGCCGCCGATTGTCTTCGGTTGCCCGCGCACGGTCCATATGTTGTGATCGCCGCCGAGTCCAGCGTCGGCACAGAAGCCCTGCCGGGAATCGAATCGAAGTTGCGCAGCATGGACGTGTTCTCCGCGTGGCAACTGTTGCCCGACTTGCACGTTGGGATCGTGTACGTGAAGAGCGACAAGCAGCTGGCCAATGTGCTGGCGCTGGTGTCGCGGATGGCGAGCAACCGCGTCGGAGTGAGTGCGCAGTTCGACGATCTGCGCGACACCGCGCAAGCGTTGCGGTACGCCAGGGTAACGCTGCGCGGACGTCCGGATGAAGGGCTGCGGGTTACGCTGTTCGACGGCTCGATCCTGGGCACCGCGGCAGTCAGCGCCCCAGAGGTGATGGTAAAGCTGGTGGCTCCCACCATCGAGTGTTTCGCCGAACTCACCTCCCAAGAGCGCGAGGTTCTCTTCGAGACCTTCAGGGTGTGGCTGGAGAACGACGGATCCCTGCGCACCGTAGGCGAATTGCTCTTCTGCCATCCCAACACCGTCCGCTATAGGCTGCACCGCATTGAGCAACGAACCGGTCGTTCCTTGGGGCGACCTCGCGATGTCGCCGAACTGTGTTTGGCATTCGAGGTTCATCGGCGCCTTATGTGGGAGGCGGAGAACCTCGACCGGCCACCTCAGGACCGATGAGCCGCTTGTGTAATTCCGTTGTCAAAACGTGAATTTGGCGAGTCAACTCGGTGTTGGTCTTCAGCTCGAGCTCCTGTGCCCCGAAATCATGGTCCGCCTTGGCCTGTTGGAAGGCCGACTGGCGATTCTGACCAATCATCACGAACGTGGACAAGAAGATCGCCTCTAGCGAGACCACCAGCGTCAATGTCGGCCACGGACTGCGCTCAAGGAACAGCATCCACACCGCGAACAGCGCGGCGTGCAGCCACACGAAGCTCATCGACCCCGCGAAAGCCGTAATCCGGTCCGCTATGCGGAGCTCAACACTCTTGTTCCGCTTGACCGCCTCCTCGAAGACGGCCGGGTGGTGAGTCTTGCCAGTCTTGAGGAGCTGATGCGGAATCAGCCGGCCCAGATCTTCGCCCCAGGTAGTCATCGGTCGATTCAGCTTCTCGCCGCGCCGGCGTGCTGCCCGTCGAGCGCGGCCGCACCGTGGCCCACCTTCCGGACGAGGAACGCCGATGCGATCTGGCCGACGCCGTGAATGAGCGCCCCGGCTGCGACCCACGAGACCAGCACCACAACGGACGCGTTCCACGATCCCGCGGCCCAGAAGCCGATCGCGATTTCGGCGATGCCGACGAGCAACAGCACCCACCAGCCCGGCACTCTGCTCGCCGACAACGACGTCGCGATGTCGAACGACCCGCGGAAGACGAAGTAAAAACTCATCACCGCCGCCAAGCCGACGAACGTGTCTGCGGGTCGGAAGAACGCGAATACACCGACGACGATGAACAGCGCTGCGAGCAACCAGTGCAGTATTCGCCAGCCCCGCGATGACGTCACCGCACTCACCATCACTTCGTCGGCCGCGGCGGCAAAACAGAAGACACCGAAGAGCACGGCGATGGCGGCGACGGTGGTGTAGTCGAAGCGAAGGATCAGGATCGCGATGACCACCCACGCCACGCCTGTTACCAGGAGCAGCCACCAGTGTTTCGTCGTCGACACCAATTCGTCGACAGCATCATCGAATATGCCCAATGGCCCAGGCGGCGCCTGACGAGTGTCGTTAGCCATAGCTCCTCCAAATGATTGATGGTCGGCGAAATCATTCTCGCCCGGCGCGGAAGGGCGGCAGTTGTTTGTGACGACAACATCACCTGGGGTGCGGTGTTGTCCCGAACAATGCGACGTCTGGGAGTAATCGGGACGATAGAATGGTCAGCGAAGCGGGGTGATACGGAGCTGGAGATGTCCAACCGTGCGCTCAATCTTGTTGGGACCGCACGGCGTATACCCGACCGGAAGGCCGCAATCTCCGACGACGCCGCGATGACCTACGCCGAGCTCGATGGCGCCGCGTCGCGATTGGCGACGTTCCTCGACCGCGAAGGCATTGGTGTGGGGGACCGGGTCGGCGTGATGCTGCCGAACATCTCCGCGGCTCCGATCGCCTATTACGGCATCTGGCGGCTGGGCGGCATCGCGGTGCCGATGAACCCACTGATGCAAGCCCGCGAAGTTGGTTTCTATCTGTCCAACACCGGCGCCAAAGCGCTGATCGGCACCCCGGCGTTTGCGGCCGCGTCTACGCAAGGCGCCGGCAGCGCGGGCTCGAAGGTATGGCTTGTAGACGATGCCGAGCTCATGCGGATGACCGACGATCTGCCCGAGTTCGGCGAGCCGGTCGAGCGCAGCGCGTCGGACACCGCGGTCGTACTTCATACGTCTGGCACCACTGGCACGCCGAAGGGCGCAGAATTGACCCACGGAAGCCTGGGAATCAACCAGGAAGTCGTTGCGAGGCGCCTGTTGAAGCTGACCGAGGAAGATGTGGTGTTGGCCTGTCTGCCGCTGTTTCACGTGTTCGGCATGACATGTGCGATGAACGCGGCGATCGCCGCCGGTGCCGCGCTGTCGTTGGTGGCGCGCTTCGATCCGGCAAGGGCCATCGAGCGGATTCGACGCGACCGGGTGACGGTGTTGGAGGCCGTGCCCACCATGTACTCGGCGCTGCTGTCGGTTGCCGATCAGTTCCCGTCCGATGCCACAGCGTCATTGCGCACCTGCGTGTCCGGTGGTGCCGCGCTACCCGTCGCCGTACTCAACGATTTCGAGAAGACGTTTGATGCGGTCATCCTCGAGGGGTACGGCTTGTCCGAGACGTCTCCAGTCGCAACGTTCAACCATCCCGACGCCGAGCGTCGGCCGGGCTCGATCGGTACACCGATCGAGGGGGTGCAGCTGCGCCTCGTGGACGAGAACGGGAATGTAATGCCGAGCGGGAGCCCGGGCGAGATTCAAGTCAAGGGCCCCAATGTGATGAAGGGCTACTGGAACCTGCCTGAGGCCACCGCCGCGGCGATCAAGGATGGTTGGTTCGCTACGGGTGACATCGCCGTCGTCGACGAGGACGGTTACTACTGGATCGTCGATCGCAAGAAGGACTTGATCATTCGGGGTGGCTACAACGTGTACCCGCGCGAAATCGAAGAAGTGCTGCACGAGCATCCCGCGGTCGCCCAGGTCGCGGTGATCGGCATTCCCCACGACACCCTCGGGGAGGAGGTCGGCGCCGCTGTCGTGCTGAAGGCCGAAGCAATAGCGGAACCGGATGAATTGCGGCAGTACGTCAAGGGCCGCGTGGCCGCGTACAAGTACCCGCGCCGGATCTGGTTCGTGGACAGCCTTCCCACCGGTCCGACCGGAAAGCTGTTGCGTCGCGAGGTAGTACCACCACCATCCGAGGAGGCATAGTCAGCGTGGCAGCCACGACAAGTAAGAGTGCAGACGAGCTCGCCGCACCGTTGGATCTGTTGTTGACCAGCTCGGCCGTGGGCATGGCCGACCGGATGATGCCCAACACCTCGTGGAGCAGATTCGCGCTCAGCCTCGCCAAACAGCCCCGGACGGTGGCGTCGCGCGCCGGATCGCTGGGCCGCGAGCTGCTTTCGATCGCCGAAGGACGGTCCGAATTGACGCCCACCAAGGGTGACAAGCGGTTCACTGACCCCGCGTGGCGCGGCAATCCGCTACTCCGCCGCACGATGCAGGCCTACCTTGCCACGAACAATACTGTGGACCAGCTTTTTTCGGATGCCGACCTCGATTGGCGCGACGCCGAGCGGATCCGGTTCGTGTTGGACGTGCTTACCGAGGGACTTGCGCCAAGCAACAACCCCATCCTGAATCCGGTGGGGTGGAAGGCATTGATCGACACGGGTGGACAGAGTGCGGTCCGCGGCGCGCGTCACTTCATCTCCGACATGCTGTCGGCCCCTCGGGTGCCCTCGATGGTCGACCCTGATGCGTTCACGCTCGGCGAGACGATCGCGACCACGCCCGGATCGGTGGTCTACAGAACCGAGGAGTTCGAGCTGATCCAGTACGGTCCACAGACAGACGAGGTGTACGCGGTGCCCTTGCTGATGGTGCCGCCCGTGATCAACAAGTTCTACATCATGGACATCGCGCCGGGCCGGAGCATGATCGAGTACTTCGTTCGGCAGGGTGTGCAGGTCTTCGCCATCTCGTGGCGGAATCCCACTGCAGAGAACAGAAATTGGGGATTCGACACGTACGGCCAGGCGATCCTGAACGCGCTGGATGCCGTCGAGAAGATCACCCAGTGCGATCGCACCCATCTGCAGGCATCATGCTCGGGCGGGATCCTTGCCGCGATGACCGCGGCGCATCTCAATGCCATCGGCGAGGGCCATCGGCTTGCCGGGCTGACACTGATGGTCACGGTGCTCGACCAGAGGAAGGCAGGTTTTGCCTCGGCCGCCATCGACGAAGAGGCAGCCAACATCGCGATTGCGCTCTCGGCGCGAAAGGGCTATCTGGACGGCCGATCGCTGGCCGAGGTGTTCGCATGGCTGCGGCCGACGGACCTGGTGTGGCGCTATTGGGTCAACAACTACGTCGAGGGCAAGTCACCGGCGGCGTTCGACGTGCTGTTCTGGAACGCCGACACCACACGGATGGCGGCCGCGCTGCACCGCGACATGATCACGATGGGACTGCACAACTCTCTCGTCACGCCGGGGGCCGTCAGCATGCTCGGCACGCCGGTGGATCTCAATCAACTGACCACCGACGCATACGTGGTCGCAGGCATCGCCGACCACATCTCGCCGTGGCAGGCCTGCTATCGCAGTGCCCGGATGCTGGGCGTCAAGAACACCCGTTTCGTGCTGTCGTCGAGCGGTCATATCGCTTCGCTGGTCAACCCGCCCGGGAATCCGAGGGCCAGCTACCACGCCGGCGACGTGGATGAGCCCGATCCGGCGTTTTGGGCGGAGTCGGCGGAGCAGCACACCGATTCCTGGTGGCCGGACTTCGTCAGCTGGTTCGGCGAGCGCAGCGGCAAGAAGAAGGACGCCCCGGACACCCTGGGCGGTGCGGGCATGGCACCGCTTGAGCCCGCTCCGGGCAGCTATGTGCTGGAACAGTAGTACTGTTCCTGTTATGAAAGGCGTTGTATGACAACTGTTCTCGAACAACCGGCCGACCTGCTCGACTTGGTCGGGCAGAGTCTCGGCACTACCGACTGGATCGAAGTCACGCAGCAACAGGTCGACCTGTTCGCCGACGCGACAGGGGATCGTCAATGGATCCACACCGACGCCGAACGGGCGGCGAAGGGGCCGTTCAAGGGCACCATTGCGCACGGCTACCTCACGTTGTCGCTCACGCCGGCGGTGATCGCACAGGTGCTGGAGATCCGCGAACTCACGGCGGCCCTGAACTACGGATTGAACAAAGTGAGATTTCCGGCGCCACTGCGGGTCGGTTCTCAGGTTCGTGCTGCTGTCACCGTGGCGAGCGCACAACAGAAAACCTCCGGCGTCGAATCGGTATTCAAGCTGACGTATGAGATCGATGGCGAAGCACGCCCCGCGTGCGTCGCTGACGTCATAGTTTTGTACCCATGACGGCCCCGGCAACAGTCAGGACGAGCGTGGAAAAACTTGTTTCCGTGCTCGGTCAACAGATCCGGGTGGAGGTCCGCCCGGGAAGCGGGGTGCCGCTCATACTGTGCAACGGCATCGGTGCGAGCCTGGAAGTTCTCGATCCGCTCGTGGAGCAGTTGAATCCCGATACGACGGTGGTGCGATTCGATGTCCCGGGTAGTGGCGGCTCGCCGGATTCACCGCTGCCTTATGGCTTTCCATATCTAGCGGCCGTGTTGGGTCGGCTGCTTCGCAAGGTCGGGATCAGCGGGCGGGTCGACGTTCTCGGACTGTCGTGGGGTGGTGCGCTTGCGCAGCAGTTCGCGTTCCAGAATCCGCGCCGGTGCCGTCGGCTGATCCTGGTGTCCACCGGAACCGGCGCCATCATGGTTCCGGGACGGCCGGCCGTGCTGGCCAAGATGGTGACGCCTCACCGGTTCCTCGAACCCGACTACGCCGCGTCGATCGCCGGTGAAATCTACGGTGGCACAGTCCGTGACGACCCGTCGATGATCAAGCAACTGTTCGACCGTCAGCTGATGGCCGGTTCGCGGGTGGGGTACCTGCATCAACTGCTTGCGGGAGCGGTGTGGACCAGCTTGTTCGCGCTACCACTGGTCCGCCAGCGAACGCTGATCGTCGCCGGGCTGGACGACCCCATCATCCCGGTGGTCAACGCGAGGATCATGGGGCGACTTCTGCCCCACGCGACGGTGCACCTACACAGCGGCGGCCACGTCGACCTGATCACCAATGCCCGTGAGCTGGCTCCGGTGATCGAGACATTCAGATCCCAACCCGACTAGGGGGCACCGATGAGCACGCCGACCACCATCGACAGCGCTGATTTCTACGAACTGGAGGGACTGCTCGGCGACGACGAGCAGGAATTCCTGCACCGCGTACGCGGCTTCATGAAATCTGAGGTCGAGCCGACGGTGAACAGCCACTGGCAACGGGGGAGCTTTCCGTTCGAGATCGTGCCAGGGTTCCGGCAACTCGGTCTGGCAGGGCTGCCGTATCACGGGTTCGGCTGTCCCGGGCGGTCGTACCTGCTCGACGGCATGGTGGCGATGGAACTCGCGCGCACCGATCCGTCGATCGCGACGTTCGCGGGGGTTCACGGCGGGCTCTCGATGGGCTCAATCTATCTGTGCGGCAACGACGAGCAGAAGCAGCGATATCTGCCGGACATGGCTCGATTCGACAAGATCGGAGCGTTTGGGCTGACGGAGCCGGACGTCGGGTCGGGCGCGTCGGGTGGGCTCACGACGACGGCTCGACAGGACGGCGACTCGTGGATCCTCAACGGACAGAAGAAATGGATCGGCAACGCCACCTTCGGCGACCTCACCGTGATCTGGGCCCGAGACGTCGCCGATGGGCAGGTAAAGGGATTCATTGTCGCGAACGACAGCCCCGGTTTCTCGACGACCAAGTTGGAAGACAAGATCGCGTTGCGCATCGTGCAGAACGCGGTGATCACGCTGAAAGACGTGCGGGTTGACGAGGCTGACCGGCTGGCGAACGCGAACTCGTTCCGCGACACCGCCGAAGTGCTGCGAATGACGCGTGCCGGTGTCGCCTGGATGGCCGTTGGCTGCGCCCGCGGAGCATACGAGAATGCGTTGGCGTACGCGGTTTCCCGCGAACAGTTCGGCCGGCCGATCGCGGGGTTCCAACTCGTTCAGGATCTGTTGGTGCGGATGCTCGGCAACATCACGTCGTCATGGGCGTTGTGTGCCCGCCTTTCCCAACTCCAGGACCAGGGCCGCGCCGAGGACCGACATTCGTCGCTGGCGAAGGCGTGGTGCACCGTCAGGATGCGCGAAACCGTTGGGTATGCGCGGGAATTGCTCGGTGGAAACGGAATTCTGTTGGAGCACAACGTCGGACGCTTCGTCGCCGACGCCGAAGCCATCTACTCCTATGAAGGCACGCGAGAGATGAACACACTCATCGTCGGGCGCGCCATCACCGGACTCAGTGCGTTCGTGTAGGGGGCGACACCGAAATGACCGACCCGATCGAGCGGATCCGGCAGATCCTTGAACGCCACCAGCCACACGCGGGGTCCGACCATGCCCGTCATGTGGCAGAGGACATCGTCGGGCAGCTGGAACTGCGCCGGGAGAAAGCCGACAACAAGATGCGTTATGTCAGTGCGTGGTTCGACGACGAGCTGACGAAACTCGAAGGCGCCGAATAGCTGTCCTCAAAGGTCAGGCTCGGCGGCAACGCGACCACTGGCGACGGCCTCGCGCAGCGCCGCGTAGTCGCGCTCGTTCTGCCGGGCGTACGCCTCGGCGAACCGGGTGAACGCGATGTCGGCGGCGTCACCGCCACCGAGATAGCCCGCGATCGCGATGCGATCACCGGTACGGGCGTGCGCGCGCGCGAGGACGTGCGCGCAAGAACGACCGTAATCGGCGAGTAGCTGTGCACCCATCGACTCCACGCTTGCCGACTGCTTCCAATCGCGCAGCTGACGCACGTAGTAGTCGCCTTCGTGGCCGTCGGGTCCGACGCCCCGCAGCCAGCCCAGCAGGATGTCGCTGCTGGCCTGCATCAACCTCTCGCCCTGCACTACTCGCTCGGCGGCGTTGGCGTAGCCGCAGGCGCCAAGATAGCGCTCCAACACCGATGGCTCGGCTTCCTTGACCTGCATCAGCAAGGGATCATTGTCATCGCGCCCCAACAGCAGTACCACCCACGCTCGGGTGCCGACGCTGCCAACCCCGACGACCTTCCTGGCCCCTCCGACATAGCGGAATCGGCCGATGAGCCGGCGACGGCTGGGTTCCAGGCTCTGCCGATACTCGTCGAAGAGGACGCTCATCTGTTGTTCGTACCGTCGGGCCTGCGCCTCGCCGACGAGCTCGTCGATCGGAATGAGAAGTGGCGGATCGCTGGCCAACCTGCGTCGCCCGTCGACAACCCTGGTCAGCTTCGGCAGCTCCTCGAGGTTGTCGCGTGTGCGGGCCTTGGCCGCCGTGCGCCGGATCGCTTGTGCGTATGTGTTATCGACGTCGGACCGGACTGCATCGTCGACGACTGTGCGCTCGTACCACACGTCGAGCTCACGCATCGTCGCGAGCGTGCGCATCCGATCGCGGTAAGCGCGCGCGCAGGCCTGCACGACGCGCTCGCGGTCTTCGGGACCAAAGCCGTTATCCTGTGCGACGATCGCGACGCTTGCCACTAGCCGCTTGACATCCCACTCCCAAGGACCCGGCAGTGTCTCGTCGAAGTCGTTGACGTCGAAGACCAGGTTTCTCTCGGGCGATGCAAACAGGCCGAAGTTCGACACATGTGCGTCGCCGCACAACTGCGCGGTAAGCCCGGTGTGCGGGGCAGACGCCAAGTCGGAGGCCATCAGCAGGGCCGCGCCACGGAAGAATGCAAATCGCGATGGAAGCATTCGGCCGTATCGCACCGGCAGCAGGTCCGCGATCCGCGACGCGGCCTGCGACTCCAGCAGGTCGACCGGGTCCGGACGGTTCTGCGGCGCAATGAACTCTGCCAGCGCGGACCTCGGCATCACCGAGCGGCGAGCGCGACCGAGGTCACGCCGTTTCGCTACCGATGCGTCCACGACATCACCGATCCCAGGTGCGGGGCCGGCCTATTGATGGCGGCCCCGCACGAAAGGGTACCTCGGCTCACACTTTGAGCGCCTCGGCGTTGGCTCGCGCATATATGGCATCGAGCACCGCGTACTCGGCTTCCTCGATCGCGTCGAGGGCGAAGTCAACCGCGTCATCTGCGTACGACTCGGACATATCGGCGTCCACCGCGGCGTTGTGCGCGTCGATTTTGTCCTTCTTCGTGTGCGCGCGCGCCCGAACCTTGGCGACGTGGGCATGCCACTTCTCGCGAATCTCGTGCCAGTCGGATGACGCGTTGTCCCGGGCGGCATCCGGCTTGTCTTTCATGCGATCAGCGGTTGCGTCGGCCTTTTCGTGCGCGGTCTCGACGTCGGCTTCGAGCTGATCCCGTGTCCGCTGACCGGCCGCCTCCACCTTGTCCGCGGCGGTTCTCGCTTTGTCGGCGATCTTCTCGAACTGTGCTTTCAGATCGGCGTCTGACATGAAGTCTCCTTTGTCCGGCCAAGGCGGGCTATCCGCCCCTACCGTGCATCGTCTGTGGTGGGTGTCTAGACGTCATTGTTCGCCGTCACACGATCGGCGACCGCAGATTAGTCACGCCGACAATCGATTTCGATGCGGGCGGCAGTTGATGCTGCAGCCTCCGCGTCGGGCCTATTCTCGGCAACCATGGGCCGCATTGACAATCAAGTGCTACCGGCGCTCCGATGAATCGAGCCGAGCGGCTGGCGCGCCGGTTCGATCGCTGGCAGCAGCGACATCCACCAATGGCGTTCGCCGTTGCGGTGATGAAGAAGTTCGGCGACGACCAAGCAGGCAACCAGGTGGCGTTGTTGACGTACTTCGCCTTCGTCGCCACCTTTCCACTTCTGCTCGCGCTGACCACGATCCTCGGCGTGGCGTTGCGGAAAAACCCGGAGCTTCAACGTGACCTGGTGAATTCGGCATTCGCCGAGTTCCCGATCATCGGCGCCCAGATCCATGACCAACTCGGCGTGGCCACGTTCGGCAACGCGTTTTCGCTTACGGTCGGGGTCGTGGGGGCCCTTTTCGGAGGCCGTGGTTTTGCCAACGCTCTGCAAGGCACCTTCAGCTCGCTATGGTCGGTGCCCAAGGTCGATAGGCCCGGATTCCCCACCAGGTACCTGCGGGCGGCCTGCCTACTTCTGCTACTGACTGTCGGCGCGGTGGTGACGGCCGCCGCCGGCGGGGTCGCCGGGGCCGCGACAGCCTTGGGACTACACGGGTTGAGTGCGCGTCTGATCAGCATCACAGTGGGCTCGATCCTGGGCTGGGCCTATTTCCTCGCGGTGTACCGGGTAGCTACCCCGGCACAGGTTCCTACCCGCGCGATGCTGCCCGGGGCGGCGATCAGCGCCGTGGCCTGGCAGCTGCTGCTGACTGGAGCAGGCGTGATCGCCACTCATCTGCTGCGCCACGCCCAAGCTGTCGCAGGCCTGTTCGGCATGGTACTGGGGCTGCTCGCATGGCTCGGGCTACAAGCAACGGTGGTTGTGTTAGCGGTCGAGGCCGATGCTGTTCGTGCCCGCCATCTGTGGCCCCGCAGTTTGGTTCCACCCCCGCTGACGGACGCCGACAAGGCCTACTACACCGACGCGGTCAGGGCCGAGACCCAGCGGCCGGAGCTGAGGCTTGTTATCCAATTCGTGACTCCGAACACGACCACCGAGCGGCATGACGCGGGTTGATCGCAATGCGTTCGTTTTCGCGCGGCGACTCTGCGGCGTTGTCCCCGGCAACAACAAGACTTGACTGAGGTTGTCCCGGCGAGAAATCGAGCCTCGCGGCGTGTCAACGGTGACACGAAACAGTGCACCGGGTTGTCCCCGGCGACATCGACGCGGGGGAGAACTCGTCCGAGGATGAAGAGGTCGGCGAAAAATCAACGTCGGCAACGGTATCCGTCTCCGACGAAATGAGGATCGCCATGAATACCCTACTTGAGCAAGCGCTGTGGAAGTGGAAGCTCGTCGCAGGTCTGCTGACCGTCGTCCTTGGCGGCATCGTGCTCGCTTGGCCTGGGCCGACGATCCTCGTCGCCTCGACATTGTTCGGCGTCTTTCTGCTGCTGACCGGTTTCACAGAACTGTTCCTGGCGTTCACCTTGCCCCGGTCCGGCGGCACTCGCTTTCTGCTGTTCATCAGCGGCGCGCTGTCGTTGATTTTGGCTGTTCTGTCCTTCCGGCACTTCGGCGATGCCTATGCCATTCTGTTGCTGTCGATATGGATCGGAATCGGCTTTATTTTTCAGGGCGTTTCGGAGGTCGCGATCTCGATCGGCGAAAAGGACCTACCTGGGCGGGGTTGGTACGCCGTTCTTGGCATCATCTCTGTGATCGCCGGCTTCGTCGTACTTGTTTGGCCGTTTGATTCGATCGTTGTGCTTACGCTCGTTACCGGCGTGTGGCTTGTCGTAATGGGCGTGGTCCAGGTCTTTCAGGCATTTCAAATCCGCAGGGACGCAAAGACCGTACGAGAAGCAGTCGACTCTGTGTCCGATCGGCTGACAGCACACCGGAAGTCCGCATAGGCCGGGCCTGCCGGGTCCCGCGGTTCAACCTACGAAAGACGACAATGTCCGCGACGCAGTCCCACCGGAGGGTCAAACAAGCCGGCGAAGCCGTCCAGGGCCAGTCGGTCGACGCCGAGTCGAGTGCACGGTTCGAACGTGAGGTCGTTCCGCTGTGTGATCTGCTCTATCGCCACGCGTTTCGCCTGAGCCATAATCACGCGGACGCTGAGGACCTGGTGCAAGAAACGGTGATGAGGGCGTATGCCCATTTCGATTCATTCCGGTCGGGCACGAATCTGAAGGCGTGGCTAGTCCGAATACTGACCAACGCCTTCATCAACAGTTATCGCAAGAAGCGACGTCAACCCACGCAGTACTCCATCGAGCACCTCACCGATCAGTACTTGACCGAGGCCAACGCACGCTCGACGACATCAGAGTTGCGCTCGGCTGAGGATCACGCACTGGATCTATTGCCGGACAACGACATCAAGGCCGCGATGCAGGCACTGCCGGGACAATTTCGCGAAGTCGTGTACTACGCGGATGTCGAGGGGTTGCGTTACAAGGACATCGCGGCCCTGACAAACACCCCGCACGGAACCGTGATGTCGCGGCTTCACCGCGGCCGACGACAACTGCGCATGCTGCTCGGTGGCGCCGTCGGCCAAGATGGCACCGAAGCTCTGCCTGCTACTGCGTGATCCAATGCCTGAAAGTCAGCAGGAACGCGGGGGTTCGCCGGATGAGAGGCCACCCGCCCGGTACCCGTCACATCGGGCGGTAGCGGCGCCGCCGCGGCGAGCGCGTGCTCGAACGCTAATTCTGCGTGGGCTCGCATTGGGAGCCATTTCGGCGGCGGTCGGTGTGGCAGTCGCTTTGCTCGCTTTCCCGCCCGACATCGGCGGGCGATTGGCCGTACCTCGCTATGCAGAAAGGCAGTCGACGGTCCACCCCTCGGTCGAACAGATCGCGACCAAGGTGCTGCCCAGCGTGGTGACATTGAGGACCGAACTGGCCAGCGGCGAATTGCACGAGGGGTCGGGCATCGTCCTCAGCTCTGATGGGCTCATCATGACCAATAACCATGTCGTCGCTGCGGCCGGTGATGCTTCGCAGGATCCCGTGAGCAGCCTGGTCACCTTGGACGACGGTCGTACCGCCCCGTTCAGCTTGGTCGCCACCGATCCCATGAGTGATATCGCGGTCGTGCGGGCTGAAGGGGTATCGGGGCTTACCCCCATCTCGTTTGGCTCCTCGGCCGGACTTCGTGTCGGTCAGCCGGTAGCCGCCGTGGGATCTCCGCTCGGTCTGACCGGCACCGTCACGTCTGGCATCGTCAGTGCGCTGAACCGTCCCGTGTTCGGTGCCGTCGACGGCGACACCCCGGTTGCGGCGTTTGAGGCCATCCAAACCGACGCCGCGCTCAACCCGGGCAACTCCGGGGGCGCCCTGGTTGATATGAACGGCGAACTCATCGGAATGAACTCGGCAGCGGCGTCGCTGGGCAGCCTCCGCGAGGGTGCCGGTGCGGAGGCCGGTTCGATCGGGCTTGGATTCGCCATTCCCGTCGATCACGCCGCGCGCATCGCAACCGAACTCATCGCCACCGGTACGGCATCGCATGCTTGGCTGGGAGCGCAGGTAGGCACCGATATGGACGCCGACGCCAGGATCGTCGGCGTGACAACCGGTAGTCCCGCAGCCATAGCCGGACTGCGTACCGGTGCGCTGCTCACGAAGGTCGACGACCAGGAAATCCACAACGCCGGCGCGCTGTACGCAGCGGTGCAGTCACAGGCGCCAGGCGCCCGGGTGGCCGTTGGGTTCATCGATCCTTCAGGTGATGCCGGATCCGTCCTGGTCACCCTCGGAACGGACCAGGGTCACCGGTGATCGGCTGAGGAAAGCGCTTGCTTTTCATGCTATTTCGGGCATTCCGAATCTTTTCCCTTGTCGCCCAACCAATTCCGGTTAGACGCTGCAGTATGGCCATTGTCGACCGACACCGCTTCGGGAAGGCGACGTTGTGTCACGGCACATCGCATTTGTCCGGGATTCAGCGCACCCTGGAGTTTGTGCTCGCCGAGGAGGAATTGGCGAGACTACACAAATCGAATGCAGGGGAGTGCCGAATGAGCGAGACGCGGCGTCACACCACGACGACACTCGGGCCGGTTGGCCAATTCTTCGACGGCGCCGTGTCCAAGACCCGGTTCTGGTGGCTGCTGCCGATCATCGGCGTCGCGTGGATCGTGCTGTCCGTCGTGATCTTGCGGTTCGACTACACCACCGTCGCGGCGGTGGCCGTGCTGTTCGGGGTGTACTGCCTGGCCGCAGCGCTGACCCAGATCATGATCGGGGCGGTGTCCTCGTCCACCGGCTGGCGCATTGCGCACGGCCTGCTCGCGGCGCTGCTGGTCGTGGCCGGAGTGGTGTCGTTGGCGAACTTCGGGGCCACCTTCGTCACGTTGGCCGCGATCATCAGCTTCTACTTCATCTTTCGCGGCTGCTTCGACATTGTCATGGCCCTCGTCGGCAGCGCCGTCCCCGGGTGGTGGGTGCTGTTGATGTGCGGGTTCATCGAGCTGGGGTTGGGTTTTTGGGCTGCCGGGTCGTGGAACACTTCCGTGCTGGTCCTGGTGGCGTGGGTGGCCGCTGCGGCGCTGGTGCACGGCCTCAGCGAAATTGCCCTTGGCTTCCAGATCCACCAAGGACGCCGCGGCGTGACCGGCATCAAAGGGCTCGCCGATCAAAACGGCATCACCACTAACCACCCTGCATCCGGCGCAGCAGTACCCGGCCGGTAACCAGTTTGTCTCGATGAGGGAGTGGTCATGCAGAGCGTCGATTACGTCCAGGGGTGGTGGGTTCTGCGCGCTGCCGGGCGCAACCCACTCGTGCGTGGAAGCGATCGGCTCGAACTGTTGATTGTTTCAGTGGGAATCCTCATTGTCGTAGTCGCCGCCGCCTGTGCCGGGGCGCTCGGCACGGCCGTGCACGATGCGCGCAGCCGCGTATATGTCGCGCAGGCCCAGACGCGGCACACCGTGGTCGCCGAAGCCATCGACGACAGCTCAATCGTGCTCGGTGTCCACGACAACACGGCGACGAGGGTGGACGCCAGATGGCAAGTCAACGGCACCGAACACACCGGCAGTGTCGCCCTGGATCGCGCTGTCAAAGCCGGTGACCCGCTGACGATTTGGGTGGACCGCGGTGGCAACCGCGTCGATGCGCCCAAACCGACATCGCAGGCCGGCGTCGACGCGGCCGTTGCCGCTTTCGCGGCATGGCAAACGGTGGCACTTGCCGCGGCCGGATTGATCTGGTGGGGCCGCTCGCGGCTTGATCGCCGGCGTGATTCCGCCTGGGAACACGAGATCCGATGCCTCATCCACGACAACGGCGGGCGGACACCATAACTCACGACAGGGTTGTAAGGATGGCGGCTCCACAAACACCAAATGCATTCACGGACTTCATGAACGTGTTGGTCTCGGTCGGGCTCCCTGCGGGTCCGGTCAACCGTGCGCTGAGCCGACATGCGATCGACAGCTCGCCCGACGGAGTAGTGGTCAACGTGTTCAACGACGTTGCCCGCCTGCCCCGCTACCGCGAAGCCCTGGAAACCCGCGGGAAGCCGGACGCTGTCGTCGATTTACGGTTGGCCGCTGCTGAGGCTGATGCGGTGCTCTTCGTCACGAGCTACCGCGGGCGGGTTCCCTCGATGGCGCACAACGCTATCGATTGGCTGACGCGTCGATGGCGCCACGGCGCACTACATGACAAGCCGCTTGCCGTGGTCGGCCCGTCGGCGGGTTGCTATAGCGGCGTCTGGTCGCGTCAAATCGAGGACACCCGTGGAGGTTTGGGACCCCGAGTGATCGAGCCACTAACGGTGCCGACTCTGCGCGAAGCGGTCAAGAAGCTCGCAGACGAAGTGCATGGAGGCAGTGCAGCTGCAGCAATGTGACGGCTACCGCCAATCGGGCAGCACCCGGTCGAGTTGGTTGCGCGAGTTGATGCCGAGTTTGGTGAAGACCTTGCGGAGGTGGTACTGAACTGTG
>Ga0163162_10002770_pt1 | contig 16639 bp, 11 predicted proteins | sample S55metaG_FD_115310 | JGI IMG/M metagenome (GOLD analysis project Ga0163162, IMG submission 115310) | Switchgrass rhizosphere microbial communities from Kellogg Biological Station, Michigan, USA - S5-5 metaG | ecosystem: Host-associated > Plants > Roots > Rhizosphere > Soil | place: USA...
ACTGAAATCAGCCGCACTCAGCTTACTTGACACTACACTTCTCGGGATGGTAAGTAAGTACTTACTTTATAGGGAGGGAAGTTCTCACAAAAAGCAATTTGAGTAAGCAAATCAACCCCGGCGCCAACAGTGTCCCGCTCACCAGTGCACGAATGGCGGGCGAAGAAAGACGCCTGCAGATCCTCGCGGTTGCCGTCCGTTTGTTCTCGGAAAGAGGCTTTCGCGGAACTACTACTAAGGAAATCGCACAGGCCGCTGGTGTGTCGGAAGCAATGGTCTTCCGTCACTTCGCCACCAAACAGGAACTCTACGCAGCAATTCTTGATCATAAGGCTTGTTCTTCCGGCGGGATGTTTGAACCTCTTGAAATGGCCGCCGATGCGATTCGTAGGAAGGACGACAGGGCGGTATTTGAGGGCCTTGCACTGGGTGCCCTTCAGTACCATCAGGACGACCCGGATTTCCAGCGATTGCTCATCCACTCAGCGCTCGAAAAACATGAACTCACACAAATGTTCTTTGATCAGTTTGTGCTCCGAGTGTACGAGTTTTTGAGTGCCTATATCCGTGAGAGACAACAAGACGGGGCGTTTATAGAGATGGATCCCGTCGTTGTAGTTCGGTCGTTCATCGGCATGGTTATGAACCACTCACTAAACAACAATCTGTGGGATCCAAATCGGCGACTTCTGAATATTTCAAACGAGAGTGCTGCCAAACACTTCACAAACATTTTGCTGAATGGAATTACTGCTACCGAGTCGAAATCAAACCGGCGCGTCGTTCAAGCGAACGGAGTTCAAAGAACAAACAGCTCAAGGAATAGTAAACACAATGCCACTACCAGGAAGAATTAAGCTTGCATTGTCTGTCGCGGCATTAGTAGTCATTGCGATTTTTGCAGTGTCATGCGGCGGTTCAAAAGCAAATGCCAGAAACGACGGTCCCTCGGCGGCGCCGAAAATTGTCGAGGTCACTACTGCCGCTGCGATCAAACGTGACTTGCCGCAGTTTTTCGAAGCGACTGGAAGTCTCGCAGGTGATCAGCAGACAGATGTAGCGCCGCAAACGTCAGGCAAGGTTGTTGCGGTAGGTGTCGATATCGGCACTCCCGTCAGACGCGGGCAGATGCTTGTACAGTTGGACGATACTGAATTGAAGCTGCGTGTGACTCAGTCTCTGACTCAGGTCGACCAGGCAAAGGCTGCGGTACGCCAGGCCGAAGAAAAGATAGGACTTCGATCGAATCAGTCCTTCGATCCTAATCGTGTGGCGGAGGTTGCAGCGGCGAAGGTTACTCTTGACCTGGCAGACAAAAACCTCAAGCGTGCCGAGAAGCTCATCGAGTCAGGCGACGTGTCGCGTTCTTTTTACGACCAACAAAGAGCACAGCGGGATCAGCTCAAGGAGCAATATGACGCTGCACTCGCGCAAGCCAGGCAAAACTACGCCGGAGTTGACGTGGCGCGAACCAACGTTGCGAACGCTGAAGCTCAACTAGCTTTAGCGCGGAAGAATCTGTCGTACGCGTTTATTCCAGCTCCCATCGATGGTTTTGTTGTGGAACGAACTGCCGACGTTGGTGAGTATGTTTCACCAACGCAGAAAATTGCGACAATCGTCCGCATCAACCCTTTGCGCGTTCGTATCGACGTTCCCGAACAGTCGATACCTCAAGTGAACGTCGGACAGTCAGTGTCAGCTACTACGAGTGCGTGGCCGGATAAGAATTTCAGTGGACGCATCGCACGTATTGCGCCAAACCTAACGGCAAACTCTCGGACCTTAACAGTGGAAGCGGAGATAGATAATTCGGGTGGTGTTTTGAAGCCCGGGCAGTTTGCGACAGTGCGCATTCTGCAGCCTCGACCTGAGGCTGCGGTGTTGGTGCCTTCGCGTGCTGTTGTAACCGACGCAGGAGTTAGTCGCGTTTACGTCATCAAGGATGGTCATGCTGAGCAGCGGCTCGTCCAGCTTGGCCAAACCGACGGCGACCTTGTGCAAGTGAAGAACGGCGTTGCGGTTGATGAAAAAGTTGCGACTAGTAATGTCGAGCAACTGGGAGATGGAATTCAGGTAAAGGGATAACTGAATTTCAGATCTCAGAATTCAAATCCAACGCAAGCGCAGAATAAGAGCACAAAAAACCAAGTACTAAGCACAAAGCACAAAAGCAATGCAAAAACTAGCTGAGATATGCGTCCGCCGTCCGGTCTTTGCGACGATGCTCATTCTGAGCCTCAGTGTCGTCGGTTTGTTCTCCTACAAGTCGCTCGGCGTTGACCTGTTCCCAAAGATAGACCTGCCGACCATCACCGTGACGATCGTAAACCCCGGAGCGTCGCCACAAGAGATTGAAACTGAAATCACCGATAGGGTTGAAGGCACGGTTAACACGATCTCTGGAATTGATGAGTTGCGCTCGACCTCGGTGGAAGGTGTTTCCCAGGTATTCATAACTTTCCTGCTGGAGAAGAATGCCGACGTTGCTGCACAGGAAGTTCGAAACAAGGTTGATTTGATCGTAAACGATCTTCCGGTTACCGCCGAGAAGCCAATCGTTCAAAAACTCGATACTGACGCAACGCCCGTATTGCGCATTGCTGTGTCCGCACCGCGTTCCCAGAAGGAAGTTACGGACGTTGCTGACAAACAAATCAAACAGCGTATCGAGTCGATTAATGGCGTTGGTGACGTTCAAATCGTCGGCGGGCGCACAAGGGAAATTGAGATCTGGGTGGACCCGGACAAAATGCGTGCCTTCAACGTCACCGTTGCTGAGATTTCGAACGCGGTGAGGTTGCAAAACCTTGAAGTACCCGGTGGACGCGTCGACGAGGGAACGCGAGAACTGACGGTGCGCACAATGGGTCGCATTGTGGAGCCGAAAGATTTCAACGATCTAATTGTCGCGAACCGAGGCACTTACTCGGTCAAACTCAGCGACGTCGGCTACGCTGAAGACGGGTTCGAGGAACCCCGCACTGAAGCTCGTTTGAATGGCGAACCGGCTGTGACCCTGGTCGTGTCAAAGCAGTCCGGGCAGAACACAGTTGCAGTTGCCGACGCGGTAAAGCAGCGGTTGGCTGAAATTGAAAAAACTCTACCGCCGGGATTCCGCACGCAGGTTGTCGGTGATCAAACTATTTTCATCAAGGCCTCAATCGAGGCAATCCAGACGCACCTAATTGAGGGCAGTATCCTTGCGGCGATCGTGGTTTTCCTTTTTCTATGGAGCGTCCGCTCAACGTTCATCGCAGGAATTGCGATTCCCACTTCGCTGATCGCCACCTTCGGGTTGATGAGTGCGATGGGATTCACGCTGAATCAAATCACGATGCTGGCCTTGACGCTCATGGTCGGAATCGTGATCGATGACGCGATTGTGGTGCTGGAGAACATCTTTCGTTTTATCGAGGAGAAAGGTGTCCCGCCATTCCAAGCCGCGATTGATGGCACCAAAGAGATTGGACTCGCCGTTACCGCAACGACGTTATCCTTGTTGGCAGTTTTTCTACCGGTTGGCTTCATGGGTGGAATCGTTGGCCGCTTCATGTCGTCGTTCGGATTCACTTCATCCTTCGCGATTGCGGTCTCTCTTTTGGTTTCATTTACTCTCACGCCGACTCTCGCAGCTCGATTAATCAAACGAAGCGATGACGAAAAGGAGAAACCGTTAGAGCTTGCTCTGGAGCCTTCGGACCAGGGCTCGAAGCAGTCGAGATTCTATCGCCCAATCGATCGGACCTACACGCGAATGCTCGAGTGGTCGATGGCGCATCGCTGGGCCATTGTCGTCGCTTGCTTGTTGGTAATTGTGAGCATCGTGCCCTTGTTCATGCTGGTGGGTAAAAACTTCCTGCCAGTCGACGATCAGTCACAGTTTGAAGTCAATGTTCGCGCCCCTGAAGGCTATACCTTGGCTGCAACTTCGTTACTGAGTGAACGGATCGCTGAAGATTTAAGAAAGCTTCCAGGCGTCACGGATACGTTGACGACTATTGGCGCTGGTCAGCAGCAGCAGGTGAATCTCGCAAGCATCTACGTAAAACTGACGCCTATCGAGGAGCGCAAAGAGACTCAGAACACTTTGATGATGCGCGCTCGTTCAGAAATCATTGAGAAGTACCTGAAACTGTATCCCGATCAACTCCGCACCAGCGTCAATCAGGTGGCTGCTATCTCAGGCGGTGGTAACAGAAACTCCGACATTCAGTACGTGATTGGTGGACCGGATCTGAACAAGTTGTCGCAGTACACAGCCGACTTGCTTAAGAAGATGCGCACGATTCCCTTCGTTGTGGACGTTGATTCGACACTCATTCTTGGCAAGCCGGAGCTTCGCGTTGTTATCGATCGGGCTCGCGCTGCCGACCTTGGAGTAAAAGTCAGCGACATTGCGCAGGCCTTAAACACACTCGTTGCCGGCGAAAAGGTTTCAACGTTCAACGCCGGTCGCGATCAATACAACGTTCGTGTCCGTGCGACAGGTGAATATCGCGCGAGCGAAGAGGGACTGAAGCGAATGATCGTCAGTTCTACCAAGAACGGGTGGATTAGTTTGGATAACCTGGTACGGATTGAATCCGGAACCGGCCCCTCGGCAATTGATCGATTGAATCGTGAACGCCAGGTAACTCTGCTGGCAAATGTTCTGCCTGGTGGGTCTCAATCTGAAGTTATCAGCAAGATGAAGGCGTTCGTCGATCAGGAACACATGGACCCTGGTTACGCGAGTGCGACGACCGGTCGCGCCCGTGAACTCGGACGCTCAGCCTATTACTTTGTGTTGGCGTTCGCTCTTTCATTCATCTTCATGTACATGGTTTTGGCTGCGCAGTTTGAGTCATTCATTCACCCGATCACTATTCTACTGACCCTTCCGCTTGCCATTCCGTTCGGCATCTTGTCGCTCCTAATGACCGGTCAGTCGGTGAATATCTTTTCGGGACTCGGGTTGTTACTTCTGTTCGGCGTTGTGAAGAAGAACGCGATTTTGCAAATCGACCACACCAATCAACTGCGTTCGCACGGAATGGAACGGCTCGAAGCGATCATTCGGGCAAATCGCGATCGATTGCGTCCGATCCTTATGACAACGATTGCACTGGTTGCCGGAATGTTGCCGCTCACCATTTCCTCTGGACCGGGCTCGGGCACAAACCGGTCGATTGGTGTTCTGGTTGTAGGCGGCCAGTCGTTGTGTTTGCTTTTAACACTCGTCGCAGTTCCCGTCTTCTACTCGCTGTTTGACGACTTGGCGAGAAGTCGTGTGTGGGGACGAATCAACTTGCTATTCCATCGGCTCTTTGGCCGGATACGCCGTCGCGCTGTTAGTGCAACTGCGTCTCTGATTTCAAAGCACTAGAACAAAGTCAGGTAATAAAAGATGCACCCAAGGTTTTTTGATTCAACCAAAACGATGAAGCTCGTTGCGTTTCTCGTCATGCTATTCGCAGGTGTCATTCGGATTTCGGCACAGCAAACGCAGCCCTCACCTGATCTCACTGATCCCAAACAGCTATCTGTGCCTCCGGTTGCTCCTGATTACCGGGGACAGCAGAAGCCGTTGCCGGAACTGAGGCGTGTGGGTGTTGAGATGGATCGCCAGCATCCTTTGTCGTTGCGTGACGCGCTTTCGCTGGCCTTGGAGAATAACAAAGACATCGAAGTGGCGCGTGAGAATGTGAAGCTCGCCGAATTTGATCTTCTGGGTGCTCATGGTGCTTACGACCCACGATTTAATACGACTGCCTACTACGAGCGACTTAAGACTCCGATATCGAGTTTTCTTACCGGTGGTCAAAACGGTTCGATAATTCAAAGCGACTACACGGGTAGTGCGCGCTTGGAAGGATTCTCGCCAAAGCTTGGCGGTAGTTATCACTTCGATTTCTCGTCTGTCAGACTTACAACCAACAATTCTTTCGCGGCATTGAACCCCCAGTATCCGACCTCGTTCTCACTCAGCTATGTTCAGCCGTTGGTCCGCGGTTTGAGGTTCGATAATCAGCGCAGACAAATCGAAATCGGAAAGAAGAATCTCTCTCTGACTGATGCCCAATTCAGACAACGCGCGATCGAAGCAATCACAAACGTCCAACGAGCTTACTGGGACCTGGTATTTGCTTTACGAAACTTGCAGGTTCAGCGTGATGCCGTATCGGTGGCGCGAACACAGTTGGAACACAACAGACGTTTGGTAAACGAAGGCCAACTCGCTCCCATTGACCTGGTTGCGTCCGAATCGCAGATCAGCACTTACGAGCAGGGTGTGTATTCGGCTCTCGAAGATGTCACTCGTTTTGAAAACACACTGAAGAATTTGATTGCAAAAGATCAGAGTGCTTCTCTCTGGTCTGACTCGATAGTGCCGACTGACTCGGTGGATTTGAGCGTACCGCAAATCCCTTTACCTGATGCGCTAAAAACTGCAATGGATAATCGCCCTGAGCTTCAGCAGTCAGAGGTGCTGCGAGAAATCAACCAAATCGATCAGCGGTATTACAAAGATCAGACCAAGCCGGAGATCGATGTTATTGGTACCTATGGTTCGACTGGCCTGGCCGGAACGGTCGCTACTGGCATAAACCCACTGAGCGCATCAAGCCAATTGGTTCGTGATCGAGTCGATCAACTTTCGACACTCGCAGGTTTACAGGCTTTGCCAATAACACCGCCAACCACTTTTTCACCTAACCTTGTTGGTTCGTATGGTCAATCCATCGAAAACCTGTTGGCGAATCGTTATAACAACTTCAAGGTAGGTGTTCAGGTTAACTTCCCGCTAAGGAACAGGACAGCGGAAGCACAGCTTGGCAGATCGCTAGTGGAAGCCCAACGTATTACGACTCAACGTGAGCAGATTGAACAAACGATACAAGTGGAAGTGCGTAATTCGTTGCAAGCAGTTCGTAGTGCAGAGACGCGTTTGCGATCCGCGATCGCGGCGCGTGAATACAATGAACAGCAATTTGCCAGTGAGCAAAGAAAACTGGATGCGGGGCAGTCGACAGTATTCCTGGTGCTTGAACGTCAAAATGCGCTGACGACTGCAAAAGGAATGGAACTGAAGGCTCAGACCGATTTGAATAAGGCGATCGCCGATTTACAGAAGGCGACCGGCAATTCGCTCAATGTTAATAGTATTGTGGTGAGGGTGAGGTAATTTAGCTCTTTGAGCTTTGTGCTTAGATCTTTGTACTTTGTATTTTGTGCATCCTTGTAGACTGGGTGATTCAAAGTACAAAGCTCTAAGAACAAAGATCAAAGATCTAATTACCAAGTACAAAGCACCAAGCACCAACTAGCACCCTATGTCCAATCAACTTCTCGAAACCTGGCAGATCCACGATCGCGTCAACCTTTACTTGCTCGACGCGATTGATGCTGCGTCTCTCAACAGTCTTTCTCCTTCAAAGGGACGTAGCGTAGGCGAACAATTCGCTCATATTCACAATGTTCGTCTAATGTGGTTGAAGTCTGCTGCTCCCGACCTATTGAAAGGCCTGGCAAAGGTTGAAAGCGACCGGGCCAACGATAAGAAGTTACTGCGCAAGTCTTTGCTGGATTCAGGCAAGGCGATCGGCTCGTTGTTGGAAACGAGTCTTGAAGCGGGTGGGAAAGTCAAAGGCTTCAAACCTCACGCCGCAGCGTTCCTCGGGTATTTGATTTCCCACGAATCGCATCATCGCGGACAAATCGCCCTCAGGTTAAAGCAAGCCGGCAAACCGCTCGATAAGAAGACTGCCTACGGTATTTGGGAGTGGGGTGTAAGGTAGCTAGATGACGTTTTCCAAGAGCAAGAACGCCACGTAGATCGCCAGGACGATAATGACGCCAGTCATGAAATACCAGGGCGGTAGTTTTGTCTGACATGCGGGGCACCTGGTTCGTGACCAGCTTGCATTTCGTTCGCAGTTTCTGCACTTCACCTAAGAGTTCGCTCCAAACATTTCAAAATTCATGTTAGCAGGACGGCCAGATAAGACAGCACCGAGGGCGAGATGAATCTCGCAACGTCCTGAGCACCGATGGTTCCGAAGCTTACCTGATGTAGCCCCAATATTCCAAAAGCCTACCGATGTAGATTAAATGCCGACAAGCTAAAGAGCTTCCAAAAGTCAGAACCCAAACAGAACAATGTCACGGCCTCCACTCCGGAGGAGTGCAATGTTTATAGCCAGCAAGCCATCCTCATAGCTCTGTTCGGAAGAGCGGCATGGCGAGCCCTCATAGATGCGAATGAATGCCGCTCTTCCGAACAGAGCAGAGTTGCTGAATGGCACCGCGCTATAAACATCGCACTCCTCCAGAGTGAAAAAAGAACGGCTGCAGAACACAAAGCTTTGAGTAAATCCCCCTCCGCGAATCGCTCGTGGACTTTTCTAAGAGGCTTTAAAACATATATCGGACACCGCGGCTATCGTTTCACGCTTTGCAGCTTTACGTTAGTCCAGAGCGGCCAGTGATCTGAGACTTTCACTTCACGATCAATTCCACAACTAATCGCCTCGAGTCCGCGCATCCAAATCCAGTCGAGCCTCAGATCTATTGGGACCAACAAAACTTTTTGCGAGAACGTCTTTTCACTGCCGAAGGGTGTCACAAAACCGGCATCGGAAAAGAGTTTTATAGTTTTGGGTGCAGCGTCTGGCTGCCAGGTGTTGAAGTCTCCCATGATAATGGCGGGTGTTTGCTGATTGTGGCTTTTCAGATCCTCCAATACGGCGCTTAGCTGATCGATTTTTTTATCCATCGATATCCGCGTCTCTGCGTGAGCTGAGTACACACGTATCTCGACGTCTCCAGCTTTTATAGAAGCACCCAACGCGACCCGACGCCGCTTACCTGGCCCTTCGTGCGGAAGTACGATGCGGCGCACATCGGCAAGGGGGTAGGCGCTTAGAATGGCCACCCCAGTTTCTTCTTCTTCACCCGTCTTGGCTGTTGGCGGAGCAGCCCAGGCATAGTAAAGACCGAGCTCTTCAGCCAATAGCTTCGCCGTGTTTGTGTTACCACTTCGTTTCTTTTTTCGGTCGACTTCCTGCAGAGCCATGATTGCCGGATTACCGAGCTCTGCGTCGTTACGGAAGAGTTTGATCAGTTCATTGAGATCGTCGCCACTCCGCCAACGAATGTTGTAAGAGACGATTCGGATTTCTGCGTTGTTTGGGATGGCGCGAAGGTTCGAAGCCCTGCCTGACTCCAGCAGCGACGAGTCGTCTACATTCCCAGCAGACTTGGTGACAGCTTCTTCAATTGGTTGCTGGTGTTGAGACGAAGGAGTTTGTTGATGGTAGAAAATTGAAATTACAGGCGGTAACAATAGGAGAAGCAGAATTGAAAATCCCATTGCCTTGTTCCCTAAATCTTTATTTCTAAACCGTCCCTCGCTTCAATGATTTTACACGAGCAGTATGATTTAGCTTCATGAACGACGTCGATGCCATCCCACTCAGGATAGAGATGTGTGAGTACCAACGTTTCTGGATTAGAAGTTTGACCTAAGCTCGTAGCTTCAGCAAGCTCGAGATGTGTGTGCAAAGGTTTGTTTCTTGTGAAAGAACATTCCATCAGCAGCAGGTTGACGTTCCTGGCGAATTCAGCGAGTTCCTCCGCATATCCGGTGTCTCCTGTATAAACAAGCGTCTTGTTGTCCAAGTCCTTCAAATGAAGTGCCAGGCTTTCCTTCGTGTGTGGTGTCTTCATGGTGGTGGCCGCGAGACCGGGTAGGAGTTCGAACGGTGCCGCCGGTTTGATTTCAAATACTTCGATCTTGAAGGGTTGTGCGAACAAGCGATAGTTGTTGGCATCGTTGATCGAATCAAGAAGATTGCGAAGACCTCCGGGTCCCGCAATGCGAAGAGTCTTTGTTCTTGTCCGTGTTTGCGGCGCCCATTTCATGGAAGACAAGAATGGTGCGAGACCGCCGAAGTGATCCAAATGAAAATGACTTACCCAGATGGCGTCGAGGTTGGGCCAGTCAAGTCTTTCTTCGGCCATGCGGTGTGTTGTATCTGGTCCTATGTCAAGCAGTAGACTTCCCGCCAGCGTGTCCAGCCAGAATGCTGGTGCCGAACGACTTGCGTGCGGTACAGAGGTTCCGGATCCAAGGACAGTGAGTTTCATTGGTAAGTTCTATTTCATTCTCCCCAAGCTTTAGCTTGGGGTTAAGGTGCAGCTCAAAGTAGTTAACCGTTTCAAAGGTTTATAGAGAAACCCGGGACCTGGAGAAAACCGTTAAAACGGTCCAGGATTCTATGCGAGTATCGAATCTCCGGGCTAAAGCCAGGGGAGAATGAGAGCTCGGATTTTGCAATACGCTGAATGACATCGGGCCAGGCTTGACGACAAGCTGAAGCATATCGGACTGGTATTCACTTGACCACTGACATTCATTAAGCTAAATCTCAAACATGTCCGCTAACGAAAGTCTCCTTGATGTCCTTGCCGTTTTTTCGCATCCGGACGACGCAGAGTTGTCGGTGTCCGGAACGCTACTAAAACTTAAGTCCCTCGGATACAAAACCGGCGTGTGCGATATGACGCGCGGGGAAATGGGGACTCGTGGTACGCCTGAGGTGCGCGCGAAAGAAGCACTCGAAGCTGCGAAGATCCTCAAGCTCGACCAACGTATTAACCTTGATCAGCCTGATGGACATGTGTGGCCGACTGAAACTGCGCGCACCGCACTCGTTCGCACAATCAGGCGTTACAAACCTAAAGTCCTCCTGACAACGCACGAGGACGATCCACATCCCGATCATGCGAGCACCTCAGTCATCGTACGTCAGGCAGCCAGACTCGCCACAATGAGACGGTACGACGAAGAGTCAGGACTGGGTGCAGTTCCGATGCCGGCAATTATGCATTCACTCTTTTCTCGTCGGATCGTTCCTTCGTTCATTGTTGATGTTAGTGAGTTCGTCGAAGAAAAGATGAAATCGATTCGCGCTTATGAATCTCAGTTTTATGATGCCGGCTCGACTGAACCAACGACGCGCATCAGTGAACGAGGATTCCTGGATGAGATTCAGTCACGCATGAGATATTTTGGATCGTTAATCGGGGTACGCGCAGGAGAACCGTTCTACGTTCGTGAGGCACTAAATGTCGACGATCCACTGGCGCTACTAACGAGGCCGATGAATATTTATTCTTGAAGGATGGCCTTGGGGCTTCAATTTGCTTTTGACACGCCTTGTTCCTTCTTCTCCAATACTGAACTTGCAATTGCCAGAGTTGAGACTGCACGCGGAGTCTCTCCGGTAAAGCCTTTAGCGACTTGCACAGCGCGAAGCAGGTCCGCGCGCGAAAGCGGCCGAAACACTGCGATGAGATCGAAATCCACGGCAGTGGCAGACGTAGCCACGACCATCTGAGCTGTTTGAAGTCGGGTCGATATCTGGCTGTCTTCCCCCGTGAATTTTTCCGCGCCATTCGCTGCCTTCACGACCTCGTTGAGTGTTTCCCACGACCGAACTGGATCAATCTCCGCAAATCCGGCAGCCACAGCTGTGAGCGCTCGCGCCCGATCAGGATCACCGGCACCTATGCGACGGCTCTCATTGAGCGCCTCTTCCAATAAGTCGCTCGCGCGCGTCCGCTCGGCTGCAGCTACGAGTTTGGCCACCGCTGTATACGCCCAAACTTTTTGGATACTTGTCAGCTCTCCTGTTTTCGCGAGCCGAGTAGCTTCGGTTGCATCCTTGTTTCTGATTGCGAGTTGGGTTAGTTGAAAATCTGTATATGCTTTTACGCTCTTTCGTAAAGCAGCATTTTCGATCTTGTCGACCAGGTCTTTGGCTCTTGAATCACCCCTTTCGGTAAGGGCGACGGCATAGTCTGCATAGATGGCATCTCTTTCCTCCGATCTGCCGGCGTGATCAAGACGCTCCTGCATTCGTTGATAGGAATCGCCTTCCACCGAATCAGGTTGAAGACCCACTGTCACAGCACGATTCGGACCTTGCTGAAACTCGTTCGGAACATATGAAGCCAGAGCCGTCATTTGAGTCCTAAGACTGGCAGCGAGTTCCGGTTCATATTGGTCGTAAACTGGAAGCAGTCGCTTGATAATCAGGTACTTGCCCAATCGACCAGATGTTGTCTGATCCTGTTCCGGTGCTGGAGCTGGTTGCATGAGTACCTGGGCCGCCACTCGCAGGAAAATACTTCGAAGCGCGGGACTAATTTCAGGTGCGGGAGTTGGCCCTCGACCACGATTCTGATTGGCGCCGCCGTCTGGAGTGAACGTCACGTACAAAAATGGAGTCAGGAGGTACGACGACAGCCCGGAGACAGTATTGGCATCAGTCGACGGATCGTTGGCGACTCGGGCCATGAGGTTGTTAAAGGCAGTATCGGCGAGTTGGGAATTTTTTTCCCGTAGCGCGGAAAGAAAAAAGATCGAGTCAATACTCACACGATCCAACGCAGGACCAGCGAACTCCATAGCTCGTTCGATTTCACCGTCCTGAACGAGCCGTCGTGCTAGCTGAAGCCGCTGAGATGCTCCCTGCTGTGTCTCGGCAGAATTGCGTCGTGTGGCTGATGCGGCTTCGGTACGTTCTTTCTCCGCTGCTTCATCGAGAATTTTAAGAAACTCGTCGCCAAGTTTTTTGTCTCGTTTGGCCGCGAGCCGCAGCACTTCACTGCGGATGTCTGGACCGCCGCGAATAATTCTCGGTCCGTCCGACGCATTCTTCATTTCCTCGGAGCGAGCCCTTGTTGTTTCCTCGTCTACAATCACGGCCGCATCCCAGGCCCGTCGAAAGAGTTCACGTGCACGATCGGGATCTGTGTCCCACAAGACGTCAGCAGCACGTGCCTGTACTCGTGCCCGACGAGTTTGATCTTTGAATGTTCGAGCCTCGTCGGCCAAAGTGGTAACGAGCGAGGTCGCCACAGCCCGACGTTGAGCGGCTTCATCGTCGACTTCCGCTTTTGGAGGCTTCGAAGTTTTGGATTTATTTACCTGACTTTGAACCAAAGTCGAGCTTATGGAGACAATGCAAACAGTAAGCAGAAACGCAGCGCAGGGATGACGACGAAACATAGGTGCTCCTGGGTTGACGGAAATTGCGGGATGGATCTTACCAGTCAGTTTTACACGTGGGTGGAGGAAGGAAGTTCCAAAGAGTTAGGGAAAGCCTCTACGTGGTCTTGTGTTTTTGGTCTTTGGTTTTGGTAATTCGATAATGTCTCTGCGGAATTTAGACTTAAAAAGCCGAGACCAAAAACCAAAGACCAAAAACCAAAGACCAAAAACCAAAGACCAAAAACCAAAGACCTACGGCCCTACACCGCTATCACTTCAAGCTCCGGATCGACTTCCTGTTTGAGCATTCCCTCAATCGCCATTAGCGTCCCAGTCAATGAACTCGGACAACTGCCGCATGCTCCTTGATAGCGAATGCTAAGGGTGTGGTCTGACAAACCGAGAACCTCAAGATAACCACCGTCTCCCATCAAAGCAGGACGTACCTTCTCATCCAAAATCTCGTTGATTCTTAATAACCTTGGATCATCACTCGTCACTGCTGCGATTGGTCCGCCTACTGCGGCGGCGATCGCGGAAGCGGAAGCTGTGACCGATTCCGTGGCCCGGATTGGCACAGCAAGAGAAGGCAGGAGCTCGTCCCAATCTCCCTCGTCGTCTTTCTCGACAGTAATCATCTGATCCATGTAGAACACTGATGTCACGTGGCCCACTTCAAATAGAGACTTTGCAAGTGCGTCGTTCTCAGCTTGCGATAGAGAGCTGAACGACCGCGCAACGCCGTTGCTCACTGGTTCTCGCAGAATGAACTTCACAGCATTTGGATTTGGGGTCTCTTGAATATCACTGATTTTCGGCATCTAAATACCTTTCTTCTCAATCCTAACCAATTTCTTTTCGTGGACATTATAGCCATTTTTCAACCGAATCGCAGGTAGCTAACGGCCGCCTGTTGACCATCTGTCTCATCTGCAAGTTGCTCGAAAAAAACATAAAAATGTGACTAGCAAGACCCTTTGCAAAATCGGGAGACGCGCTTATACTCCCGCCCTCACTTGGCCCCCCTTCACAAGGTGAGACAAGTTGAGATAGAGGCAGGCGATAGCGAGGGTCGCCTGCCTTTCGTTTTTTTGTCCGGTGGTCTTTGGTCTTTGATTGTTCGCGGTTATCCTGATGTCGATAATCAGGTTCATAAAAGAACAAGGCACTTTTGAGATTCAAGGGCCAAAGGCCCAAAATCAAAGACCAAACATATGAACATCGGCATCACCGTTTACCCAACCTATGGCGGCAGTGGAATCGTTGGTTCCGAGTTGGGAAAAGAACTCGCCGAGCGCGGTCATACTGTCCACTTCATAGCCTCCGCTTTACCGACGCGTCTTACTGAGTTGAATGAGCGCGTTCGATTTCACGAAGTGGAGATGATGTCGTATCCACTCTTTGAACATCAGCCATATACGCTCGCACTCGCGACGAAAATGGCAACGGTTGCTGAAGAAGAGAATCTTGATCTCCTACATGTTCATTACGCAATCCCACACTCCATTAGCGCAATCCTTGCTCGTGAATCACTAAAACCAAAACGGCAGCTTCCGGTCGTAACTACTCTTCACGGGACGGACATCACTCTCGTTGGAGCAGATCGATCTTATTTGCCGATCACTCGTTATGGGATTGAACAGTCTGATGGTGTCACTGCAATCTCGCATTATCTGAAAGAAGCGACCAGGGAAACTTTCCACTTCGATGACATTACTGTTATTCCAAACTTTGTTTGCCAATACGACTACCAGCGCCAGCCAGATTCCACGCTAAAACAGAGCCTATCTCCGCACGGCGAACCGCTGCTGACGCACGTCTCAAACTTTCGCCCGGTCAAGCGTCCCGTCGATTGCGTGGAAATACTTGCGCGCGTCTTGAAGAAGGGAATCACTGCAAGACTCGTGATGGTTGGTGACGGTAGTGAGAGAACTAATGCGGAGCATCGCGCACGTTGTCTGGGTATTTACGAGTCGTGTTCATTTGTGGGAAAGCAGCCTCGAATAGTCGATTACCTTTCGGTATCTGACGTACTGCTATTGCCTTCAGAACAGGAGTCGTTTGGCCTGGCTGCGTTAGAGGCAATGGCTTGCGAGGTTCCTGTAATTGCTTCGCGTGTCGGCGGTCTCCCTGAAGTAGTAACTGATGGAGAAACCGGCTTTCTTAGCGACGTCGGCGACGTGGATAAGATGGCCAATAATGCAGCTCGACTGTTGACTGACAAGGTGTTTCGCTCAGAGATGGGACGTCGCGCTCGCGAGTCAGCCATAACACGATATCGGACCGATGTTGTGATTCCACAGTACATCGACTTTTATGAAAAGGTCATTGGTAAGCAAGGTCCTGCGTCTTAGGTCCTGGGCCTTTGGTCTTGTTCGAGCCGGATTCCGATACTGATCATTCGTTGGCCAATACCGAGACCGAAGACCCAAGTCCCACACATCCATGTCCTCAATCATCATCGGAACCGCCGGCCACATCGATCACGGCAAGAGCGCACTTGTCCGCGCCTTGACCGGTACAGACCCAGATCGCCTTCCCGAGGAAAAGAAACGCGGCATCACGATAGACCTGGGCTTTGCCGACCTGGAGCTCGATGGCATCCGTTTTGGTTTTGTCGACGTTCCCGGGCACGAACGATTTGTGAAAAACATGCTGGCCGGCGCGCATGGCATTGACCTACTCGCCCTGGTAATTGCAGCCGACGAAGGGGTCATGCCGCAAACTCGTGAACACTTTGACATCTGTAAATTGCTTGGCATCAAGAGCGGGATCGTCGTGATTACCAAAACCGATCTGGTCGATGCAGAAATGTTGTCTCTCGTTGAAGACGATGCGGCGGAACTGTCGTCACATTCATTTCTCGAGAGCGCACCTGTTGTTGCTGTGAGTTCACGGACTGGCGCGGGCCTCACCGAGCTAAAGGAAAAGCTCAAAGAAGTTGCCCGGCGAGTTCCGGCACGCTCGACTGAATTAGTCACGCGACTTCCGATCGACCGTGCCTTTTCGATGAAGGGTTTTGGCCCTGTTGTCACCGGCACACTAATCTCGGGAGAAATAGCTGAGGGAGCCGAACTGGAACTGTTGCCAAAGAAGCTAACGGTTCGTGTGAGAGGCACGCAGGTCCACGGTAAAGCTGTAGCGAGAGCTGTCGCAGGTCAACGAACAGCTGTAAATCTTGCTGGTGTAGATGTCGCCCAGCTCGAGCGTGGCATGGTATTGGCTGAACCTCGGACACTGCGCACAACACAAATTATCGACGCCAGAATTGATGTCTTGCCGAACGCGCCAAGAGGCGTGCGATCGCGGTCGCGGGTGCGTCTGCACTTGAACGCCGCAGAGGTTTTGGCCCGCGTCCGAGTTCTTGATCACTCTTCCGAGATTGCGTCTGGTAAGTCAGGGTTAGCACAGTTGCGTTTAGAGGTGCCCATCTCAACAGTACACGGCGATCGATTCATCCTTCGCAGTTATTCGCCCGCTGAGACTATCGCGGGTGGAGTCATAGTCGATCCCTTTGCGGTCAAACACCGTGGCAAAGAAATGGGGCAAACGCGTTCGCGCATGAATCGTTTAATAGAGGCGAATCGCGTCGAAAAG
>Ga0163162_10002771_pt1 | contig 16638 bp, 12 predicted proteins | sample S55metaG_FD_115310 | JGI IMG/M metagenome (GOLD analysis project Ga0163162, IMG submission 115310) | Switchgrass rhizosphere microbial communities from Kellogg Biological Station, Michigan, USA - S5-5 metaG | ecosystem: Host-associated > Plants > Roots > Rhizosphere > Soil | place: USA...
CGGGGTCAACGCCTTCGGCGGGGTCAACGCCTTCGGCGGGGGCAACGCCTTCGGCGGCCGTGCCGGCGAGCGGCGTCAAGGTGGACTGAACCGGGTGGCGTCCCCGCGCATGGAGCGCCGGGGACGGCGGGCGCCGCCTCAGTCCCAGTAGTTGCGGAACGCGGCGGCCACGATGACCGGCACGGTGAGCACGAGCGGTATCGCGAAATACGGCACCTCCAGGTGCACGACCCACGTGTAGACGAGCCACGCGATGCCGGCCGCGAGCGTCGCGAGCCCGATGAGCGCCGTGAGGACGTTCAGCATCCGGGTGGATGGACGCCGTCGCGTCCTTTCTTTTGTGTCAGGCGTATTCATCGAAGCACCAGAAGCATGTCGTGACGTGCATCCGCATCGTCAATATTGGTCAATTTTACTCCCGCGGAGCATGGGCACGATGCGGCAAACGCCCCGCGCAAGCTCCGCTCGCGCCGCGCCGCCCGGGTCGCGCCCGTGCGTTCATTGTGGCGGATCGCGGGATATCCGGCAGGAAGTGTCGATTTTCCAGCGCGTCGCTCGTCGTGCAGATGGGACGGGGCCCGCGCGGGCCCGCCCCGCAGTCATCCCCTGATGGTCAACCGACGAGGAGCTCATTCATGACTTCCGCAGATGGATTTTCACAGATGTTGAAGCCGGCCGTGGAGCTGGCCCGGTCGGCCCGCCGGTTTCCGGGCGAGAGCGCGCAGTACCGCAGCGCGCGCAACGCCCTGCTCGCGGAGGAAATCGAGCTGCGGCGCCATATCGAGCGTGTCGCCGCGCAGCGCCGGGCGCTGCCTCCGGGCGGCGAAGTACCCGAGGACTACCGGTTCGACGGCGAGCACGGCCAGCTCACGCTGTCGCAGATGTTCGGCGAGCACGACACGCTCGTCACCTACAACTGGATGTTCGGGCCCCGGCGCGAGCGGCCGTGTCCGATGTGCACGTCGCTGCTCGGCTCGCTCGACGGCGAAATGCCCGACATCCTCCAGCGCGTCGCGTTCGCCGTGATCGCGCGCTCGCCGATCGAGCGCATGGTCGCGTTCAAGCACGAGCGGGGCTGGCGGCATCTGCGGCTCTATTCGTCGGGCGGCAACAGCTTCAACCGCGACTACGCCGACGAAGCGCCCGACGCCGGCGACAACGCCTCGTTCAACGTCTTTACGCGCAAAGGCGGCGTGGTGCGCCACTTCTACGGCGACGAAATGGGGCCGGAGACGGCCGATCCCGGACAGGACCCGCGCGGCGCCCCCGACGCGATGCCGATCTGGACGATCCTCGATCTCACGCCGGACGGCCGCGCGCCGGACTGGTATCCGAAGCTGGAGTACGGCGCGGCGCCGGCGGGCAGGCGGTAGCGGGATTCGGGTCCGGCTTGCGCCGTGGTGCGGGCTGCGGGCTGCGGGCTGCGGGTTGCGGGCCGGGCGCGCCGGGCCCGGCGAATGCAGGCACGAATCGCCTCGAGTCCCTTCCCGGCACCGGGCGCGCTGACGAGTTCGACGCGGCGCGGAAGGCGGATGTAAAGAATCCGTGACTGCGCCGCGGCAACTCGATTAATCTCTTCATTGGAATCGCACAGGCGGCCGCGTCCGGTCATGTCGTTGCGCACCGGCGCCGGCAGAGCGCGCTGCGCCGATATCGGGTGACCGCTCCGTGTTCAGCCGACGTTGCGGACCCTTCAGCCAGCAGCGGCGACGACCAGACAGCCGGGACAATCGGGACAGCCAGGACAATCGGGGCAATCGATGGCGGCGCCCACCAGCCGCCGGGAGAACGTTCGCGATGAGCAATGAGTCAAGGCCGGGCGGGGATGCGACCCATGTCAGCGACGACACGATCGTCGACGACCCGAGCGTGCGCGACCACCCGCGCTACCATCAGATGTTTCCGGTCCTGACGGATGTCGAACTCGACCGCGTGCATCGCTTCGGCAAGGTCTCCCGCTACGCCCAGGGCGAATTGCTTTATCGTGCGGGCAGCCTCTGTCCGGGCGTGTTCGTGCTGCTGTCGGGCAAAGTGCGCATAGTCGGGCGCGATGGCCTGGGTCACGAACGGATCATTCACACCTATACGAAGCGCGGCGAATTCACCTCCGACGTCACCCAGCTTTCGAGCAAGCCCGCCGTCGTGGACGCGCATGTCGTCGAGGATGTCGAAGCGGTCCTGCTGCGGCCCACCGAACTCAGCGGCTTGATGATCAGCGAAGCCGATCTCGGCGAAAAGATCATGCGCGCGCTGATTCTGAGGCGTGTGCTCGTGATCGAGCGCGGACAGGGTGTCGTTCTTGTCGGCGCTGCCGGCAACGCGCGGCTCTCCGCGCTGCAGAATTTCCTGCGCCGCAACGCGTTTCCCAACATGACGCTCGATGCGCAGCAGGACGCCGAAGCCGTCGCGCTGCTCGAGCGCCTGACGCCGCAGCCCGACGACTTCCCGCTGGTCGTCTGTCCGAACGGCACCGTGCTGCGAAACCCCGATGAGGGACAGCTTGCCTCCTGTCTCGGACTGATTCCCGAGTTCGATCCGGCGCACGTCTACGACGTGGCGATCGTCGGCGCGGGCCCGGCCGGACTCGCGACGGCCGTCTACGCGGCATCCGAAGGGCTGTCGGTCGCGGCGCTCGACTGCCGTGCGCCCGGTGGACAGGCCGGCACGAGTGCGCGCATCGAGAACTATCTGGGCTTTCCCACCGGCATCACGGGTCAGGCGCTGGCGGGCCGCGCCTTCGTGCAGGCGCAGAAGTTCGGTGCGCACATCGGCATCCCGTGCGAGGTCAAGGCCCTGTATTGCGACAAGCAGCCGCCCGTCGTCGAGCTGACCGATGACCGCCGCATCACGGCGCGCACAGTTGTCATTGCGAGCGGCGCGGAGTACCGGCGTCCCGCCGTCGAGGGCCTCGCTCACTTCGAGCGCTGCGGCGTCTACTACTGGGCCACGCCGATCGAGGCGAGACTGTGCCGCAAGGAGCCCGTGCTGCTGGTGGGCGGCGGCAATTCGGCGGGGCAGGCGGCGGTGTTTCTGGCAACGCACGCCGAGCACGTGCATATGTTCGTTCGCGGCGCGAGCCTGCAACACAGCATGTCCCATTATCTGGCCGAACGCGTCGCGTCGCTCGCGAACGTGACCGTTCATACGCGTATCGAACTGACGGCGCTCGAAGGGATTGCGCGCCTCGAGCGCGTGCACTACCGGGGTGCGGGCGGTATCGAAGGCAGCATGACCACCCATCATCTGTTCGTATTCATCGGCGCGGACCCGAATACGGCGTGGCTGAGGACATGCGGCGTAGCGCTCGACAGCAAGGGGTTCGTGCTGACAGGCATCGATGTAGCGGATGCCGGCGCGCAGACGCTGCCGATGCAGACGAGCGTCCAGGGCGTGTTCGCGATCGGCGACGTTCGTTCGGGATCCACCAAGCGTGTTGCGTCGGCGGTCGGCGAAGGCGCGGCCGTCGTGGCGCAGATTCATCGTTTTCTGGCCGCTGCTCGGTGAACGCACGGGTCCGAGCGGCCGATTTCCGGAGCAACGAACATGGGCGACGCAGTCTACGATGCAAAGTCAACAGCGCTGCTGCTTGTCGACCCCTATAACGACTTCATGTCGGAGGGCGGCAAGGTGTGGCCCTTGATCAGGGAGGTCGCCGAAGAAGTGGGACTGCTCGACAATCTTCGCACCATCGCCCGGGCCGTCCGGGATGCCGGCATCCAGGTCGTCATCGTGCCGCACCGCCGCTGGCAGGCGGGCGACTACGCGTCCTGGGGCCATCCGAACCCGAACCAGCGCAAGGTCATGGCGGGCCATCACTTTGCGCGCGGTGAATGGGGAGGCGAGTGGCATCCCGACTTCGCACCGCAACCGGGCGACATCGTCGCATCCGAACATTGGGGATCGAGCGGCTTTGCCAATACGGATCTCGATTTCCAGCTGAAACAGCACGGCATCTCGCACGTGATCGTCGCCGGGCTGCTGGCCAACACGTGCATCGAATGCACTGCGCGGTATGCATCGGAACTCGGGTATCACGTGACGCTCGTCAAGGACGCCACGGCCGCGTTCAGGCGCGAGATGATGCACGCGGCGCATCAACTGAACGGGCCGACGTTCGCGCACAGCATCGTCAGCACCCGCGAACTCGTCGAGGCGTTACCGGAGGCCTGAACAGGTCGGCCGTCGATTCGCTGCGCTCCGGCACCGTTGAAAACGCAGCGAAACGCATCGAGACGCAACCGAAGGAGAAAGGCGCGATGGAACACGCCCATCGCGCCGTGCCGGCAATTAACCGATCTTCGGGTTGGTCACCGTGACCGTCGGACCTGCCTTGTCCCAGTCTTCCAGGCTCATCGGCTGTTTCCAGACCGGATTGGCGCTCGTGATCGTCCCGTTCACCACGTTGCCATTGAGCTTCAGGCCCTGGACATTGAACGAGCCGCCGGGGCTCGTCAGGTCCGTGTGTCCGCTAATGGCGATGCTGACCGTCTTGGCGACCGGGCCGGCGAAAAAGCCGAGATAGATGAGAATGCCGCCGCCCTTGCAGTTGTTCGTCGTGGGATTGACGATCTGGATATTCTCCAGCACGGCGGTGTTGTCGTTCGGCTCGATATCCAGGCCGCATCCCGGCTCGGTGCCGCCGATGTTTTCCCACAGGGGATTATTGAAGACGATCCCCTTGCCGCTGATAATCGATACCCCCTGCCGACGGCAGCCGCTCGCGTGGTGATCGCTCACGGTAATGTTCGTGCTGTAGCTGCCGGTCTTTCTGTCGCTGTTGTTCACATAGATTCCGTCGCCCCAGGTATTAATCGTGGTCGGCGAAGTAATGGTGCAGTTTGTCGCCCCATTAATCGAAATCCCCATTCCCCATTGCCCCGTCGTCGCCGAATTCAACTCCTTGCTGCCGTCGAGATTCGGGCTTTCGAGCGTGACGTTGTCCACATCCGCGAGCCGGATCATTTCGTACGTGCCGGCATTGTGGGGAAGCAGCTTGATCGACGCGCCGGGTGCGAAGCGCACGTGGCTGTTGGTCCGCAGGTCGAGGCCGGTCGCGTCGATCCGGCTCGTTCCGGTAATCAGGAGAATTTGTCCGATCGAGCCGTCGATTGCCGCCTGGAGCGCGGCGCGGTCGTTGGTCGTTCCGTCGCCCTTCACGCCGAACGACGTATCGAGGAGGACTCCGGTCGCCGGCGGCTCGCTGGCGGCGGCCGGCGCGTTGTCCGCGGCGGGTGTGCTCGCGGTGGCCGGCGTGCTTGCCGCAGCCGGCGCGCTCGCGCCAGCCGGCGCGCTCGCCGCAGCCGGTGTGCTTGCGCCATCGGCGGGAGCACTGGCGCCCTTGCCGCCCTTGCCTCGATTGGCCGCCGATTCGGGGTCGGCACCGCCGCCGCCGCCGCAGGCAGCGAGCAGGAGTGCGCCGCCGCCGGCGAGCAATGATGTCAGTAATTTACGCCGAATAACGCTTTCTTCTCCGTAATTGTTAAGTTGCTTGGCAGGGGCATTATTAAAAAACATTAAAATCGTTTCCCATTTAATGGTGCGGCTTAAAACCGTTCCCATTGGCGCCATATGACGTCAGCCGCACACGAGTGTTAAAAGGAGTTCAACCGGATTTAACGGGCGTACGAAAGCACGAACGCGAACGTCCGCAATATCGCGATCGACATTGGCAAATGCAGGGAACGACGCAGATGCCCGGCGCGTCTTCGCCCAAGCAAAGAAACGCCAGATGGGTAAAACAGGTCTTCCGGAAGGGACTTGCTGCTATTTGCGGTTCGATGGCGCCAGAGCAGCCGATGAAACGCGACTTAGCTGGCAGTTAATATATTACCGCCTTGAAATAATCGTATCAGAATACAAAAGAAAGTCATACCGTATGGTTGTTACGTAATGTAACGTTTAAATAAGACAATTACCGTTTGAGCTTATATCTTTAGACAATTAATCATTTCAAATTGAAAGGATTATCGGGCGAGTTAATGATGCGAATATCGAATGATTCGAGGCGGCCTGTCGTGCATGCCGTTCATCTCTTCTCGAAGGCGAAGACCGCGAAGATCGCGAATGTAGCGGCAAGCCGCGATTGCACTCCGGCCCTGACAACCCTCTCACGGGAGGAAGGCACCTGGCAGCAACGATTCGCGATCCTGATTCACGATCAGCCCCGACAGAAATGCATTTGATCGTGAATAAACCCGGGCACCCGGGTGTTCTCCTGAATGAACCGACACTCGTCGGCTACCCAGGAGTACACCATGATTGCTTATTTCCTTGAAAAACTCGGCAGCCTGCTCGAGCGCAGCGAACAGTATCGCCGCGAAGCCTACCTTGCTTCGTCGGCTGATCTCGCCGATCTCGAGCGACGCATGCGCTCCCTCGAAGCGAACGGCTTTCCGACTGAAGCGAATTTCGGCCTGAACGCCTGAACACGGGCGCCACCCGGTGCGTGCGCCCGCCGAAGCCGGGCGCACGCACCGGACCGGCCCATCGGGCGCGAATCAGAACAATTCCTTCTGCCCGGACATCAGCCCCGCGAAATCGTCGCGCAGGAACGGCAGGATGGCGTCCGCGACGGGCTGCAACTGACGCGTCAGATAGTGGTCGTAGTCGATCGCCGAGCGCTGCGTCTCGACCGGCTCGGGCCCGGCGACGGTCATCACGTAGCTGATCCAGCCGCCGTTCTGATACTGCAGCGGACGGCCCCGTGACTGGTTGAATTCGTCCGCGATGCGCGCCGCGCGCACATGCGGCGGCACGTTGCGCTGATAGTCGGTGAGCCGCCTTCGCAATTGCTTGCGATAGACGAGCAGCGCGTCGAATTCGCCGCTCATCGTGCGGCCCACGTAGTCCCGCACGTATTCCTCATACGGCTGCCGCTTGAAGATGCGCAGATACAGTTCCTGCTGAAACTGCTGCGCGAGCGGCGTCCAGTCGGTGCGCACGGCTTCGAGGCCCTTGTAGACCATTTCGTCGCCGCCATCCGCTCGCGTGATCAGTCCCGCATAGCGCTTCTTGCTGCCCTGCTCGGCGCCGCGCACGGTCGGCATCAGGAAGCGGCGGTAGTGCGTGTCGACTTCCAGTTCCAGCGCGCTGTCGAGGCCGAACTGCTCCTTCAGGTGCCGCTGCCACCACCGGTTCACATGCCCGACGAGCGCGTCTCCGATCTCCCCGGCCTGCTCTTCGGTGTGCGCGTGCCTGAGCCAGACGAAGGTGGAGTCGGTGTCGCCGTAGATCACCTGATAGCCCGCATCCTCGATCAGCTCGCGCGTGCGATGCATGATCTCGTGCCCGCGCATCGTGATCGACGACGCGAGACGCGGATCGAAGAAGCGGCAGCCGCTCGACCCGAGCACGCCGTAGAACGAATTCATGATGATCTTCAGCGCCTGCGACAGCGGCTTGTTGTTCTGCGTCTTGGCCGCCTCGCGCCCCTGCCACACCTGCTCGACGATGGCCGGCAGGCAATGCCTCTCGCGCGAAAAGCGCGCGCCCAGAAAGCCCGGCACGGAATCGGCGTCGCCGGGGTGGCGCATGCCTTCGGCCAGTCCTGCGGGGTCGATCAGGAACGTGCGGATGATCGACGGATACAGGCTCTTGTAGTCGAGCACCAGCACCGAGTCGTAGAGGCCCGGCTTCGAATCCATCACGAAGCCGCCGGGACTCCCCGCCTCCTGCACGTCGCCCAGGTTCGGCGCGACGTAGCCCAGCCGGTGCATGCGCGGCATGTACAGATGGCTGAAGGCCGCAACCGAGCCGCCGCTCCGGTCCGCCGCGAGCCCGGTGACGGTCGCGCGTTCGAGCAGGAACGTCAGCAGTTCGGTCTTCGCGAAGATCCGCGTCACCAGCTCGCAGTCTTTCAGGTTGTAGCGCGCGAGCGCGGGCTTGTCCTCGGCGAAGCGGCGGTTGATCTCGTCCATCCGCTGATAGGGATTGTCGATCGACTTGCCCTCGCCGAGCAGCGCCTGCGCCACGTACTCTAGGCTGAATGACGGGAAGCTCCAGGTGGCGGACCTGAGCGCCTCGATGCCGTCGATGATGAGCCTTCCCGCCGCCGACGCGAAGAAATGGTTCTGCTTCACGCCATGCTCGCGCCATTCGATCAGGCCGCCGCCACGGCCGAGCACGAGCGGAATCCGGAACTGGTCGGCGTGCTTTTGCAGCACGCGCAGGTCGAACTGGATCAGGTTCCAGCCGATGATCGCATCGGGGTCGTGCCGCGCGAACCACGCATTGAGCCGCTCCAGCATCTGCGCGCGGCTCTCGCAGTATTCGAGGTCGAAATCGCGCGGGGCGTCGTCGCCGTTCGGCGGGCCGAGCATGTACACCTGACGCTCGCCGCAGCCTTCCAGCGCGATCGAATAGAGATCGCCGCGCTCGCTCGTCTCGATGTCGAGCGACACCATCGCGAGTTGCGGCCGGTAGCCGGGCGCCGGTCTCATTTCGCAGTCGAGTAGCACGCCGTCGCCGGACTTGCCGCCTGACGTGCCGTCTGACGTGCCGCTGGGCTGGCCGCTGAACCGCACCGGCGCGGTGATGAACCGCTCCATCAGATAGCGCTCGGGCGGACGGATGTCGGCTTCGTAGACCTGCACGCCAGCCTCCTTCAGCGACTTCTCCAGCGCGGCCAGTTGCCGGTACTGCGGGCAGTAGAATCCGAGCACCGGGCGATGCTGGAAATCCTTCATCGGCAGCGCGCGCAATTCCGCCTGGCGCGCTCCGGCGACGAACGGCTCGGCAAGCGCGCGCTGCTCCGCCGGAATGAACGCCACGGACGTCTGCGGCGCGAGGCGGATCTTCTGCGGGCCGCGGTCGGTCGCGAGCCAGAATTCGACCTCGGTCCCCGCGGCCGTGTCCCTCCAGTGGCGGGTCAGGATGAAGCCCTGCTGTGCCTGAATCAAGCTGATGCCTTCGAGAGCCTGTGTGGTCAGCGCATTTTACTTTCCAATCGATGCGGCGGCCGGCCACATCGCGCTGCAAACCGCCTGCGCCTGCGCTCAGGCCCAGTGGGCGGGCACCCACACGTTGTTGACCCAGTGGCCCGGAATGTACACGGCGGGTTTCGGCGCGGGCGCGACATACACGACGGCCGGCGGGGGCGGCGGGGGCGGCGCGACGTAGACGGTCGCCGTCGCCGGCGGCGGCACATAGACGACCGGCGGCGGCGCCACATACCCGACCGTCGCGCTCACGGTCGTGACCGAGCCGCCCGTCGTCACCGTGGTGCCGTGCACGCTCGTCGCGCTGCCCGAGGTCACGACGACACCCGGCGCGACGCTCGTCGCCGTGCCGGAGTGGCTGACGGTGCCTCCGTACGTGCCGGTCGCGGTTCCCGAGCGGTAGCAGGAATTGCCCGCGCAGCTCGTCGATGCCGAGTGGTTCACCGTGTTGCCGTACGCCCCGTTGACCGTACCCGACGACGAATACTGTCCCGGCGCGGTGCGCATCGCGCTGCCTGCGGTGGTGGCGGTGTTGCCGTCGGGTCCGGTGAGGCTGCCGGTGTGCGCGCAGGTGCCGCCCGCGCAGCTCGTGTCCCCGGCGTGCTGGACGGAGTTTCCATAGCGGCCCGTCGCGGTTCCCGAGTTCGAGAACTGGCCCGGCGCGGTGCGGGTCACGGTGCCGGTGTTCGTCGCGAGGCCGCCGTAGGGCCCGGCCACGCCGCCCGCGTGCGAGCAGCTGCCGCCGCCGCAGGATCCGTAGTGAGCGCCGTTGTAGGCGCCGCGCGACGTGACCGCGGTTCCCCGCGCGCCCCACGCCGCCGACGCCGGCGCGCTCGCCAGCGCCAGCAGGGCGGCGGCAGCCGCGACGAGGAGGTGCCGCAGCGTGAGCCCGGCGAACGCGGTGGCCGCGGATGAAGCCGGCGAAGCGCCGGTGGTCGGGATGACAAACGATCGGATTTTCACGGGGATGTCCTTCACGGTTTCGGGCCAGGTCGCACATTGCGCGGGCTGCGGCGTGGCGACGAACGAAATATAGAAGAACGCGCGAATCCAGTCTGTTGGAAAGTTATGTCACGCGGTTTCACCGCGCGTCTATCGTCGGAGGACCGGGCTGGCCGGTGAAGACGACGAGCGTGCCGCGGGGAATGGCGACGTCGACGCTCCTGAGGTCGTACCCGCGCTCGAAGCCGCGCGGCAAATGCACGGGGCGCTGGCCGGATGGAAGGCAGGTCCCTGGAAGTCATGCCTGCGCAACCATCAACGATCGAAACTGCCGGGTCACGGAGCCCTGTGCCCCGTCCGCGCGGCTGGCTACCCGGGCAACTACCCGGGCAGCTTCGCCGCGAGCACGTCGACGTGCATGATCTCCGGCGGCTTCGCGAACAGATCGGCGGCCTTCGCCATCAATGCCTCGGCCACCTTGCCGGCGAGATGGGCCTGGCGGCCGGCGTCATCGGGGAAGGCATCGAAGATGCCGAACGTGGCCGGACCCAGGCGCAGGCCGAACCATGCGATCGTGGCGGGCTCGTCTTCGACGAGCGGCAGCCCGCCCATCAGGAAGCTTTCGACTTCCTGCTCCTTTCCCGGCTTCGCTTCTAGACGAACGAACAGCGCAACTTTGACCATGATGCTTCTCCTTCGGATGTGTGCGGGGTGCGTATTGATGATACGTGCTCGCATCGCGCTCTGCCGGGTGCGGCCACCTGACCGCAATGCCATGTCGATGCCAGCATCTCGCCACGGTCCGGAAAATACAATGAGTGCGTCGTGCCGCGCGCGAATCGGTCATGCGCGACGCGCACGCCATATCGCTATCTCATTCGTTCAGGAGTTCATCATGAAGCCATTGATCCGTGTCGCCATCGTCGCTCTCGCCATCTCACCGATCGCGGCGCTCGCCCAGACGAACGAGCCCGTCACGCGCGCAGAGGTCCGCGCGGAACTCGTGCAACTCGAAAACGCAGGCTACAACCCCTCGGTGAAAGACCCGTACTATCCGCGCGACATCCAGGCCGCCGAAGCACGCGTGCAGGCGGACAACGGCAGCTCGGCCGCCTATGGACCGTCGGCGGAAGGGACTTCGGGTGCCGGCCAGCCCGCCCGCACCGGCACCAGCGAGTAAGCGCTCCTCGCTGCCGCAACACGAGGGACTCGCCGCGGCTCCCGGCATCATGCGACTGACCCCGCGCCCTCTCTGCTCCCGCTTCTCGCGCCTCTATCCGCATTCGCATCGCAGGTGGCGCGCCGCCAGTGCGATCGTTCCCCGGGCATAGCCCGCGCCTTCATTTTCATTACTGACTGTTCTGCCATTTTGGCGTCATGTCGGCGTTGGCACCCGACCTCTAACATTGGGCCAATTCGCTTATCGGCAGGTCTCCCTCCCGTGTAATGCATGTCCGCGCCGTTCAGGCGCAATGCGCTCGCGTCAGCCTCCGATTGATTTCCCTCCGCCGCAAGCTCCGAGCACGTCTCAATGTGGATAGTCAACGTTGCCCTCAAGCGGCCATACACGTTCATCGTGATGGCCATCATGATCCTGCTGGCGACACCCTTCGTCCTGCTTTCGACGCCCACCGATGTCCTTCCTGACATCAACATTCCTGTCGTCAGCATCATCTGGAATTACTCGGGCCTTTCAGCCGAGGACATCGCCAACCGCATCACGTCCGTCAACGAGCGCGTCCTCACCACGACGGTCAACGACATCGAGCACATCGAGTCGCAGTCGCTGCAGGGCATCGCGATCATCAAGATCTTCCTCCAGCCCGACGCGAACATCCAGACCGCCATCGCGCAGACGGTCGCCGTCGAGCAGGCGCAGCTGAAGCAGATGCCGCCGGGCGCCACGCCTCCGCTCGTGATCAGCTACTCGGCGTCGAGCATTCCGGTGATCCAGCTGGGGCTGTCGAGCCCGAAGCTTTCCGAGCAGGCGCTGAACGACACGGCGCTCAACTTCCTGCGCCCGCAGCTCGTGACGATTCCGGGCGCGGCCGTGCCCTACCCTTACGGCGGCAAGACGCGCGTCATCTCCGTCGATCTCGACACGCGCGCGCTGCTCGCGAAAGGGCTCACGCCCTCCGACGTCGTGAGCGCGGTGAACGCGCAGAACCTGATCCTGCCGACCGGCACCGCGAAGATCGGTCCGAAGGAATACACGATCGACATGAACGGCTCGCCCGAGACCGTCGCGGGCCTGAACGACATTCCCGTGCGCACGGTGAACGGCGCGACGACCTACCTGCGCGAAGTGGCCCACGTGCGCGACGGCTTCTCGCCGCAGACCAACGTCGTGCGCCAGAACGGCCATCGCGGCGTGCTGATCTCGGTACTGAAGAACGGCAGCGCCTCCACGCTCTCGATCGTCAACACACTGCGCAGCCTCCTGCCGGGCGCGCGCGCCGCGCTGCCGCCGGACCTGGAGATCACGGCGCTCTTCGACCAGTCGGTGTTCGTGAAGGCGGCCGTGCAGGGCGTGGTGCGCGAAGCGCTGATCGCCGCCGCGCTGACGGCCGCGATGATCCTGCTCTTTCTCGGCAACTGGCGCAGCACCTGCATCATCGCGATATCGATTCCGCTGTCGATCCTCTCGTCGCTGCTCGCGCTGCACGCGCTCGGGCAGACCATCAACATCATGACGCTCGGGGGGCTCGCGCTCGCGGTGGGCATTCTCGTCGACGACGCCACGGTGACGATCGAGAACATCGAGCGGCACCTGCACATGGGAACGAACCTGCACGATGCCATTCTCGAAGGCGCGGGCGAGATCGCGGTGCCCGCGCTCGTGTCGACGCTTTGCATCTGCATCGTGTTCGTGCCGATGTTCTTTCTCACGGGCGTTGCGCGCTACCTGTTCGTGCCGCTCGCGGAAGCGGTGGTGTTCGCGATGCTCGCGTCGTACGTCCTCTCGCGCACGCTCGTGCCGACGCTCGCGATGCTGCTGATGGGCCACGCGCACAAGCCGAAGCCCGGCGCGACGCCCGGGCTCTTCGCGCGCCTCTACCAGCGCTTCGACCGCGGCTTCGAGAAGATGCGCGCGGGCTACATCGTCATTCTGAGCAGCCTGCTCGTGCGGCGCCGCCGCTTCGCAACGCTCTTCCTCGGCTTCTGCCTGCTGTCGTCGGGGCTCGTGTTCGTGCTCGGCGAAGACTTCTTCCCGACCGTCGATGCCGGCGACATCCGGCTGCACATGCGCGCGCCGACCGGCACGCGCATCGAGGAGACCGCGCGGCTCGCGGACGAAGTCGAAAAAGTGGTGCGCCAGGTCGTGCCGCCGACGCAGCTTTCCACCATTCTCGACAACCTCGGCCTGCCCTATAGCGGCATCAACCTGTCGTACAGCAACGCGGGCACGATCGGCACGCTCGACGGCGAGATCCAGGTCGCGCTCGACGAGAACCACTCGCCGACGCAGACGTTCATCGACAAGCTGCGCGCGATCCTGCCGCAGCGCTTTCCGGGCGTCGAGTTCTTCTTCCAGCCGGCCGACATCGTCACGCAGATCCTGAACTTCGGCCTGCCCGCCGCCATCGACGTGCAGATCGCCGGCGCCGACCAGCAGGCGAACTTCGCGGTGGCGAGCAAGCTGATGAAAGAGGTGCGCCTGATTCCCGGCACGGTTGACACGCACATCCAGCAGAAGCTCGACGAGCCGACCCTGAGCCTCCAGATGGACCGCACGCGGCTTCAGCAGCTCAACCTGAGCGCGAGCAACGTGGCGCAGAACGTGCTGATCTCGCTTTCCGGCAGCACGCAGACGGCGCCCGCCTTCTGGTTCAACCCGCAGAACGGCGTGGAATACAACCTCGCCATCCAGACGCCGCAATACCAGGTCGGCTCGGTCGACGAGCTGCTGCGCACGCCGGTGTCGGGCGCGGCGACCGGACCGACGCAACTGCTCGGCAACCTCGTGCGGCTGAAGCCGAAAAACGAATTCGCCGTCGTCACGCACTACAACATCCGGCCCGTCATCGATCTCTTCGTGAGCGTCGAGGGAAGCGACCTGGGCAGCGTCGCGCGGCAGGTCGACCAGCTCGTCGGGAAGGCACGCGCCGAGCTTCCGCGCGGCAGCCAGATCGTCGTGCGCGGCCAGGTGCAGACGATGCGCAGTTCGTTCTTCGGCCTGGGTGTCGGTGTCGCGATGGCGATCGTGCTGGTGTATCTGCTGATCGTCGTGAACTTCCAGTCGTGGGTCGATCCGCTCATCATCGTGAGCGCCCTGCCCGCCGCGCTCGCCGGCATCATGTGGATGCTGTTCCTGACCGGCACCCATCTGAGCGTGCCGGCGCTGACGGGCGCGATCATGACGATGGGCGTCGCCACCGCAAACAGCATCCTGATGGTGGCGTTCGCCCGCCAGCGGCTCGCGGCCGGCGCGCCGCCGCTCACCGCCGCGCTCGAAGCGGGCGCGAGCCGCATCCGCCCGGTCCTGATGACCGCGTTCGCGATGATCATCGGCATGATCCCGATGGCGCTCGGTCTCGGCGAAGGCGCGGAGCAGAACGCCCCGCTCGGCCGCGCGGTCATCGGCGGACTGCTGTTCGCGACCGTCTCGACACTCTTTTTCGTGCCGCTCGTTTTCGCGGGCATCCATAGCCGTCTTGCCCGGCGCGCAGCAACGCGCACGACCGGAGACGGCGCGGATGACAACGCGCACGGCGACGGCGAGCACGCTTGAGCCAATACCTCATGAGCCCGACACCTCTCTTCCCGACCGACTGACATGACCGAGAAAACCCATGCTTCCCTTGCCATTCCGGCAAGAGACCCGGAGGAAGGCGGCCACGCGCTGCCGCCGCGCAACCTCGAGTGGAAACGCGCCCGCATCGCGCTCGTGATCGTACTGTTGCTGCTCGCGCTGGGCGCGGCGCGCACGGTGGTCGTCGGCAACCTGCACAGCCGTTCCGTCGAGGCCACCACACGCCAGAACGCGCGGCAGTACGTGAACGCCGTCACGCCGACGCAGACCGACCACGGCGGTGAAACGCTCCTGCCCGGCACGCTGCGCGGCTACGTGGAGTCGCCGATCTTCGCGCGCGCGACGGGCTATCTGCTGCACTGGTACGTCGATATCGGCGCGCAGGTGAAGCAGGGCCAGCTGCTCGCGGACCTCGATACGCCCGAGATCGAGCAGGAGCTCGCGCAGGCCGTGGCGCAGCGCGAGCAGACGAGCTCCAGCCTCGGGCTCGCTAAAAGCTCGCTCGACCGCTGGCTGCAGTTGCGCCAGCGCGACGCCGTCTCGCAGCAGGAGCTCGACGAGCGCCAGAGCACGTACAACCAGGATGTCGCGAATCTCGCCGCCGCCGATGCGAACGTGCGGCGCCTGCGCCAGCTCGAATCGTTCAAGCGCATCGTCGCGCCGTTCTCTGGCGTGGTGACGCAGCGCAACGTCGATGTCGGCGACCTGATCGACGCCGGCAGCGGCGTGGGTAGCGGCGCCGGCAGCGGCGCGGGCAGCAGCGCCGGCAGCGGCGCGAGCCGCCCGCTCTTCGCGCTCGCCCAGTCGGACCCGCTGCGCGTCTACGTGCAGCTTCCGCAGGCTTACGCGCAGAACGTGAAGGACGGCCAGCAGGTCACCGTGACACAGGCGGAACTGCCCGGCCAGCCGTTTCACGGCACGATCACGCACATCTCCGGCGCGATCGACGTGCCGACCCGCTCGCTGCAGATCCAAGTGACGCTGCCGAATCCGGACGGGAAGTTGAGGCCGGGCGCCTACGTGCAGGTCGCGCTGCCCGCGGCCGCGCATCCGCGCCTGCTCGTGCCGGGCAACGCCCTGCTCTTTCGCGCCGAGGGCCCGCGCCTCGCGGTCGTCGATGCGAACGGCGAGGTTCATCTGCGCAAGATCGTGATCGCGCAGGACCTCGGGCAGTCGCTCGAAATCGAAAGCGGCATCGAGCCGACGGACAAGGTCATCATCAATCCGAGCGATTCGATCGCGGATGGCGACCATGTATCCATCGCCCCGCAGACGCAGACCACGAAGGGCACATCATGAAGCGCACGCGCCCGGCGCTTTGCGGCGCGGCCCTGTGCGCCGCGCTGCTGTCGGCCTGCACGGTGGGGCCGGACTACCGGCAGCCGCACGCCGACACGCCGCCCGCCTGGAAGACCGATTCGTACTGGCGCGTCGCGCAGCCGTCGCATGCGCCGCTCGCGCCCGACTGGTGGCAAGGTTTTCAGGACCCGCTGCTCGACTCGTTCGAGACGCAGGCGCTCGCGCAGAACCAGACGCTCGCCGCGGCGAGCGCGCACTATGCGCAGGCAAAGGCGACGCTCGCGAACACGTCGGCCCAGCGCCTGCCCGAAGTGGACCTGAACGCGCAGGCGTCGCGCGCGCGGATTTCGAGCAACCGCCCGCTCACCAACTTCTCGATCCCGAATCATTCGACGGTGCAGAACGACCTCGTGGTCGGTCCGACCATCGACTACGACACCGATCTCTTCGGGCGCATCCGGCGCGAAGTCGAGGGCGCGGCGGCCTCGGCGCAGCAGTCGGCGGACGATCTCGCCAACGCGCGCCTCGTGCTCACCACCGATCTCGCCACCGACTATTTCTCGATGCGCGAGCTCGACGCCGAGATCGATGTTCTGAACCGCTCGGTGGACCTGCAGCAAAAGGCGCTCGACTACGTGACGGCGCAGCACGACCTGGGCGCGGTATCCGGCCTCGACGTGCTCCAGCAGCAGTCGCTGCTCGACACCA
>Ga0163162_10002773_pt1 | contig 16634 bp, 11 predicted proteins | sample S55metaG_FD_115310 | JGI IMG/M metagenome (GOLD analysis project Ga0163162, IMG submission 115310) | Switchgrass rhizosphere microbial communities from Kellogg Biological Station, Michigan, USA - S5-5 metaG | ecosystem: Host-associated > Plants > Roots > Rhizosphere > Soil | place: USA...
ACGTGGTCAAGCGCTTCGCCGCGCTGACGGGCCGCCTGTACAAAAACTTTTAAATTAGCTAATATTTTATGCTGACCCGTAAAATCTTCAAATACCTGCGGCCGCAACACTTTTTCAATATCACGTTCGGCAGGGGAGAGGCGTTCACGGTCGGGATCTAAGTTCTCGTTCATTGCCAACGAAATTAGCATTTATTTTTTAAAGTCTGAATATTGAATGCCAAACGCGGAATTAAGAATTTGAGCGTTTTATTAACAGCTAACAGTAGACAACATTCCGCAATCGAACTTCCGAATTCCGCATTCAATCATCCTTCGGGATACTTCCTGAATATACTATTGATCTTCATCTGGATAACGCCGAAAAACGCCTCCCTGAAAATACTGGTCGACATTTTTGAGGTACCGAGCGTGCGGTCGGTGAATATGATAGGTACTTCCACCAGCTTAAATCCATGTTTAATGGTGGTATATTTCATTTCAATCTGGAAGGCGTAGCCCACAAACTTTATTTTATCCAGGTTGATGGTTTCCAGTACCTTCCGTTTGTAACACATAAAGCCCGCCGTTGAATCGTGCACATCAATACCTGTTATAAAACGTACATATACTGATGCAAAATAGCTCATCAATACCCGGCTCATAGGCCAGTTAACCACGTTTACGCCGTTACTGTATCTTGAACCAATTGCTGCATCTGCCCCCTCATTGCAGGCTTGCCTTAGCTTTAACAAGTCATCGGGATTATGCGAAAAATCGGCATCCATTTCAAAGATATAATCGTAATGCCTTTCAATTGCCCATTTAAAACCATGGATATAGGCTGTGCCAAGCCCTTGTTTACCCGCACGCTCCTCTATAAAAAGGCGCCCGGGGAATTCATGCTGTAATTGTTTTACAATAACCTGTGTGCCATCGGGAGAGCCGTCATCAATGATTACTAAATGAAAATCATGAGGTAGTGAAAACACTGTACGGATCATCCGTTCAATATTTTCCTTCTCATTATAGGTGGGTATAATAACTATGCTGTCCGGCACTTCAAAAAAATTGAGTAAAGAAAAGGCGGCTAAAATAATTGATTTTTGGCGTCAATAAAAATATAAAAAAGCAGTATAGTAACTGTTACTTTCCTGCTTTTTTATAACGACGATCTTTTTTACAAATTATTGGTGTCGGCAATTACCTTATTTTCCTGATAAGGATCGGTAATGTAATTATGTTCTTTTAATCGTGGCGACACAAACATAAATCCTACTGTGAATACTGAAACCAGCCCGATAAAAAACCAGTAATAATTTGCTCCTACCAGATAATGCGAGAAAAATCCTTTGTTGGATATGTTGTTGTTAATTACACCCGTGAATAAATTACCTAAGGAAACAACCAATAACCAAATAGCTGTCATAGTGCTTTTCATTGACTTGGGCGCGTGCGTATAAGCATATTCAAGGCCTGTGATGGAGACTAAAACTTCTGCTGCTGAAAGCACAACATACGCAAAGATCTGCCACCATATGGAAGGTGTACCGCCGTGGTCGATATTGGTTTGTATGAATGCGATGATGACAAATGACAAAGCTGTTAAAACCAAACCGGCGCCTATTCGCCGCAAAGGTGTTGTTTTTAGCCCGATTTTGTCAAAAAATGGATAAATCCAATAATTAAATACGGGTATAAATAACAATAAGAATACGGGATTGAAAGTTTGCACCTGGCCGGGCAGCATGGTAAATTGATAAAAGCCTAAATTTATAGTACGGTTCATTTTTGCAGCCTGCAACACCCACTCTGAAAGATTTTGATCCCACACGGCCCAAAAAGCGAATGCGAAAAAGAAAACGGCAATTACCCGGTAAACTGCTTTCACGCCGTCAACTCGTTCGGGATTGTGGTTTTCCTTGGCAACGTCTAACCACGAGTCGCCTGGTTTTTTCTTGCTAAGATGGGTTAAGGCGTAAACAGAAATAAAAACAAAGTTGTCCCTATTTATCCCCGACGGGGGAACTCTTACATATAATTTACGGCCCGAGAAAAAGATGATTGTTGCCAGTCCCATCAATATGCCCGGTATACCAAATGCCCACTTTGCCCCGTAGTTTTCGTAAACCCAGGGAATTAAAACAGTAGAAAATACCGAGCCTGCGTTTATCGAAAAGTAAAACCAACCATAAACTTTTGAAAGCAGATCCTGGTTTGTGGCATCAAACTGGTCGCCCACATTTGCTGACACGCACGATTTAATGCCACCAGCGCCAATTGCAACCAATACCAGGCCAGCTGTAAAGCCGGTTAGACTATTATCGAATACTGCCAGGAACAAATGTCCGAGGCAATATACCATGGATATGTACAGTATTATTTTATATTTCCCCGTAAACCAATCAGCAACCAGGCCGCCAACAAACGGCAGGGCATAGGCGAGGGTTACAAAAAAGTGGGTGCTTTCATTGGCGTGCGCCTCTGCTACTGTTGTTAGCGCTTTGTCGTGGGTCGGATTATAAAACTGGGCAACCAAAAAGGTTACCAGGATGGAACGCATCCCGTAAAAACTAAATCGCTCTGCTGCTTCGTTCCCGATAATAAAAGGAACTGCCCTGGGGTATTTCGACTTTACGGGTGCGGGTACAACTATATCTTGCATTGTGTGTAAATTATATTTTTCCTAATGTACTATTATTCCTCTAAATTCAGGTTTTATCCTGGTGAGTTGTTGTTTATTGTTGAAGTTGTGAGCGTTGCGGATGTTGTAATTGTTGCGAACGTTTTAAGGGCAATAAATTCAAAACAAATAACTTCACCCTTTAAAACCTTTACAACACTTTCGACCGAATCCCTGAAATCAATTTTTAATTGCCCCTTTGTCAGTTTCAGCCTGTTTTTTTGGATCGATATATTCAGCATCGTGGTTGTCGGGTACATTCCGCATGTCGAGATTGTCTACATACACCCATCTGCCATTCTTAAGTTTGTACCCATCATAACTCAGGTCTGGGCCAAAACTCTCCCGCTTGTCCTTTAACTTTGGGTCGGGCGGCGACAGATGATCGAACACAATTAAATTTTGTTCGGGAACATATCTCAACAGCATAGAAACCTGCCGCGCATACTCAAATATTACCCTTTTGCGGGTTTTCCCGTTTCCGTCAAATACGGAAAGGCCAAGCTCCGGCCTATCGTCTTTAAAAGAGAGTACATCAATTACTTTTTTTGTTGATTTTACGGTATTGCCTTTCCATCCGATCAGCACATAGTACAGTTTTGGCGAATAAACAGGGATGATCTTGTAATATTGAGCGCCATACCATTTATGGTTATCGGTAACTGAATCTTCCGGGTTTTTTAATAAAGGCGAGTAGTCTTCCAGCGGGTACATTTTTAAGTTACCGCCGGTATTCATCTGTATGGTGCCGTAAAAACGATAGCTGCCGTCATCGTTTACCACGTGCCAGGTTAGCAGGCGGAAACGGTTATCCGGCGAATTAATAATGCTGATGCTCTTAACGGAATCAAAAGGGTAAAGGAACGAATTAGGGATTTTTAATGCGCTTACCAAGGTTTTTATAAAGGTATAGTTGGCATTTTTACGTTCCAGGTCTACATCGCCGTTAACGAATTTTTTACCCAAAGAGGTTAAACTATCCTCGTATACTTTTAATTGTTTTAAACGGCCGCTTTCGTCTGAATGCTGTGCAAAACATTGAAAGCAAAGAAGAATTGAAATGAGGGTTAAAAAAGAGCTCTTTATCACAGTCCGAAATATATCATATTGCTAAATTACAAAATCGCGTGCCATTTGCCTAACGCAAATTTTCTATAATCATTGCGCTGGCGCCGCCGCCTCCGTTGCAAATTCCTGCAGCGCCGTATTTCCCTTTGCGCTGTTGAAGCACATTTACCAAGGTTACCATTATTCGTGCTCCCGATGCGCCCAGTGGATGACCCAATGCTACAGCCCCGCCGTTTATATTTACTTTGGCAGGATCGAGCTTTAAAAGCTGATTATTAGCTATTGCAACTACCGAGAACGCCTCATTTATTTCAAAATAATCGATCTGATCCGATGATAAAGCCGCACGATGCAAAGCTAATGGAATTGCTTTCGATGGGGCGGTTGTAAACCATTCGGGCGCTTGTTGTGCATCAGCGTAGGAAACAATCCTGGCCAGCGGTTTTATACCCATTTCGGCAGCTTTGTCTTTACTCATTAATACCACCGCAGCGGCACCGTCATTTAAAGTAGAAGCATTGGCGGCCGTTACTGTACCATCTTTTTTAAACACGGGTTTTAGTGATGGTATTTTATCAAATTTCACCGCTTTTGGTTCTTCATCATCGGCAAATAAAGTAATGTCGCCTTTTTTGTCTTTTAACTCAACAGGGATAATTTCATTTTTAAACCTACCTTCACTCTGCGCTTTTTGAGCCCGTTGGTAGGATTCAATGGCAAAGGCGTCCTGTTCTTCCCGGCTGATATTACATTCAACGGCACATAATTCTGCAGCCGAGCCCATGTGATAATCATTATATACATCCCAAAGGCCATCCTTAATCAGTCCGTCGGTAAGCTGGCCATTGCCCAATTTATAGCCCGTCCGAGCTTTATCCAGATAATAAGGTACGTTGCTCATGCTTTCCATCCCACCTGCAACTACAATATCGTTTTCGCCCGATGCGATGCTTTGTGCCGCCAGCATAATGGCTTTCATACCCGATGCACATACCTTATTTATGGTAGTAGCAGGCAAAGAAGGCAACCCGGCAAAAATGGCGGCCTGGGTAGCAGGCGCCTGCCCGAGGTTTGCCGACAATACGTTCCCCATATATACTTCCTGAATATGTTCAGGCTTTAACCCAGCTTTTTCAATAGCCGATTTAATCACAATGCCGCCAAGCTGGGTTGCAGATAAAGCCGCCAAGCTGCCGACAAAGCTTCCAATCGGCGTACGCGTAGCAGATACGATCACTACTTCTTTCATAAAAGATGTTATAAATGGAGCTGCAAATTTAATATTTTTTATTATGCATGCATAGTATGTTTAAGCCAAAATTAAAAAGTAAAAATTCAAAATTGATTGGGCTGGATGATTCAAGTTTCGACTTAATCAATTATTGTTTCTTCTGTTTATTGCTTTTTTTCCGCGCAAGCAAAGCCTGTTGCAGCAGGTATTCGATCTGGCCGTTGGTGCTCCTGAATTCGTCTCCCGCCCAGGTTTCAATCTCCTTTAAAACTTCGGGATTGATGCGTAATATAAATGCCTTTTTTTCAGCCATAATTAACCGCGTTGCGCTCTTCTGCGCCTCCTTAGTAAGGTAAGATGCGCCCCCAGAAATATCAACAATGGGATTATTGCAGCAGGGGCCATACTTTGTTCGAGATAAACAGTGCTCTTAATATTTAAGAGCGAGCTTTTGATACGCATTATTTTGCCATATCCAGGCGAATCCCAGATGTATTCCCACAGCCAAAAAAATGCCGGGCGATAAAATTCCGCCGTGAAACCCGTCTCCATCGTCAATATTACCTTACGGCTAAACCAACCTTGTGTGGCCCTTCCGTTAATAACACCATTTTGATCGATGATCAAAATGGCCCGGCTGAAAACGTTTTCAAATTCAAATGTCCAGTTGCCTGAGGCAGTTACTACCTTTGCCCTGCGCGTGCTAAACATGCTGTAAGATAATTTTCCGTAGCTGCCTGTTTCATCCGTTAATTCATATTCAGGCGAAAACCAGCCGTGCCTCCGCAGGCGTAGTTCATTTGCTTGTTTGGGATCAAGTATTTTGTACATGATTAATGATATAAAGTGCCGGTATTAACAACGGGATTTACGCTCCTGTCGCCGCAAAGCACCACTAGCAGATTGCTAACCATAGCAGCTTTGCGCTCTTCGTCAAGGTCAACGATTTTCTTTTCCGAAAGGCGGGCGAGAGCCATCTCCACCATCCCAACCGCACCCTCAACAATTAACCGGCGCGCAGATATAATGGCTGATGCCTGCTGGCGTTGCAGCATGGTGTGGGCAATTTCGGGCGCATAAGCCAAATGCGATATACGGGCTTCCAGTACTTCAATCCCAGCCCGGTCAAGCCGTTCATTTAACTCTTTTTCCAGCAGGTGGCTTACCTGTTCGGCGCCGCCCCTTAGGGTTATATTCGCATTTTCATCCTCTATGTTGTCATATGGAAAAGAATTAGCCAGGTGCCTTACTGCGGCTTCGCTTTGTATGTTTACATACTGCAGGTAGTTTTCAACGGCGAAAACGGCATTTGCCGTATCCTTAATCTGCCAAACAATCACCGCGGCAATTTCAATAGGGTTACCCACGCTGTCGTTAACTTTTAGCTGCTGACCATTTAAGTTAAATGCCCTTAACGAAACCTTCTTTTTAATAGTAAAGGGGTTTACCCAAAAGAAGCCGTCTTTTTTAACAGTGCCAACGTATTTGCCAAACAGCGTTAACACTTTTGATTCATTAGGGTTTACAATGACAAGCCCCGGCAAAATCAAAACAAAGTTTACGACCGCTATAATTATACCTATAACCACAGCTTCCGCTGCAAATGAAAGGCCCACAGCGGCAAGCAGTGCCAAAAACAAAATGAAGGCGGCGTAACCGGATGGAGGGTTGATAATTTTTTCAGTATCCATAATCGTTTATGATTTTAAAATGATATCACAAAGATATCATTTTATATTTTGCAAATGCAAGAAAAACTGCGGATAACGGAAACTTATATTAATTTTGGACGGATAAAAAAATAAATGGCAAAATTATCTTCCACGCGCCGAAAAGCTTTGCTGCGCAAATACTCCCGTAATCTTAAATTTTTAATGATGCTGGTGAGTATTTGCGTAATTGTTTTCACCCTCCCCAAGCAGGCTAAATTTAGTTACGATATTGAAAAGGGCCGTATATGGAACCAAAAGGAGCTTATATCGCCCTATAATTTCGCTATTTTAAAAACCGACCAGGAAATTGAGAACGACAAAAAAACAGCGCTGGCCAGTGTTACCCCCATATACCAGTTTGACGACGATGTAAGCGGACGTGAGCTGGACGGATTAAACAGCGACCTGGATATAAAGTGGCATGGTGCTGGTATAAATGATCGCCAAAAGGCAAAATATGTAACGGCTGGTGATAACCTGCTGAAAGAAATATATGAAAAGGGGGTGTTAAGCCTTAACCCGAAATACCAGCAAAGCACCGAGAATTACCCGATAACGGTATTAAATAAAAACATTGCCGCTGATAAAAATACCGCCGATCTGTTCACAAAACAAAGGGCGCTTGATTATTGCGACAAAGTATTAAGCGGGCGGGACGATCTGGATAAAGATTTTTTGCTTGACTTGATTAGCAATCGTGTACAACCGAATTTGATTTATGATAATAAGCTGACCACCCGGCTCGAAAGGGAAGTACTCGAGGGCCTGTCGACGACCCGGGGGATGGTGCAGAAAGGGGAGGTGATTATCGGTAAAGGATCGGTAGTAAGCGATGAGGCTTACCAGAAACTACAGTCGTTTAAGAAAGCCTTTGAAGACAACGCCCGCATTAATGGCGATCACCGGCTGGTTTTGCTGGGCCAGGTACTGCTGGTGGGCATAGCCATCACCTTGCTTATGGTGTTCCTTTACCTGTTCAGGCGGGATATTTATGATGATAACCGGCTCGTGAGCTTAATTTTGCTGGTGGTTACAGCCATGCTGTTTACCTTATCCATGGCGATAAAGCTACAGCTGCCAAATTTATATTATATACCTTATTGCATTGTCCCTATTATTATTCGTATTCTTTTTGATACCCGCCTTGCGTTAAATATACATTTACTCGTAGTGCTGATGGCGGGTTTTTTTGTGCCCAACAGCTTTGAGTTTGCCTACTTTGAAATCACCGCCGGGATGGTTTCCATCTACAGCATCAAAAACCTCATCAGGCGCGAGCAGTTCCTGATATCCGCGCTGATCATTACGCTAACATATTTTGTTTCGTTTTTAGGGATCTCCTTTATAAAAGAGGGCAGCTTTTCAAGTATCGATTGGATGGATTTCCTACCATTTGTAGTAAGCGTTTTACTTACTTTGCTGGCTTACCCGCTCATCTATATTTTTGAAAAGATTTTCGCTATCACATCGGATATCACGCTTATTGAGCTCACCAATACCAATGCCCCTCTGCTTAGGCAAATGGCTTTTACCGCGCCAGGCACATTTCAGCATTCGTTACAGGTAGCCAACCTTGCCGAAAACGCTATTTATAGTATAGGCGGCAACGCATTGCTGGTTAGGGCAGGGGCCTTGTACCACGATATAGGCAAAATGGAAAATCCTTTGTATTTTATAGAAAATCAAAGCTCGGGGTTTAACCCGCATGATAAGTTACCTTACCAGGAAAGCGCACAGATCATCATCAGGCATGTGAGCAAAGGAATTGAGATGGCGCGGAAGGCCGATCTGCCCGAAATTATTATCGATTTTATCAGGACTCATCATGGCAACACCCGTGTGGACTATTTCTACCAGTCGTTCCTGAAAAACTTTCCCGAAAAACTGATAGACGAAAATACGTTCCGGTATCCGGGCCCTATTCCGTTTTCGAAAGAGGGTGGCGTGTTGATGCTTGCCGACTCAGTTGAAGCAGCATCGCGGTCGCTAAAGGAGCCTGACGAATTATCGATCAGTAACCTGGTTGATCGTATTGTAAAATATAAACTGGATCAAAATCAGCTAAAGGACAGTAATATAACTTTAAAGGACCTGGAAACCATCAAAATCATCTTTAAACGAATGCTGATGAGTATTTACCACGTGAGGATTGATTACTAGGTGGTGGTTTTGAGTGGTTGTAAATGTTTTAAGAGTTGTAAGGGTTATTTATAATTCTCGAACCGCTCTAGCGTCTACAACCTTTCTACTTTCTTCAACCACTACAACAATAACTCAACTTTTTTTTTGCCAGCTTAGGCGAATTGCTATATTTGCAATCCCGAAAAAAAGGGTTTATTGAGCTAGCGGTAGTAAATACCAAAATAGGTGAGGTGCCTGAGAGGCCGAAAGGATCAGTTTGCTAAACTGACGTACGGGAAACTGTACCGAGGGTTCGAATCCCTCCCTCACCGCAAACCATATTAATACCCGCGATAGCGGGTATTTTTGTTTGTAGTGTTACCAAACTTGTTTGGGTAAAAGCTAGAACCAACAATAAACGTGATCAAAGCGAACGGCATTGATATGGTTTAAAGGCTCCAAAGGATTGGATGGTGAAATGTGGATTTACACAAAACGTCAAAAATTTAATACTTCAATCCGTGTGCCTTTATTACGCTTTGCACTCAATATATAAATAAGTACGCCTATCAACCGGCTTGCCAGCTAACGGGAGAGACCTACCCGTGTCCACTAACCAAAAGATGAATGCCTGCCAGGAAGAAATAGCAAGTGTTTCGGCATCAATAAAGAGCTTACACACCATATAGCCCGGCACGCTTTTGCAACCGTTTCCTCCATGATGTATCCACTTTACTTTTGTCATTCAATTTTCCATAATACCATATGAACAAATAACAAGGTACGAGTATAAGGTATGCCATGTGTGAATTAATTTTATCCGATAGCCAGCCGTATAGTAATGGTATTATAGCCCCCCCGGCAATAGCCATGATCAATAATGAAGATCCCAATTTAGTAAATCTGCCCAAACCAGCAATTGCCTGGGGCCATATTGCGGGAAAAATTAAAGCATTGGCAAACCCGAGCAATGCGACGAAAAATACAGACATATATCCGGTAAATGTTATCGCAGAGATTGAAAAAATAACTCCGGCAATAGCGGAAATTTTTAAGGCATTATTTTGACTCAGATATTTTGGAATAGTAAGAATCCCTACGAGGTATCCGGCTATCATGCTCAAAAGTGTAAATGATGTAAAAAACTTCGCGGTTGACAAAGCAATTCTCTGAGAAGCTCCATAATTAATGATAGTATCACCTGCGATTACTTCAACTCCGACATAAAAAAACATAGCTATTACACCAAATACCAATTGAGGAAATTGGAGAACACTTTTTTTTCCATTGTTTTTTACCGCAAGTGTTTCATCTTCCTGGTCTGTATTTATCTCAGGTAATGAAGATAGGAATATTATCAAACCTAAAATTGCAAGCAAACAAACAATAAAAATATAAGGAGCAATAACTCGTGTGGCCAACTCATTTAATGTTTGATTTTTTTGGAAGGAATCCATTGTTAATAGTCTCTTTTTTAATATATCAGTGTCCTTTAAAACAATAGTTCCCAAAATAATTGGAGCTATGGCACCAGCTGCTTTGTTGCATATACCCATTATACTAATTCGCTTTGCGGCGCTTTCTAAAGGCCCCAGTATTGTGATATAAGGATTAGATGCTGTTTGAAGTAATGCTAATCCAGTACCCTGGATAAAAAGACCTAATAAAAACAATAAGTATGTTCTGGTAATTGCGGCAGGTATAAATAGGCATGCACCACAAGCCATAATCATTAAGCCTATAGCCATACCTTTTTTATAACCAACAAATTTTAATAGTTTACCCGATGGGATGGCAATAGTTAAATACGAGATGTAAAAAGAAAAAGCGACTAAATAAGCTTCCAGGTTGGTAAGTTGGCAGGCGATTTTTAAATACGGAATCAGAACCGAATTCAACCAGGTGATAAATCCAAAAACAAAAAATAATGCCCCTATAATTATTATGGGGCCATTTATATATATTTTTTTAGCTGATTTTTTCAAACCGTTATTAGATTAAAATAATTTAAACAATAGAGTTAACTGTTAAAAACGAAACTTTACAAATGCTTCCATAGCCTGGTATTCTGCTAATCCTAATTGATCATATGCCAGCGCCGTTTCGCGATTCCGATCCTCGGCTCTTACCCAAAACTCTCTAGCATCATCACCGGGAAACACCGCCCTATCCTTTTGAGACTGGTGCTTGAAAATTGCATTGCGTTTCCGCAATACTTCTTGTGGCGATAGGGGTACAGCCATCTCTATTTCATAGGTCTCAAACTCTTTCCAGGCACCGCGATACATCCAAAGCCAACAATCTTTTACCCATTCCTCACTTTCTCTTAGCCGTCTTAATGCAGCTACGATAATGTTAAAGCATACAATGTGAGTCCCATGAGGGTCTGCAAAGTCGCCGGCAGCAAAAATTTGTTGTGGCTTTATTTTGTTTAATAATTCAATAGTTAATTTGATATCTTCTTCACCAACAGCGCTCTTCCTGGTTTTACCCGTTTCGTAGAATGGCAGTGACTGGAAGTGGATATTATCGTCGCCTAGTCCCGCATATCTTGCCCCCGCAATAGCTTCGCTTTTCCTGATAAAACCTTTGACATTCCTTATTTCGATGGTATCAACTGCATTAGGTTGTTTGGTAGCAAGAAAAGTGCGCATTTCTTCGTAAAGTCTTATTAGGCGGTTATTGTCATCGCCAATACTTTGGTTAAAATCTATAGCGAATTCCATATATCTTAATACATCATCATCCCATACTGCTGTATTACCTGAGGTTTGATAAGCAACATGCACATCATGCCCCTGGTCTACTAATCTTATGAATGTTCCGCCCATCGAGATCACATCATCATCGGGATGCGGCGAAAAGATAATAACACGTTTCTTTGCCGGCAGAGCTCTCTCCGGCCTTTGGCTGTCGTCAGCATCAGGTTTGCCCCCCGGCCATCCGGTAATGGTATGCTGAACCTGGTTAAAGATGTCGATGTTAATATTATATACCGGGCCTTGTTCTACAGCAAGCTGGGCCATACCATGATTATTGTAATCTTCTTCCGTTAGTCTAAGTATGGGTTTATTTAAAGTAGTTGCTAGCCAGATAATGGCTTTCTTTTTCATTGTTTTATCCCACACGCAATCTTTTACAAGCCATGGGGTGCCAAACCTTGTAAGTTCTGAGGCTGCGTCTTCATCCAGGATAAATTCAACATGGTCGGATAGTTGTAAATAAGTCGCCGGAACTTCACCGGATATTTCTCCCTCCACTGCTTTTTTGATGATAGATGCCTTTTTACTACTCCAGGCCATTAAAATGATTTCCCTTGCCTTAAAGATCGTTCCTATACCCATAGTTATAGCTTTGGTGGGCACATTGGCTTTTCCTCCAAAGTCTCGTGAAGCATCATTTCTAGTCAAGTCATCTAAGGTTACCAATCGCGTTCCAGAATTTGGAGCACTTCCTGGCTCATTAAAGCCGATATGACCAGTCCGACCGATGCCGAGTATTTGTAAATCTATTCCACCTAATGCATTTATTTTTTTTTCATAATCAAGGCAGAAGGCATGTATATCATCTTGTTTCAAAGTACCATCCGGGATATGCACATTAGCTTTATCAATATCAATATGATTAAACAAGTTCTCATACATGAAAGTGACATAGCTTTGATCGGCTTGGGGGTTCATTGGGTAGTATTCGTCAAGGTTAAAGGTGGTTACATTTTTAAAGCTTAAACCATCCTCTTTGTGCAATCTTACCAATTCAGCATAAACGTTTACAGGAGTTGCACCGGTTGCAAGACCCAATACAGCTTGTTCGCCCCTATCAGTTTTATGTCTGATTAAGTCCGCAATACGTTTCGCTACTGGAATTGATGCCTCGTTTTTATTGGGATATATCGTTACCGCTAGCTTTTCGTAACGAGTTTCTTCTAATAAATTTAATCGCGCCATGGCTAGTTTTATATTGAATTAATAAGTTATACTATTAAAAATGATGAGAAAACGAGTTAATGGATTTAACACTTATTAAGATCACGAAGGCTATTGGAGGACTGTGAGTAAGAATTTAATTAACTTCTCTGCCATTACCTGCTTCAATTCATTGATAAATCGATAATATACTTTGGGCTTTTTTTAACCAAAATGCCGACTTCGTTTTTGTGTTTTTAACTAGAGTTGTCATATTTTGAGGAAAATTTTATTACGGTATAAAAAATATAATAATGCAAGCTGTGTAATAACAACAGCTATTGACTGCCATACAACTTGCCATAAAGGGGAAAAATATTGAATTAAACCACCAAAAAAATATTGGGCAGTATGCCGGAAATCGATCATCCCTTCGGACGCGAGATATATCAGGATGGAATTTACACCGATCAACACAAAAGGGAAGGCCCATTTACGATAGCCCGCTACATCAATTACCAGGTAAAAAACCGAAAGTAAAAGCAGGCTCCAACCACCCACAAATAAAACGAATGAGCTTGTCCATAGGCGTTTATTGATAGGGAAAGTTAAATTCCATAAGCTGCCTGCTGCGATCAATATAAACCCTGCTATAAACAGCGCGGTACCCTTTTTCCACATAGGCCACTTTTTGGCATCCGATTTCAAAAACTGCCCGGTAAATGTGCCTAACATTGCCGTACCAATGGCGGGGATTGTAGACAATATTCCTTCCGGGTCGTGTACTTTGTCGTGCAGCCTGCCGGGAAGAAATAAACGATCGATATAGGATTCAAGGCTGCCGTTCATGGTTAAAACCCCGGCACCGTAGCCCGGCACAGGGATGAGCATCATAGCGGCCCAATACCCCAGCAATAACGCGCCAAACCAAACAATTTGTTGCCTGAGGTTGAAATTTAAATAAATTAGTCCGGCAAAAAACCAGGCCAAACCTATGCGCCCCAACACACTGGCAAAACGGATTTGCTCATACCCATTCCATTTAAAAAGGCCATTAACAACCATCCCGAGAAAGAGCAGCAGCAGCGTGCGCCGCAACATGGACAGGTATATTTTTCGCTTTTCTGATGATGGTAAAAACTCCGGGTGAATGACATTGCTCCTGGTCATTTTATTATGCATCGAATACGGCATTGAAACCCCCGCAATGAATAAAAATAACGGGAAGATCATGTCATAAAAAGTGATGCCATTCCAATCCGTATGGTGTAGCTGAGCCGACATCCATAGTAAAACCGGCCAGTTTGTTGCTTTGGCCAATGCATGGACCACACCCTCGCCGCTCATTATCCAAAACATATCAAAACCGCGCAGTGCATCAAGCGATAATAAACGTGGAAGCTTTGCGGGCTGGCCGTTACCATGCGGAGTATTAATCATCGGATCAGATACGATAGGTTCTTCTTTTGTCATGCTGGTTATAGTTAAAGATCAGCATTGATTGCTAACCGGTATTTTTTGTATAACTTTTGCGCTATGGTTACACTGCTCCCTTTAGTAGTTAAAGGAAATGATTTCTGCGTGTTCACCCATTCCCATTCCCATGCACTTATGGATTGGTTAAAACCCTTCATGTCCATTTCAGCGCCGTTTTTTAAAGCGGTGTTGGCTTCAGTAAAAAACTTCTCCCATCGCACTCTGTAAAAATCATTAAATAAACCGCTCCATTGCCTGCATGAATATTCATGAAGCGGACTTTGCTGATCGCCCCATAGGGTGATCAGGTCGCGTGCATTACGATCATAAATTGCTTTTTCATTTAATGTAGTGCCCCAAATACGCGCATCCGCCAGCCAGGGCCCTAACAGAAAATCCTTGCGGGTAGCCAACAGCATATCTATATCGCTGATCAATTGAATATATTGACCGGAATACTTATTAAAATCGTCACTGTTTTTATCCTGGTAAGCCTTAACCCATTTTCTTTGCAATGGACCGGCATAATTTGCTAATACCTGTCTCGACAAATCGACGAGGTCATATTGAAAGCCATCGCTTTTGCTGCATTGCGGTATTGCCTTTACTAACTCGTCCCAGGCCGGGAGCAAATCTTTTCTTTGATAGTTTAGCTTCGTATTAGTCCATGTAGTAACTGAATCAAAGGTCGGCCGGCCAGTGATTATAGATTCTGCCCCATCCCGAATGTCCTTTCCGTTATAAACCGTTTCTTTCAATATACGCCATGTTTTGGTCAGATGGGCGCTTACCGTGCCATAACGGTTCAAAATGTAGGATCGCAGCCATTTATCGGGGTCTATCGGCTCGCTTTGCCAGGTATTGCCGGTCATTAATTCATATAGTACCGGGTTTTGTTCAATCCCTTCCATCGTAAGCCCTATCCCTTCCATCCTGCGTGATGCTGTATCGTGCAGGGCAAGCGCGGGGCCTTTTGCAACCCCGTCCAAATGCCCAAACATGGCAATATTTCCGCCGAAATTATGCAGCATGTTCCATATCCATGGTTTTCCGTAGTACGCTTCGGTACGTTTCCAAACAGGCTCTATTTCGGTGGCCAGATCAAGGATAATCATATGATCATCAGGTACAGGAGCAAGCAGCGCCTTTATTTGCGGGGTTTTCCAAAATTTACGGTCACTAAAAAAAAGCCAACCCTGCATTACCCAAATGGCTTTCGGATCAGCTTTGCTCATCGCTGTATATACCCTTGAACTTAATGATGATAAATAAGCCGGATCATCTGTTGGCGGTTCGTTCTCGTTAAAAGTATCGGCAGAGTATAAATGATTGGTTCCGTATAATCTGGTTTGTACCTCTAAAAATTTACGGCCTATTACATCAAACATCGGGTCTTTGGTATCGAGGATATATGTATCGCCAAAGCCATTGTTCCAGTTAGTTTTTTTGAGGTTAGACGCAGGAAAATGAGCACTAAATGACGAAGGGACATGCCCGGTAAACGATTGTAATACAGGCTTCATTCCAAGTTCCCTTTCACGCTGAAGAATTTTTTGTTGAAGATCACGATGACTTGTTATCCAGTTTAAGGGAAGCGGACCTCCCCAACCATCAAGGTTGCCCATCCAAAACCACGAAAAATATGCGGGGCCGCAAAAAAACGATTTCAGTTCAGTATCCGTAAAACCCATACTTTTATATACTTCGTACCAGGTATATTCCTGCCCTGTCAATGCTAGTGGCATATTGATGCCATGCAGGGCCATCCAGTCAATTTCCTTTTCCCATCGTTTCCAGCCCCACCAGCTCATGCTGTAGTTAAACGTGCAGTAATTAAGATAGTAACGGTATTGATAAGGGGTGTTTTTGCGCACCTTTGAAGCCGGAACGGGCAGTTTTGCGGGCAAGTGCAGATTTGTGCCGTTCCAGGTTACCTGGCAGTGGCAATACGTTGTTAAATAATAATACAGGGCCGATGCTATGGCTATGCCATTATTGCCCCTTAACACAATTTTCTCTTTTACACCTTCAATTTCAAAAACATCCTTTCCGCGTGAAGATGAGATGTACTCTACTTTAAAGTGTGGCGCTGCCCTGGGTATTACCCGCGCGATAAGCGCGTATGAAGATGCATTATTCACCTGTGCAAATGCCTGCGCCGGAATTACGGTATCGGCAAACATGAGGATCAAACCCCACATGCAAAGGCCGGACAGCGATTTCTTCATAAATAATTAATATAGATAAACTTAAGGATTACTACTTATCGATGCTTTTGATTTACATTCCATACAGATGGCGAAAGACAATGCACAAATGGAAAAGGAAAAAAAGTAATACAGGCTGAATTAACAGCCTGTATTAACTAACCTCCACAAATCAATCAAACAATAAGTATCATTAATACCCCGGATTTTGCTTTAATTTCGGATTCAACTGCAATTGACTCGTTGGGATAGG
>Ga0163162_10002775_pt1 | contig 16631 bp, 8 predicted proteins | sample S55metaG_FD_115310 | JGI IMG/M metagenome (GOLD analysis project Ga0163162, IMG submission 115310) | Switchgrass rhizosphere microbial communities from Kellogg Biological Station, Michigan, USA - S5-5 metaG | ecosystem: Host-associated > Plants > Roots > Rhizosphere > Soil | place: USA: Michigan...
GGAAATTCGTTGGATGAGCAATTGGCGGGAGCTTTGGCTGTAAACAGGATCAGTTGGACTGATGCCATCAATAAATTATTCCAATATAGCATGAAATCCAACGACAAAAAGACCGCGTTGAAAGCTGTCGAGGCCGCGTTGCTGGAATCACCGCGAAATATGACCTACAAAATTTATGCTGCGAGGCTCAGTTTCGATCTTGGAAATTTCCCGGATGCCGTATTCTATTTTAAAAAGGCCTACGACCAGGAGCCCTCATTCGAGAATGCCCGGAACATGTATCTCGTGTATTTAAAAACAGATCAACCGGAAAAATCAATAACCTATATCCAGGAGAGCATGCAGCTGCATCCGCAGGATGTTAGTTTACCCGTCATGCTGGCAACAGTTAAAGATATTATGAAAATGAAAAGCAAGCTGGCCATGTCACCTGACAACCATGCCCTTAAGGAAAACATTATGATAGATCTTCAATCCATAGGTATTGACGATGCCACCGGGAGATACAAAACAACACTTCTTAAATAAACTATGGAAAACAAACAGATCAACAGGAAATTTGGACTGGTAACCGGTATAGCATTCTTACTACTGGGTGTTTGCATCGCTGTAGTTAAAAACAAGATTACTTTCATCCCCTGCATTGTGGGTATCATCCTGATACTAACAGCTCTTACGGCTCCGGGGCTATTGAATCCTGTTCGGAAGATTTGGGATAAAATGGGCGAGATACTGGGCATGATAAATACAGCGGTCATACTTTCCCTTATGTTTTTCCTGATCATCACGCCTATTGCCTTTTTACTCCGACTGTTAAAAAAAACAACAATTGAAACGAAGGCGCAAAACCAACTGGTGAGCTATTGGCAGCCTTCGGAGCAACCTGAAAAGGAATCCTATAAGCGACAGTTTTAATTCATCTTAAAATTCAAAATCATGGAAATAATTTTTGAGTTCTTTTACTTCTTGCGCTCACGTAAGCGCTACTGGTTATTGCCTTTGTTTGCCGTTCTGTTTTTATTGGGGCTTTTACTGGTTTTGGCACAAGGCTCTGCACTGGCACCGTTCATCTACACTCTATTTTAAGCTCATGTACATCCTGGGAATCTCCGCTTTTTTTCATGATAGCGCAGCCTGCCTTTTAAAAGATGACGTGATCGTCGCCGCTGCACAGGAAGAGCGGTTCACCAGGAAGAAAAACGATGAGCGCTTTCCTGCCTGTGCTGTGCGTTATTGTCTGCAGGAGGGCGGCATCGGGTTGAATGAAGTTGATTACGTCGTTTTCTACGAAAAGCCTTTTTTAAAATTTGAGCGGCTGATAGAAACTTACCTATCCTTCGCTCCAAAGGGCTTCCTGGCATTTATAAAGTCGATGCCGCTTTGGGTAAAAGAAAAGCTGTTTTTAAAAAAGAAGCTATTACAGGAGCTAAAGGAGACGGACAATGCCTTTGATGTAAAAAAGGTTAATTTATTATTCAGCACACATCACCTCTCGCACGCCGCTTCTGCCTTTTATCCTTCACCTTTTGAAAGCGCAGTGATACTGACCGCCGATGGGGTTGGTGAGTGGACAACAACCTCGGTATCCATTGGAGAGGGTAATAGCATCAAATTCCATAAGGAAATCAAGTTTCCGCACTCGATAGGTTTGTTATATTCCGCATTTACCTACTATTTGGGTTTTAAAGTAAACTGTGACGAATACAAGGTTATGGGACTGGCCCCTTATGGTGAACCAATATTTGTGGACCTTATATTCACACACCTGGTAGATCTCAAACTGGACGGATCCTTCCGGTTAAATTTAAAGTATTTCAGTTATTGTACGGGGCTAACCATGACGGGGACGGCATTTGAGCAGCTGTTTGGCAATCCGCGCCGTGAGCCGTTGGCTCCCCTAACCAGGTTTCATATGGACGTAGCGCGGTCTATCCAGGCTGTAGCCGAACAGATCATGTTAAAGATCACTGTCAATCTTTCCCGGGAATTTCAGGTGAGCAATCTTTGCCTTGCAGGAGGCGTGGCGTTAAATTGTGTTGCCAATAGTAAAATCCTTCAGCAATCGGGCTTCAAAAATATCTGGATACAACCAGCGGCCGGCGATGCCGGTGGTGCCTTGGGAGCCGCTTACGCAGTGTACTACGACTATCTGGGAAATTCAAGGCCTGTAACCCGCCCGGAGGATAAAATGCAAAATGCCTTGCTGGGACCATCCCTTCAGGATAAGGATATTAAAACGGAACTATTAAACCAAAATGTCAGGTTTGAAGAGTTGACTGAAGAGAACTATTATAGCGCCGTCGCGGATGAAATAGCCAGTGGGAAAGTTGTAGGATATTTCAGGGGCAGGATGGAGTTTGGCCCGCGGGCACTTGGTTCCAGAAGCATACTTGCAGACCCTCGGGATCAGCAGATGCAGTCCATACTCAATCAAAAGATAAAATTCCGGGAATCTTTTCGGCCGTTCGCCCCGGCAATTTTGGAAGAACACGCTTCCTCCTATTTTGACATGGTCGATAAAAGCCCCTATATGCTGCTGGTTGCTGACGCTGCCAGTGAGATCAGATTCCCTCCTGAAAATCAGGAACTGCACGGATTTGACTTGCTGAAGCAGGTGCGGTCAACGATCCCGGCAGTAACCCATGTCGATTTTTCGGCCAGGGTTCAAACTGTAGGTCAGTATAGCCACCCTGATTTTTATAACCTGATCGATGCTTTTTATAAGATTACCGAGTGCCCGGTAATCATCAATACATCTTTCAACAGGATGGACGAACCGATAGTCAATACTGTATCTGAAGCGTTGACCTGCTTCAGGCAAACCGGCATGGATGTTTTAGTGATCGGCAGTTTCCTTATCAGGAAGGAGATGGATTTTGACGGTTAATCCCCCCTCTCTGTTTTATTCGCAGACGAACATCACAATTGATTAACTACCCATATCAAACAAATAACTCTCTATAAACCAACTTCTTTTTTAATTATCCTAACAATTATTCCTACAACCTTATTTAACATCGCTCTCTGAATGTTCCAAAGTTTTTGGAGGCGAGCTTTCCATTGTTGACAGTGTATACCACACCGGTTTGTGCCCGATAATTGTAATACGATACGGTACGACATGTTTAGAAAAATCAACCTTTTTACCCGGCACTACGGATACCCCGGGTAAACGGGCAAATTCGGGTTTAAAAAGCTTAACGTTTGAGCCTGGTGTTAACGGTATACCAACCGTTTTCTTAACCGTATCTATCACCAGTTCATTTCGGACTACTCCCGTCCCATTGACGGTTTGCAGAACGGCATCCGCAGTCATGAATTGACTGATCAGCCTTTTAATTTCTGGTAGCGTAACCGGCATAACAGTGCCATGCCGTGGTTTAAAATTCATGGTCACTTCTTTGTCGATAACCTTGAAGTTTTTTAAATCGGTGGATTTTGTAAACTGGTAAAGGCCGCTGGTATACATATCATACATCAAAATAAATCCACTATCGTCATTTAATTTAAAAGTCCCTGCTCCTTCAACCGGCCGTGTAGTTTGTTGCACATACTCGTCACTTTGAAGCTGGTATCCATCGGTTAAGCTTTTGGAAACTGCAATTTTAATTCCCGGTACCCGGTCTTCTGTTTTAAAGAACAAATAATATTTATCATCTTTTTTCTCTATGTCGCCGTCTATGCAAGCCGCGTTGTCCGGGCTAAAAAACAGTTGCTTAGGCTCGCCTTCAAGATCGGTAAATTCTTTATTAGCATATATGTAATATATCTTATCCGGAGTACTGCCAAGCTTCAAAGAAAAGTAGACCATATACTTTTTAGCAACATCATCATAGATGGTTTGAGGCGCCCACACACGCAAAAGACTATCCTGGCCAGCAAAATGTTTTTGAAAATTAATAGCAGAGGAAAACCAGTGGATCAGATCATTTGATTTTAGTAATACCAGTCCACGGTTTGAATTCCACCCCTTATCTGAAACCATATCTGTTGCAACCATATAAAATGTTTTCCCATCGGCACATCGCAGTATATGGGGGTCCCGAACGCCGCCGGTTTCGCTGATCGCCGAACTATTTACAACAGGCTCATTATGGTTTAACGCCAGGTAGTGGTACCCATCCATGCTGATAGCGAAGCGGATGGCCTCTTCACTTTTCTGATTGCCCGTAAAATAGGCAAATAAGTAGCCTTTATATCCGTTGTTTAAATTGTGATTGCTTTTTTGCCCGAAAGCTGCTAATCGACCATTGATTAATAAAAAAACAGCTAAAACAATATTTGTTGTAATTCTTATGTAGTTCATTTCAAGATAAAAAAATCGTCCTTTCGCAGCCGTATTACTGCCTGCGGTTAAAAATATATTTATGTTTTTCGGCGATATCGCAATCGTGTGGCAAGTTGCCGAGTACTGCGAATAAAACATCCACTTATTGTAAGCGGTCTAAAATCGGTTTATCCACCGCCAATAGTTTTTGATTTTCGGGTTTTAGCAATTCAAAAACCAATATCTCATTTTTACCGGTATGCAACCATTCGCGTGGTACATATAGCGTTTGCTGAGGGCCGGTTCGCCAGTACCTGCCTAAGTTATGTCCGTTGATCCAAACAATGCCTTTTCCCCAATCGGTCATATCCAGATAGGTATCCCCTAATGAAGACAATGAAAAAATCCCCTTTTTCATCACAGGTGTATTTAAATTAATCAGACCAGGTTTGGGCTTGTAACCGCCCACAGTTTTTAACGGCAAAGGAAAGTTTTGCCAACCCGTTAATTCATTAGCCTGAAAAAACACTTTACCCACAATTCCTTTTTTATTCTGCAACAGGTATTTACCAAAATTGATGCGACCAAGATTTTCGACCAAAATATCCAATGTTACCTTTCCATCAGGTAAGCTGATGTTAATGCTATCTGATCCGGTACGACGGTCAAGGTTTCCAATCGTTTTCCCATTGATCATCACTACGGCGAAATCTCTTAGATCTTTGACCTTTAATATTCCGGACTTCCCTCCGGGGATCGTTGTCCGATATAACATAAAGCCATAATCCAGTTTCATGTCCTCAAAAGTTAATGGAGCCTGGCTGCTTTTACCCGCAAGCTTCAAATCATCCAGGCTTGCCACATTTTTAAGCTCAATTTGAGGTATGGCGATGGTAGGTTTAACCGGGGGAACAGATGGCAGATCAATACCAGCAGGTAAATGTTTTTTAATTACGTCTCTGAAAGCCCAAAATTTCGGCGTCGGGTTCCCGGCTTCGTTCAATGGTGCGTCATAATCATAACTGCTGATCTGCGGTTCAAAGGGGGCCTGGTCGTTATAATTAGCCCCATTCATAAATCCTCTTGTGGTTCCGCCATGAAACATGTACATATTTATGGAAATTCCAGCCGCAAGTACTGAATCTAATTTACCGGTGTATTGATCTGCCGGTACAGTATGGTGTTTTGTGCCCCACCAATCAAACCATGCCGGATACCATTCGGCAATGTAGTAAGGCCCTTTGCCATCGTGATTTTGATTGATAAGTTCCTTTACCTTAGCGGGATCATCCAAGCCGTTCACCGCCGGCAACAAACCAGGCAGATGGCCTTTTACCAGGTCGGCAGCCGGATCGCAGGTGTATAACAACCCGTCAAATCCAGCTTCTTTAAACATTTTCTGGTTGATGGCGAGGTAGTCCTTATCAGCACCATATGATCCATACTCATTTTCAATTTGCACCATCAAAATGTTGCCGCCATGGTTTACCTGGTATTGGGACAAACGCTTTCCCAATTCTTTGATGTAGCTTTCATATTCGCTTAAGTATTGTTGATTTTTACTCCTCACAACCAATCCTTCCTCATTTTGTAACCAATAAGGATATCCGCCAAACTCCCACTCCGCACATACATAAGGGCTTGGGCGCAGGGTCACCCATAAACCCTCCTCCTGGGCTATTTTAATAAACTCAACAATATCGTTGTTACCAGAGAAATCAAACTGACCTTTCTGTGGTTCGTGCAAGTTCCAAAAAACATAGGTACCTATGGTGTTAAGTCCCATGGCTTTTGCCATTTTCATTCTGTCGCGCCATGCCTCTCTTGGAATGCGGGGATAGTGCAATTCGCCGGAGATCATCTGGAAAGGCTTTCCATCTAAAAGGAAGTCTTTATCTCCTAAGGTAAATTGATGTTTAGATTGAGCCTTGGCCAGGTTGCCCCCCAACAAAATGGTAGTTATAAAAAAAAGAATAAATGATTTCATTAAAAATATATGACGTGTTATTGATTAAACAATTGGCTTATCTCCGAAAATAGCATCAACATTATGGTTTGCTTAGCTGATACTTTGGTTATTGGCTGATGTCGCTAAAATGGATGTAAAATCAATTAATAAAAAGGGGGGTAACCAGCAAAATTGAAGGGGCAAACCGCTAAAAACAGACTAAAAAGTTCTCTTACCGTTATTTTCGGGCAGATAAAAAAGGATATCGGCACACTATGACCAATAGATTGCCGGTTGAAGAATGTTTTTTACATTTTCAGATAGAGACAATCGGGCGACTGCTTATAGATTTTATCTTCTTTCAGCCACCTGATTCACCATCGCGTTTTTAAAACTCTTTCTGTATTTTTTGATGTATTCGGAAGGTTTTAGATCAAACACTTTTTTAAACTGCTCACGGAAATATTTGATATCTTTTATTCCAACAGCATATGCGGTTTCCAGGATATTCAAATCACTGTGTACAAATAACTGTGCGGCTTTTCGTAACCTGATCGACCTTATAAAGCTATTTGCAGACTGCCCTGAAATCATTTTGATTTTTTTATAGATCCCTGAATAGGACATGCTCAATTCAGAGGCTAAAGACTGAAGGTTAAAATCCGGATCTGTTATATGATCTTCAACTATCCGGATGCAGGAGTCCAAAAATCGTTTGTATTCTATCGAGATGCTGTGCGGGTTATTGTTCAGCGTAATTTCGTTATAAAAATATTGTTGAAGAGTATTCCTGCTCCTGAGCAAGCCATTTACCCTCGCTTTGAGGATATCTTTGTCAAAAGGTTTTCCGATATAATCATCGGCACCCCCCTCGATACCTTTTAACTTGATCTCATTTGATGCACTGGCCGTTAAAAGAATTACGGGAACATGCGAGGTTGTCATATTTTCCTTAATGGCTGTACAAACTTCTATCCCTGTCATACCCTGCATCATTACATCGCAGATAACGATATCCGGCCATTGTTCATTAATTATTTTTATCCCGTCCTCACCATTTGACGCAACAAGAACATTATAGTCCAATTTAAATATCTGACGAAGATATTCTCTCATATCCTCATGGTCATCAATAATCAGCAACGTTTTAAGGTCAGACAATGGCTGTTCTTCACCTGGGTCTGCTGCCAACACTATATCATTGGCCGTAGTTTCAGAATCTATCAGTTCCTTTAAAAACTCAGAAGCAGTTGTTGATTGCTCTAAGATCACCTGGTCTTTAAGGTGCGATCTCCCTTTTTTCAAGGTGATGGTAAAGGATGTCCCCTTTCCGATCTGACTGTGATATTCAACTGTCCCGGCCTGACGTTCAACAAAACTTTTGACAAGGTAAAGCCCAAGGCCAAATCCTCCGGTTGATGTGCTGGCCAGATCAGATACCTGGTAAAAACGACTAAAAAGTTTGTCACCAACGTCAGAAGGGATCCCGCAGCCGGTATCCTCAATTGTTATTGATACTTCTTGTTCAGCTTCTTCTGCGCAAACACGAATTTTCCCGCGCCTGGGAGTGAACTTCATAGCATTCGAGAGTAGATTAAATAACACGATCTCGGTTTTTTCTCTGTCTACGTAAATATTCAAACAATCAGCTGATGACACGAACTCAAGATGAATCTGTTTCCTTTTCGCTTCGTGTATAAAGCACAGATAAACTTCCTTACACAGATCAATTATATTAACATTACTTATTCTCAGCTGATCAGATTCTGATTCGGCCTTTTTGAAAAGAAGCAATTGATCCACCAAACCCAATAGCCGGCGCGCGTTCCTGTAAACGATGGTTAAATTGGAGGTATCCATAACTTTTTTTTCGTTATACAAAAGCTCCTTGATGGGGTTAATGATCAAGGTCAACGGTGTCCTGAACTCATGAGAAATATTGGTAAAGAAAGCAAGCTTTCGTTCACTGAGCTCCTTTTCCTTTTCACTTTCATAATGTGCGATCTGAAGTTCATATTTTAATTTGGCCTGGCGGTCCCTATATAAAAGATAGAGATAAACCAATCCGCCAATAATGATAGCATAAAACGTATACGCCCACCAGGTCCGATACCATGGCGGAGAAATAATTATGGTCAAGGTTTTTGGCGTTCTGTTCCAGATGCCATCATTGTTACTTGCAATAACCTTAAATGTATAAGTTCCGGGGTTAAGATTGGTATAAGTAACCTTTCGCTGACCACTGTTAGAACTCCATTTTTCGTCAAAGCCTTCTAACTTATAACTGTAGAGGTTTTTCTCTGAATGGGTATAATTCAATGACACAAACTCGATTGAAAATACATTTTGGTCATAATCAAGAAATGCGGTATCAGCTATGCCGATAGGATTTTTCAATGGAGAGTCCGCACCTGGCTTTACCGATTTATTAAATACCTGAAAATCTTTAAAGTAAATTTGAGGGATCTTATTGTTCCATTTAATTTTTGACGGATCGAAAATAACAACGCCCGAATTTCCCCCTAAATACATTCTCCCATCTGCAGATTTATAAATAAGCGAGTGAGAAAAAACACCGTCGCCCTCATCAAAATTGGTGACTGTTAACGTTTGGGGCGTAAATTTCGAGATCCCAGTGGCAGAGTTAACCCAAAGGTTCCCGGAGCTATCTTCAACAAGATTATTGAAAACGTTACTTGCAAATCCATTTTTGCGTGAGTAAACGATAAACGAATCGCTTTCCGGAACATATCTATTCAGTCCATCGGCCGTGCAAATCCAGATGTTCTTTTTGCTATCCTCAAATAAGCAGTGAACAATATTATTACTGAGGCTACTGGTGTTTTTATCATTATAGGTATAATGATGGAAAATCCCGGTTTTAGGGTCAAAACGATCCACCCCATTTCCGTTTGTTCCGATCCACACGTTGCCTTTTTTATCTTTTAAAAGATTAAAAATGTGATTGCTGGCAATTGAGTTAGGATTTCTCTCGTCGTTATAATAATGTTTGAATTGCTGCTTTTCCTCATTGTAGATCTTAAGGCCCGCATCTGTGGCAAGCCAGTATTCGTGAGGGCTTACTTCAAGAATATCCCTGAAAACATCTTCGTTAAAGAAATTGCTCAGGGCCGAATGATGAAAGTGATGTATAAACTTATTGTTCTTACTATCAAACTTATCAAACCCATTTTCGGTGGCAGCCCACAATACGCTGTCATTATCTAAGTATATTTTACCAACCTGGTTACTGCTGATACTTGCCGGATCGTTGGTGTGTTGAAATAGCTTTGTCGTTTTCTTTATTAAATCAAACCGGTAAAGGCCATCATTTGTAGCTAACCATAGCATATTGCCTTGCAATAACATACTCTTTGCTTCGCGCGGTGTTATTGATAAGGGAATGAAGTTAAATTTATATTGTGTAAAATCGATTTTGGTTAAAGCGTCTTTACCGCAAAGCCACATGATTCCGGCCCCGTCATTGTAAACATAACCATCTGCAGTGCTATTAACATCCCCAATTTTGCGCCATTGGCCAGTGCCCTTGTTTATAAAATAGAACCCACCATTACTACCAACAACCAGGGTAGAATCATTAGCATGGTCAATGCTAAAGGCGCCTATGTTAAGATTGTCATGACTTGAAAACCGGTTGTACTGCTGATTTTTAGGATTAAAACAGAAAAGACCGCTCCAATAGGTACCTACCCAGATGCAACCGTTTTTTTGATCATACAAAAGGCTCCAGATATCATTAGGGCTTTTTTTAAGCTGAGTAAGCTGTGACTCAATTTGCGGATAGTTGGTAAAGCGTTTACTGACCTTATCAAATTTGTTCAGTCCACCGTTCCAGTTTCCCAACCACAGGTTTTTCTTATCATCTTCAACAATTGCATTTACCGATTTTCCTTTTATTGAATACTGATCGTGCAGATTGGGTTTATAGCTGATAAATGATTGCCGGCTTGCCACATATTGGTCAAAGCCGTCATCCGTTCCTACCCAAATAACTCCCTCTCTATCACATAAAATTGAAAAGATCTTGTTGTTACTTAGTGATTGCTTAACCTTATCGCTATGATAAAACCGTTCAAATTTTTCAGTGTTGGGATCTAAAACATTTAGCCCGTCCATCGTCCCAACCCATATTTTTCCGTTTTTATCTTCGGCGAGCGCGCTAATATAATTTGAACTTATGCTTGCAGTGTTTCCCGGAATGTTCACTAAACTTTCAAAGGAGTAGCCGTCAAACTTACAAAGTCCGTTATCTGTACCTATCCACATGTATCCGCGCCGGTCTTTAAGTGCCACCGTTACATTTTCGGAAGGCAGACCATCATGAGTGGTATATGATTTTAACGCAAAATTTTTGATGTCATTGGTTGGAAAGTTTGCTAATACTTGTCCACTCAGGCCAGTTACACACAAGAGATTGATCAGGAAAAACACGACAGCTTTATACATAAATCCGTTATCACTTTTAATTAGATAAATACAACACCGTATATCACTAATAATTTGTTCCAGTATAAGTTAGGCGTCACAACCTTCACTCTGTCAGTTATTCACTAAAAGATTGTACTTAATACACTTATAAAACTAAAGATGGCCTCAATATCACAGGTTGAAGAACAAAACTTACCGGCCGGATTAAATTACTGACAGATGAACTCCCAATATTGAAGCATTAAATCCTTGCTTGGATGCATTTCTCCTCTTCAGGTTTATAGCAACAAACTTCATTTAATCCTTCATTGAATGATCCGTCAGTCCTCTTAAATTTTAGCCGGACTCTCGTGATACTGAAACATTAAGTTTATAAGGCACTCAAATCTAAATAATATTAATTGTATTTATAACAAGAATTAAAAAAGCTTACCGATTGAAAAACAGCACTGAAGCGCACTGTTCAGACAGAGAAGAATTAAAGAAAAGCAAAAATAAGTTGCGGTATTGTTTCAAAACCCGCTGAAATGACACTTTATCCCCGCAATATTGAGGCTTTACCCCCTTTTCAATTTCTGTTTTTTAAGAGAGATTTAGGTCAAACCATATAAACACAGATTTTTCCCTTTCCATTGTTACTTACAGCCATTTCATTGGCTGATCAAATTACTGACGGTTACGACCGGTGGTGATTTACGGTTAATTATTGATCGGGAGATCTGATTTTTTCAATATGTCTGCCACCAAAATGTTTGAATTGTTCCTGGATCCGCATTCGGTTGTATTGCGGTTAGCTGATATCATTACGTGTTTCCTGCTTACCAAGGGAAGATCCCCGCCATAACTGAAAGTCAAAATCAAATGATCAAAAAGAGCTACTTATTTAACACCCAATATAAAATTATGAGAAAAAATCTAACTACCGGGGCACTATGCTGCCTGTTAGCCTTCACGATGGGCTGTTCTAAAAATTCAATTCAAAAAGGCGCTGACCTGTCAGGTCAAAAGTTTGGCAAGCAATCGTTTGCCCTTTCAACTACCAACACCAATGGCTTCAGGGGTATAAACTGGGCCGACCCTAATGGAAATGAGGGCGATGGCAGGGTTGTATTACCCAGTGGTATGACAACATCGCTTACCGCTACACAGGCAGCCACTTTGGCCACCAGTATATCCAGCGCTGTTAAAACAAGCGGCGGAACCACCATCAGGATGCCGATAAACCCCTGGACTGCATCAAGTTCAACTTACTGGCCGGTTTACCAGGCTGCCATTAATGCTATTGTGGCCAATGGCTGTAAGGTGATACTTTGTTATTGGCCGGTTGGTGTACACCACGTGCCTGATACTGCCCAATGGCATACCATGTGGACCACTGTAAATAACGTATATAAAAACAACACATCAATATTATACGAACCAATCAACGAGCCTGTTGATTACTCAAGTACCGATCTGAATAACTTATATGCCGGTTTCTTAACCACCTATAGTCCGGCAGATGGAAAATGTATCCTGGATGGTACCGGCTATGCTGCCGATGTAACTGCTGTTGGTGCCGATTCAAGATTAGCCAATCAATATCTTGGCCTGCACTGCTACTGGTGGTTCTGGGGCTCATATAATGTTTGGTCAAGTTACTATAGCATCATGTCGGCCAGGACAGGTTCTTATGCTTCCCGTACTGTAGTTACTGAAGTTGGTATCGAAACATTCAGGAACATGAGCTTCTGGTGGCAATGGGACACAGGCGTATACGTTGACCAGGCCTTCCTGACCGGGGCACTTGCCTATGCCAAGGATAATTCTATGGGAACAATTGCGTGGTCGGGCGTTAACGATATTGATACCTATCGCTGGTATACAGCAAACAATAACCTTACTGAGGTTAGCCCGGGCACAGCAAATATGTTCAGGTGGTCATGGCAGCTGTCGGCTTCTCCTGTATGGATAGGGCCTGTTGCCGACGGCAGGTATAAGCTTCAAAACCGGGCATCGGGCCTTATGCTTGACAACCTGGGCAGCACAACTGACGGCGCGGCCGTGGCTCAATGGGCATCAGGAACAAGCAACAATCAAAAATGGAATATAAGCTACACTGCCGGTTATTATACCTTAAGCTGTGTAACAGGGAAAGAATGTTTGGATGTGGGCACCAATACTACAGACGGGTCAAATGTTTTACAGTATGTGGTAGGCTCCAGCACCAACCAGCGCTGGTCGCTTGTATCAACCGGGGATGGTTATTACAGGGTAATCAACCTTACAACAGGTAAATGTCTTGATACAGGAGGTTTAACTGCCAATGGATCATCGGTACAGCAATGGTACCAGGGTTCAAGCTATAACCAGCAATGGAAGCTTATTGCTCAATAAAAATACTACGTTAATTGCCGTGCAAAAGCAGTTAACCTTAGTTTAATCCCCTGAAATAATAAAAAATGCTGTCTCAAAAGGGCAGCATTTTTTTATTGATAAATACATAAAGTCAGTCTGAAATAAAAGCAGCCCTTTCTTTCAGAGAAATCGTTTTTAAAATTTATCTAACCTATAAACACGTTATTCCGTTGGAATCCATTCCCTGCTGTATGAAGCTGTATCATAAATCATGATCAGCCTCTTTTTTCTTGTCGTATTCGGATACTTAAGCGAGATATAGTTTTGGGTTGGATTGACCCTACTAACAGAATCTTGTATAGTTAGAATAGGATTTACTCACAAATCTGTATAGCTATTTCCGGACGGGTCAAGGGGGTTAACAGGGTTAACACAATTCAGGGTTAATATCCATTTATCTATTTAGTAATCAGTTAATTAAGTGTTTTCTATACAGGAAATGTGTTAACCCCCTTTTTGTATAAATATTATCGGCTAAATTTCAATTCATAGGTAACACAATACCAAGGCTGGTCAATTTGATTTATGATGCAACCTCGTGTTTTTAGTAAAACATGTATTTCCAAGCTCGTTAGGTGCCTCCTTTAAAAACGATCTTCGTACCTTTCCTTCTAAGACAGCCATATATAGTGCTCAAAAATACATTCTCCGATCTTTCACAAACAAGCAACACAATTTCCAATCAAATACAAGACAGATACATTACCAGGCATTTATAAAACGAAACCCTCGATAGCCCACCGCAACCGGCAGTTCTATCGAGGGTTATATCGTTAAAGGTGTTGGCAATTAATTATGTAATGCCAGGATACCTTAATAGCCTGGGTTGTTGGGCAACAATTTGTTGTTAATGTCAATATCAGCCTGTGGTATTGGCCATAACCATCCTTTGGTAGCATTAAATGCCCTGGTTTCTAACTTAACCTGGCTAAATTTCCAGGTAGAAGAGCTTGCCGGGTTACTCAGCAATGATTTGTCATAGCCATATACATCATGAACAAGCGACTGATCCTTCCAGCGTAACATATCCGCGTACCTGGTGCCTTCCATAAAGAACTCAACCCTGCGCTCATGGCGTAAAACAGCACGTAATTGTGTCTGGCTTAAGCCGGAGCCTTCTACAGCTTCAACTTTTGGCATATTTACTCTTGCCCGCACCTGGTCAATAAGGGTATAGATCTCTGCCGCGGTGCTTCCTGATTCGATCAAGGCCTCAGCACGGATCAGCAATACGTCGGCATAACGCATCAGAATAGTATTGAGCGAGCAATTATTAGGGTCGGCAATGCCAATAGCCGCGTACTTGCGGGGACGAGCACCCGATGGAACCACATCATTAAAAGGAATGTAGGTAGTTGAACCCCATTGAGAACCGGGCAGAACAACCGAAGCCGCTAATCTTGGATCGCGATTAACATAAGGGTTTTGCGAATTGTACCCCGAAGCCGAGTTAGTGATCGGCAATCCGTTGGTCATGTAGTATGAATCGATCAAATCGGCAGTAACGTTTGGTGTTGGCCAAACGCTCAGCGATAAGGCAGATGACGGCCATGGCTGTGGCTGGGTGGTTGGTATATATTGAATATCAAAAATCACCTCGCTATTGTTTTCATGCGTTTCATCAAACAACAAACCATAGTTGGAGTATAAACTGTAAGCTTTAAGATCGATCACATCCTGCGCCGCCTGTGCTGCATCGGCCCATTTTTCGTTATACAAAAGGACCTTTGCTTTATAGGCCAGGGCAGCCCCTTTTGTTGCACGGCCCACGTCGGTACCCGAATAAGAGGTTGGCAGCGCTGCAGCCGCATCCGTAAGGTCAGTTACAACCTGTGTCAGCACGGTGGCTTTAGCTGTTCTGGAAACGTAGGCTTCTGAAAGCGATTGAACTTTGGTAATCAAAGGCACATCGCCAAAATAAGCGATCAGATCGGCATAGGCATAACCACGTAAAAACTTCGCTTCTGCCGACATCTGGCTTTTTACAGTGGCATCAACATCTGCTGCGGCAACATCCTGCAGAAACTCGTTGGCCCTGGAAATGATGGTATAATCCTGTGTCCACTTTGCAAATGGTGCCCAACTATTGGATGTTGTTTGCCATTCGCCTACTTCTTTTGAGCCTTGCCACGCGTCCTGGCAATAGGCGTTATCTGATTCAAAATCAAACTGGAAAAATTGTGCCGGCGTTGCGTTAGGTTGTATCGCGTTGTAAATACCCACCAATGCCATTTTTACCTGGGTTTCATTCTGGTAAAATGTCGAGGGTGATAAAGATGCCTTCGGCGTCTTGTCCAGAAGGTCTTTCTTGCAGCTTGCAAGATTAATAACAGATAATACGGTTAAGACTTTATATATAGTTTTCATGATTTTATCATTTAGAAATTAACATTTATACCAGCGGTCATTACCCGGACCTGCGGATATGCTTCAGCTCTTGTTTGATCAGAGGTCTGCTCCGGGTCGAAGCCTTTGAATTTGGTAAATGTGAAGGCGTTTTGCACATTCGCATATATCCTGAGTGAGCTTAAGCCAATTTTCTTAATAGCAGCCGGACTTAAAGTATATCCTAATTCAATATTTTTTATCCTCAGATAGGATGCATTTTCGACATAGAAAGAAGAGTGGATATTGTTCTTTACCCCATCCAATGTAATGCGGGGATAGGTATTAGACGGATTTTGCGGTGTCCACCTGTTTAACCACCAGGTACCAAGGTTTGCAAAGCCACTAAAAGGCGAAGCTATTTCATAGTAGGTGTACCCCTGCATGCCTTGTACGCCCTGTAAAAATGCACCCAGGTCAAAGCCTTTCCAGGCTACATTGAAATTAAAGGCATATGTAACACTTGGAAACTGTTTTCCGATAATTTTACGATCATGATTTTGGTCAACTATACCATCACCATTAAGGTCGGCATATTTAATATCGCCAGGTTGTGCGTTATAGTCGCTTACTTTGACAACACCCGGTTTAAGCGTATAAGTGCGGTTTGCATAAGGAATGGATGCATCGCTGTTGTTTTGCCATGTAAAGTCAGATATCTGGTAGATCCCGGTCATCTGGTAACCATAGAATGAGTTTATAGCAGAGCCAACAACAATCGCTTTGGGAGAAGTAAACTGCTGAGGCACGTCCATATGAGTGATCTTATTGACAATGTGCGAAACATTTAAGGATGTCCTTAATTTTATCCCATTGTCAAACGCCTTTTTATACGAGATTCCAAGCTCGAAGCCTTTGTTCTGAACTTCGCCGGCATTGGCCATTGGGAACGCTTCTGCTATTGTATATGGAATAGGTTGGGTCAGCAAAAGATTTTTAGTTCTTTTATCAAAATAATCTGCTGTAACCTCAATATTATTGTGCAAAGAAATATCAACACCAAAATCCAACTGCTGAGCTGTTTCCCAGGTAAGATTCTTGTTAGTCATAGTTGTAATGGCAACACCCGAGTAAAGAGTCCCACCGAACGAGTAGTTCTGGCCGGAGCTCAGGATATCGCTGCCATTATAGGGATTACTGATGTTTTGGTTGCCTAAACGGCCCCAGGAAGCACGCACCTTTGCA
>Ga0163162_10002779_pt1 | contig 16628 bp, 14 predicted proteins | sample S55metaG_FD_115310 | JGI IMG/M metagenome (GOLD analysis project Ga0163162, IMG submission 115310) | Switchgrass rhizosphere microbial communities from Kellogg Biological Station, Michigan, USA - S5-5 metaG | ecosystem: Host-associated > Plants > Roots > Rhizosphere > Soil | place: USA...
AGAAGGCGCGGTATACGCGGGCGATCAACGAGGTGCTGGAGTTGGATGGGCGAGTTGCGGAGTTGAGTCATCCGCTGGATCACTATCCGTTCTCGAAGGGGATTGCGCATTGGGTGGCTAAGCACAATGTGTATTCGACGATGGAGGCGGAGCTGATTCATAAGCAGCAGGGGCTGCAGGACCCATCGTGGAAGAGCGCATTGCGCAATCCGGATTTTCATACGCGAAGGCTGCATCAGAAGGCGCTATTTTACAGGATGCCTGCTCGTCCGCTGATCAAATGGATGTACATGATGTTTGGTCGCGGGGCTGTGTTGGATGGTGCGGCGGGACTGGCGTATGCGACGCTGCAGTCGTTTTATGAGTACATGATTGTGTTGAAGACGAAGGAACTGAAGCGGAGGATTGCTATCAGCGAACCGTCGATTGTTCTCTACGAAGCTTCCGAGAAGGCCCACAAAAATTTCTTGCAAATTTTGTGACTGCGTTCTAAGTTGGATTTACTTCCTTTCTTCCGAGAACTGTTTTTACAGTCCCGATCTCTCCTCTGCATTGATTCGCAGCCTTGATGCTGTGATTTCCCCATCTACACACGCGGCCTAGCTGCTGCGAGACAGACTCGTTTTTTTCACGTTGCCCAAAGAAATCACAAACACCGTCCCGGAGACGGACGGGAACCCCTTTTCTCTTTGCGAGGTCTTTATGTGTCTGTTATCACTCCAAATGCGAGTTGTCGTGTCACGTCTTTTAGCGCTCACGCTTTTTCTAGCTTGCGGCATCACCGCCAATGCACAGACCTTTCGCGGCGGAATCAATGGAACTGTAACTGACCATACGGGCGCGGCAATCGCGAATGCTACTGTAACTGCGGTGCAGACGGGCACGGGCACTACACGAACTACGACGTCCTCGAGTGGAGGCGAATTTCTATTTCAGGACCTTCCGTTGGGGGCTTACGCCGTTACTGTGGGCTTCAGCGGCTTTCAAACGGTGAAGACGGACAAGGTGATGGTGTCGGCGGGAACGGTTTATACGCTGCCAGTGGTGTTGCAACTCGCGAGTTCGGAGACGACGGTTGAAGTAGACGCGGCGGGAATCGCACTGGACACGACGACGACGACACAGACGACCGTACTGGAGGCCAGGGCTGTGGCAGACATGCCGCTGAACGGGCGCGACTTTACGCAGATGATCCAGTTGACTCCAGGCTTTGCCGGATACACGTGAGGCGGCTTTGGCTCGCTGAATGGGACGCGCGCGAATCAGATGAACTGGCAGATCGATGGTGTGGACAACAACGATCTGTGGCACAACGTTCCGGCTGTGAATCAAGGTGGTGTTTCGGGTATTGCCGGGATCATACTTCCGCTGGATGCGGTGGACCAGTTTTCAGCGCAGACGCAGTCAGGGCCTGAGGGCGGGCGCAATCCGGGCGGCACGGTTAATCTCACTCTTCGCTCCGGAACGAACCAGTTCCATGGCTCGGCGTACTACTTCAACCGGAACGAGGCCTTTGGGGCGAAGAGCCCATTTGCAGACACCAAGCAGAAGGTTCGCAACTATAACTTCGGCTTCTCGGTAGGCGGTCCTATTTTGCATGACAAGCTCTTTGGTTTTCTTACGTTTGAAAAGCAGCGGTTTACTATTGGTCAGTCCGGCACTGCGACACAGCCCTCGGTTGGTTGGCAGAATCAGGCGAAGGCGATTCTTGCGGCCAAGGGCGTTCCGGTCAATAGCGTGATGCAGGATGTGCTCAATAATCTGTGGGGCACGAGTGTTCTGGCCCAGGACTCGGTGGGCGTGAACAACAACTATCACTCGAACGATCCGGAGTTCGGCTATAGCTATAACGGCCTGGGCAAGGTGGACTGGCAGATTACGCCCAAGGACGACCTGAGCGTGCACTGGTTCGCGGGGCAGGGAAACCAGGTGGCACCCGTCGGATCGCAGTTGCTTGCTTATTACGAAGAGGCCCCGATTCATGTGCAGAACATCTCGATTGTCTACAGCCGCGTGATCACTCCTCGTATCACTAACCAGGTACTGGCTGGGGTGAACTACTTCAACCAAGTGTTCAACGATTACAAGAGTCCGCCAAGTGTGCAGAGTCTGGGCTTCATCACGGGCGCGCCCTTTCCGAATGCTCCGAATATTACAATCAAAAACTTTGACCCGGTCGGGCTCACGCCTCCTGAGGGGCGCAACGATATTACCGGCCACCTGACCGATCAGGTGTCATGGGTCGTTGGCAAACATCAGCTTCGTCTCGGAGGCGAGTATCGCCAGGCTCAGCTGGATGAGTTCTATCATCGCCACGCGACGGGCAGCTTTACTTTTGATGGAACGCGTATTGCGTCGATTGGAAAAACGCTAGCACCGAGCGCCGATGGTCTGGATGGCTATCGCTACTCCCTGGCGGACTATCTCGCAGGGTTTACTTCAAATGCTTCGATTGCGATTGGTGATCCGGAGCGGCAGGTCTTCGTGAATACATGGTTCCTGAATGCGGGAGACACGTGGCAGCTTACTCCGACGTTGAATGTGAATTACGGCGTGCGCTACGAATATATCGGTCCTCTCCACAACGACAACAAGGACATGTCCGTGTTCCGGCCCGCGTTGACGGCAAGCAATGGCCTCGCCTTCCAGGGCAAAGACATCGATTCGCTGTACGGGCGTTTCTGGAAGAGCATTAGTCCGCGCGTGGGTGTGAGCTATCAGGCGGAGTCGAAAACAGTCATTCGCTCCGGCTTCGGATTCTTCTTTGACACGCCGAACCTCAATCCTTTTCTGGACAATCGACCAGGCAATGCTGCACCAAATGGTGTGGAGGGAAATCCAGGTGGGCCGAACCCGGTGTATACGGTGGCGCCTGTAGGCGGAGCAAAGACGACGATCGTAAAGAACGTTCCGATCTTTCCGTCGTCGCAGGGATATCCATGCAGCTCAACCTCGACGTGCGGCGTGTTCTCAGCCAATGAAAACTTCAGGCCATCGTACAACCTGAATTACAACCTGAATGTAGAACACACCGTGTCGTCGAACATCATTGCGCAGATTGGCTATGTCGGCAGCGTGGGACGCCACCTGCTGAGCCTGTTGGATATCAACCAGGGTACGAGCCAGGCTTCTCGCCCCTACTCGAAGGCGCCATACAACTATGTTCAGTACAGCAACATTAACCAGCTGGAGAGTATTGGAACGTCGAGCTACAACTCGTTGCAGACACAGCTACGGTTGCAGAACTGGCACAGGCTGTCCGGGTCAGCGATCTACACATGGAGCCACAACCTCGATGTAGTGACGGCGTACCGTGGCGCCTTACCGCAGAACAACTTCAACTTCTCGGGTGACTACAGCAACTCGGACTTTGACTCGCGCAATACATTCGTGACTTACCTGAGCTACGCGGTCCCAGGAATGGAGAGAGCGAAGCTGCTGACGAATGGATGGCAGGTGAATACGCTGATGAACTTCCATGGCGGGCAGCCGTTTACGGTGCATGCTTCGGGTGATATCAGCGGAACAAACGAGGGCAACGATCGAGCGGTGCAGATTGGCCCGGTTCGCAAGGGTTATCAGGGCAACAAGCCCAGAGCAAACTGGCTTGATCCGGCCGCATTTGCAGATGCGCCTGAGGGAACGTTTGGTACGACGCGACGCAATGGTTACTACGGGCCGGGGTACTCGACTGTGGATCTGTCGGTCTTCAAGGATACGAAGATCAAGGAGCTTGTGACGGTACAGTTCCGTGCGGAGATGTTCAACGTATTCAACCGTGCGAACTACGCTCCTCCGGGCTTCGGCGGCGTGTCGGTGGGGGGAGACTTTACGCTCGACGACACGATTGGCGACTACAACGGCGCACCCGGTATTGGAGCGGGTGAAGCCTTCAACACACAATTCGCTTTGAAGGTGATCTTTTAGCGAATTGTCGTAGTTGACTTGAAGTCAAAAGCCTCACCGATCATGGTGAGGTTTTTGCTGTTGGTGGTAATGAAGCGTTAGAACGGCCACTTCCAGTCGGTCATCTCCTTGCGGTCGATTCCGTTTTCGTGAGCGTAGTTGATGCTGTCGATGATTTGATCCTTGAGCCGGTCCTTGAGGTGGGACGCGGTGGACTGTAGACGGGGAACACGGTCGATGACATCGATGGCAATATTGAAGCGGTCAATCTGGTTGAGGATAGCGAGTTCGAGTGGCGTGTTGATGTTGCCCTGCTCCTTGTAGCCGCGCACGTGGAAGTTGCGGTGGTTTTTGCGGCGGTAGGTGAACTTGTGGATGAGGGTGGCGTAAGCGTGGTAGTTGAAGATGACCGGCTTGTCGACGGTGAAGAGGGAGTCGAACTCGCGGTCGGAGAGGCCGTGGGGGTGTTCGGACTCGGGCATGAGGCGGAACAGATCGACGACGTTGATGAAGCGAATCTTCAGGTCCTTGCAGTGCTCGCGGAGAATGGCAGTGGCGGCGAGCGCTTCAGCAGTTGGAATGTCGCCGGCGCAGGCGATGACGACATCGGGCTCGTGACCGGCGTCGGTGGAGGCGAAGTCCCAGATGCCGATGCCCTTGGTGCAGTGACGGATGGCCTCGTCCATGGTGAGGAACTGCAGGTGCGGGGCCTTGTCGGCGACGATGACATTGATGTAGTTGGTGCTCTTGAGGCAGTGGTCGGCAACAGAGAGCAGGCAGTTGGCGTCGGGTGGAAGATAGATGCGGGTGACGTGCGGGCTCTTGTTGGAGACGACGTCGATGAAGCCAGGATCCTGGTGGGTGAAGCCGTTGTGGTCCTGTCGCCAGACGAGCGAAGTGATGAGGAGGTTGATGGAGGAGACGGGTGCGCGCCAGCGGAGTTCGAGTTTGCTCTTCTCCAGCCACTTGGCGTGCTGGTTAAACATGGAGTCGATGATGTGAACGAAGGCTTCGTAGGTGGAGAGGAAACCGTGGCGTCCAGTCAGGACGTAGCCTTCGAACCAGCCTTCGAGTGTGTGCTCGCTGAGCATCTCCATGACGCGGCCGTCGTGAGAGAGCTCGGTGCCATCCGTGTCGGCGGGGATGATGGGGTCGAGCCAGGTCTTCTTGCTGGCCTCGTAGACGGCCTGCAGGCGGTTTGAGGCGGTCTCGTCGGGGCCGAAGACGCGGAAGCTGGTCATGTTGTTTCGCATGACATCGCGGAGGAAGCAGCCGAGGGTGTAGGTAGAAGAGACTTCGACGTGGCCGGGCTTTTTGAAGTCGATGGCGTATTTGCGGAAGTCGGGGAGGTCGAGCGGTTTGCGCAGGAGGCCTCCGTTGGCGTGGGGGTTGGCGGTGATGCGCCTGTTGCCGGTGGGGGCGAGTTCGCGCAGCTCTTCGATGAGCCTGCCATCTTTATCGAAGAGTTCTTCAGGCTTGTAGCTCTTGAGCCACTGCTCCACTTGTTTGAGGCTCTTCGGGTTGGTCTTTGGGTCAAGGATGGGGACCTGGTGTGCGCGCCAGAAGTCTTCGACTTTGTGGCCATCGACCTCTTTGGGGCCGGTCCAGCCCTTGGGGGTGCGAAGGACAATCATGGGCCAGCGCGGGCGTTCGATGGTTTTTGAGGCTTTGCTGCGCGCCTTGGCCTGAATTGCTCGGATCTCAATGATGCAGCGCTCCGTGACCTCGGCCATCTTCTGGTGCATCTCGGTGGGGTCGCTGCCTTCCACGAAGTAGGGGGTCCAGCCGAGGCCAACGAAGAGGGCTTCGAGCTCCTCGTGCGGGATGCGGGCGAGGATGGTGGGATTGGCGATCTTGTATCCGTTGAGATGGAGGATGGGAAGAACGGCTCCGTCGTGGACAGGATTGAGGAATTTGTTGGAGTGCCAGCTGGTGGCGAGTGGGCCGGTCTCGGCTTCGCCGTCGCCGACGACGACGGTGACGATGAGGTCGGGATTGTCGTAGGCGGCACCAAAGCCGTGCGAGAGGGAGTAGCCGAGCTCGCCGCCCTCGTGAATAGAGCCGGGCGTCTCAGGAGTGCAGTGGCTTCCGATTCCGCCGGGGAATGAGAACTGCTTGAAGAACTTCTGCATTCCGGCTTCGTCTTCGCTCTTGTCCGGGTAAACCTCGGAGTAGACGCCTTCGAGGTAGCAGTTGGCGAGGGTGGCAGGGGCACCGTGTCCGGGACCGGAGAGGAAGATCAGGTCGAGATTGTATTTTTTGATGAGCCGGTTGAGATGCACCCACGCGAAGGACTGGCCGGGGTCGGAACCCCAGTGGCCGAGCAGACGGTTCTTGATGTGCTCAGGCTTGAGGGGTTGGCGTAGAAGAGGGTTCTGCTGCAGGTAGATCATGCCAACACTGAGGTAGTTGCAGGCGCGCCAATAGGCGTCCATCGTTCGCAGTTCCTCTTTGGTCAGGACTGCCGCGCTCTTGCCTCCATTACCTGAGGCGGGCTTCTTCGTTTTCTGAGGGACGGATACCGGCATGACGTTCTCCTTAGGGGATCGATTCACTTGGTTCGACCTGGGACGGAAAATGCAGCAACAGTTTACGATTCGCCAAGCATGCGTTGTACGTGCCGGGCGATCATCCAGTCTTCTTTGGCTGGAATAAGGAATATCTCTGTAGGTGACTCAGATGCAGAGATTCGCCATAGTTGGGTCTGGCGAGCAGATTTTTCAATGTCATTTAATTTGACGTCGAGACTGATTCCAAGGGGCTGGAGGTCAGCGAGGATCTCGGCTCGGGATTTGGTGTCGTGCTCTCCGATGCCTCCGGTGAAGACGATGGCATCGAGGCCTCCCAGGAGCCAAGCGAAGCTACCGATGGCTTTGCGGACACTGCGGGTAAAGATTTCTATGGCCAATTGAGCGCGTGCATTGCCCTCCGATGCAGCCTTGCGTATAGACCGCATGTCGTTGGGGAGGCCGGAGACCGCGGCAATTCCAGATCTGTAGTTGAGGAGGTGTTCGACGGCGCTGAGGGCTTCGGTGCTATCGCCCTGTGTCTTGCGCAGGAGGTAGAGAACAAGCCCGGGGTCAAGATCACCGGGGCGGGTCCCCATGACGACGCCGCCCGTGGGGGTGAGGCCCATGGTGGTGTCGACGGAGTGGCCGTCGAGTAGTGCAGTGATGCTGCATCCGCTGCCGAGATGCGCGATGACCATGCGGTGAGGGATGGGCATCGATGCTTCGCGCATCTCGGCGATGATGGATTCGAAGCTAAGGCCGTGGAAACCATAACGGCGCACGCCCTGCTGACGGTACTCGAGCGGAATGGCGTAGGCGTAGGCCGTCTCCGGCATGGTCTGGTGAAAGATGGTATCGAAGCAGGCGAAGTGCGGCACCGACGGAAAGCGTGCCATCGTACTGCGGATGATCTCAATAGCGGAGGGATCGTGGAGTGGCGCGAAGGTGACGGCTTCGTCGAGGTCGCGCAGGACTGTATCCGTGATGCGGGCGTGGTGATCGAGCTTCGCGCCGGGGTGCACGACGCGGTAGCCTACAGCGTCGATTTGGGGGATATTTGGCTGGGTTACGGCTGCAACGACCTGTCCGATAGCCGCGACAGGGTCTGGAGCCTGGATTGGGGACGAGGGTTGATCCTTATCAACATGGTGGAATCGGAAGGTTGCGTGGCCCGAGCCGATTCCGGTGATCTCGCCCGCGTAGAGGGGGCGTGGCGATATGCCATCAGCGGCAACGAAGATGGAGAACTTGATGGACGACGATCCGCTGTTGATGACGAGCAGGTGCAAAGGCGTGCTCCTGTGTGGGATCTAAGCGTGCTTCGTTTCCGGTGATAGCGCGGGCTCATCGTCTTCTCCTGCGCGTATGAGATCGAGAACGGCCTGGTAAAGACGGTTGCGCGTCGTGAAACGGTCTGCGGCGCGAGTGATGTAACGAACGACCACTTCGACTCCTCCTGCTGCGGGGCGAAGATCCACCGAGGGCTCCGCACTGAACTGGCTTAGGCCCTGCTGCTGCGTTGCGCGTTGCCACTCTGCCTCAGCCAGCTTTGCATTTTTAGCGGTTTCCTGGGTGAGGGTTTTGTGAATCGCATCGATGATCTCGTAGGAGTGGCGATTGGAGGGGAGGGTGATGCGTATTTCGTCCCATAGCCACTGGCCTGAGGTAGAGAAGTTGAAGTACTGACCGCTGATGGCAAAGCTGTTCATGAAGTTGACGCGGCGGCCGGTGGGATGCCCGCGGTCAGTCCAGTTGCCGGTCTCGAGCAACGAGGTGCGGAAGACACCAATCTCGATGACCTCGCCGCCAACGCCGTTGATCTCAACCCAGTCGCCGACACGGATGCCATCCTTGCCCATGAGGATGAACCAGCCGAAGAAGGCAAGGATGAATCCTTGAAATACGACGGTGAGGCCGGCTGTGGCGATGCCGAGGATAGTTGGAAGCTGGCTGGGAGCTCCGAAGATCACGAGCAGAACCAGCAGGATGGTGATGGATTGCATCACGAGCGTGGTGATAGTTCGCAGCGTGAGAAGGTTGCGGCGGTCGAGATGAAGACGTTCCAGCAGCTTGTGAATGCCTGCGGTGATGAGCGCGCCGCACAGAAGGACAAAAGAGACTGCAGCGATGGACTGGAGGATGAGGTGGAGGACGATTCCTCGCTGACGCTTCACCTGGTCGTGCCACCTTCCGTAGACGGCGCTTAGCTGCTTTTGACTCTGCACGCGGTCGTCGAGGATGGAGTGGATTTGCGCAAGCGCATGCATCTGCGCCATGCGCGCGACGCGGCTCCTCGCCTCGTTGTCCGTAGCATTGGCGGCGTTCGCAGTGCCAAGCCGCTTTTCAATGTCTACGTGCTGTGCGGAGAGAGCGGCGGCATCGGCATCGGCCTGTGCCTGGGCCTGTGTGATGGAATCCATACGGTTGTGCTGATCGAAGAGTGCGGAGATTCGGCCGGAGAGGGTGCTGTATCGCTTGGCGGATTGAACAGTAGAAGGAGCGTTCGATGCAGCCTCATTCTGCTCGTCAAACTTTTTCATCGCGGCTTCGCGGGAGGTGAGTTCCTGCTGGATTTGGCCGCGTTTATCGCCGCTGACGCGAGCGAGGTCTTCGCTGGTGTCATTGAGTTCGTCGGTGTCGAGCTGGAGCTGCGCTTTCGCGATGTCGAGGTCGTCAGTACCAGGAGGATTGATGCCTTTTGCGGCTGCTGTAAGTGCGTTGACCTTGGCCTGATCGTCCTTCACGACGGCTTGCAGGTTGGAGAGCTTCTGTTGCAGTTGAGCGGCTTCACCGGTGAGTGTTCGAGTGTCGAGAGAGGCTTGCCGAAGTGCCTGAGCAAAGGCCTGGTCCACTTCGTGATCGGCAAGGCGCTGCGCTTCACGTGCAAGGCTTTTCTCTTGAGAAGAGACTGCGAGAGGAGCCAGGGCTTCTATAGTTTGCCAGGGGCGCTGGTCGACGAGATCTGTGCTGGGGCGGCTGCCGACCTTGCGTCCCTGACCGCTGAGGAAGGGAAGGTTCGCCATGGAACCGCGTGTGAGGTAAACCCCGATCAGGCTTGCGATAAGAAGGAGGGCCGGAACAGCGATGGAGAGTCTGCGCAACGCCTTCATGCTCTCCACCCTACATCGTTTGACGGGTGAGCTACAAAGCGCGGACCGGAGCCAAAAATTTATTGAGGCACTTGACTTTCGTCTGTTGTCTCTTTTATATAACTAAAAGGTTATATAACTTATGAGTTATACGATATCAGGCGGCAGCGCGGAGGTCCAGAATCTTGATACGACGTTCACTGCGTTGGCCGATCCTACGCGGAGAGCGATCCTGGCGCGGCTGGTGCGAGGAGAGGCCTCTGTACAGGAGCTGGCGGAGCCGTTTGCGATGAGCCAGCCTGCGATCTCCAAGCACCTGAAGGTGCTGGAGCGGGCGGGGCTGATCTCACGTGGGCGCGATGCGCAGCGTCGGCCATGTCGGCTGGAGGCCCAGCCGTTGGCGGAGGCGAATGAGTGGCTGGAACGCTATCGTGAGGTTTGGGAACAGAATTTTTCGCGGCTCGATGTGCTTTTGGAAGAGTTAAAGGCCGAAGATGCGCGGCCAAAGACTGCTACGACACGACAGAGACGGAAGACTCACAAGCGGAAGTAAACGGGAATATTTCGACGAAGGAGTAGCAGATGCCGACGAAGGATATTGGAAAACTGACGATTGTCGCCGCAGGCGATCGAGAGCTGGTTATGAAGCGGGCGTTTCATGCGCCTCGCAAACTGGTGTACGAAGCGTGGACGAAACCTGACTTGCTGAAGCGGTGGCTTACCGGACCTGACGGATGGACGATGACGGTGTGCGAGATCGACCTGCAGGTTGGAGGATCGTATCGCTACGTATGGAAGAACCGTGACGGTAATGAGATGGGTATGGGGGGTGTCTATCGCGAGATAGTTCCTCAGGAACGACTGGTGGCTACAGAAAAGTTTGATTATGCGTGGTACCCGGGCGGAGCGGTGCTGACGACAACGCTGACCGAGCACGGAGGCATCACGACGGTTGAGACGACCGTGACGTACGACTCGAAGGAGGCGCGTGATGGAGTGCTGGCCTCGCCGATGGAGTCGGGTGTTACCGCCGGCTACGATCGCCTGGAGAAGCTGCTGGCAACCAACTTTGCCTAAGTGTCGAGTGTGAACCGGTGTGGCTTGAAGTGAGTGCCGCCGCGCCGGTTTGCAGATTTCTTTCACACGCAATGGAGGAAGAGATGAGCGAACAGGGAACGTCGCGGCACTGGGGCCGCAGTGTGATCGCTGTGCTAGCAGGAATTCTTGTAGGTGCCGCATTGTCTCTGGGCGTGGACGAAGTGTTACATGTTCTGGGTGTCTACCCGCCCTGGGGTCAGAATATGTCGGATGGGTTGTTCGTTCTGGCCACGGCGTACAGGCTGGTCTTCAGTGTTGCCGGAAGTTACGTGATTGCTTGGTTGGCTCCGCGGCATCCTATGAAGCACGCAATGGTGGGCGGGGTACTAGGGCTTCTGGTTTCGACGGTTGGCGCGGTTGTGACCTGGAACAAGAACCTTGGCCCGCACTGGTATCCGGTGTTACTGGCAGTGACTGCATTGCCTTGTGCATGGTTGGGTGGATGGCTGTGGCAGATGCGTAAATCCGCTGCGGCTTGATTTCACCTTGTTTCAACGTAAGTACATTGAAGTGCGATAGGAGATTTTTATGGTTCTGACGAAGGACGAGCTTATCGGCTCGCTGAAGGACGAGATTCGTATTCTGCTTCACCTGGTGTCGAAGGCAGATCCAAAGCAGCTTGACTATCGGGCTTCAGAAAAGCAGCGCAGCACGCTTGAGCTGCTGCAATATCTGACGATTGTTGGGCCAATCCATCTACGTACGATCGCGTCCGGCGCTTTTAGCATGGACGAGTTTGGGAACATGTGGAGTACTGAGGGGAAGGCCGCTGCATCCAGGGGCTTGGAAGAGACGAGGCAGGAGATCGGTACTCTGGCGGCGATGTTTTCCGAGGTAATCGGAGCCATGTCGGATGAGGACTTGCGTGCGCCGATTGAAATGTTTGGCCAGAAGGCGAGTCGCGGGCTTTGGATCGTCCGGCTGGTTCTCAACCACTATGTCGCTTATCGGATGCAGCTGTTTCTCTATCTCAAAGCGAGTGGCCGTGAGGAGCTGAATACGATGAATCTGTGGGTTGGGGTCGATGGGCCTATGTAGCTGCTCAATGGTACGGTCGCAGCGCGATAACGGCGTTGAGGCCACCGAAGGCGAGTGAGTTCGAGAGAGCAAGCTTTACGGCGGACTCTCGAGGCTCGTTGAGGATAACGTCGAGGTTTAGCGAGGTGTCGGCGGTGGTGACGCCTGCGGTGTGTGGCAGGCGCTGCTTCTTAAGGGCGAGGACGGTGGCGAGAGCTTCGAGAGCTCCGCTGGCCCCGATGGCGTGGCCGTGGAGCGCCTTGGTGGAGCTGATAGGAATGTGTGGCGCGTGGCTGCCGAAGACCTGATGGATTGCGTTGGATTCGGTAGCGTCGTTGGCCTGGGTTCCCGTGCCGTGGGCGTTGATGTAGCCGACTTCTTCGGGAGAGGCACCGGCGTCGGCGATGGCCTTACGCATTGCGGTGGCCGCGCCTTCGGCTTGCGGCTGAGTGATGTGGTTGGCGTCGGCGGACATTCCGAAGCCGACCAGCTCGCCGTGGATGGTGGCGTTGCGGGCGAGAGCGGAGTCGAGGGTTTCGATGACGAACATGGCTGCGCCTTCGCCGAGGGTCATGCCGTCGCGGTCAGCGGAGAAGGGCCTGCAGCGTGTTGGTGAGACGACTCGCATGGAGTCCCACGCCCGATAAAAGCCGAAGCTCAAGGGAGCCTCGTGACCACCGGTCAGGGCAGCGGTCGCCATTCCTGAGCGCACCATATGAAAGGCAAGGCCGATAGCGTGCGTTGCTGAGGCGCAGGCAGTGGAGATGTCAAAGGTGGGACCGGTGATGCCGAGATCGATGGAGATCTGGCTGGCTCCTGCAGACGCCATCGTGCGAATGATAGTGAGCGGATGGGCTCGGGCGTCGCGAGTGTAAAGGCCTTTGACTTCGTGCTCTTCCGAGGAGCGGCCTCCACAGGCGCAACCCATGATGATGGCGATGTCGCCGGGGGCGTGGTGTTTCGTCACCTGAGATTGCTCGGCGGCCTGCCGGGCAGCGACGATGGCGAACTGGGTGTTGCGATTGCAGGCCGAGATGATTCCGGAGGTGAGGTGCTGGGTCGGGTCGAAGTCCAGTACCTGAGCGGCCTGGGTGTAGCGAACGCCTGGGTTGCCGTCGGGTGCGTCTTCGACGTTGGCGATGGGCGATATCCCCGCGTTGCCGGCGAAGAGAGAGTTCTGAAAGGCAGAGACGGTGGAACCGATGGGGGTGATGCAGCCCAGGCCAGTGATGACGACACGATTCACTTCGAGATCAGGCTCCTTGATAGGTACGACGATACTCTACGACGTGGCGGCCGCGGCCGGGGGAGTCGATCCGGCCTTGGCGGCGAGAAGCTGCTGGACGCCGCGAACCACGTCTCCTACGGTCTTGAGGGAGCCGAGTGCATCGTCAGGAATCTCGATGTGGAAGGCCTCTTCGACCTCGAAGGAGATGTTGATCTTGTCGAGGGAGTCGATGTTGAGCTCTTCGAAGGATGTGTCGAGGGTGATGCTGTCGGCGGGGATGTTCTTGGCCTTGGCGATGATCTCGATAGAGCGCTTTGCGACGTCTTCCATAGAGGCTCCCACCTTTCCTGGCTGATGCACAAAGTTACAGGGATGCCTGAGCCAGTGTAAAGGCAGCCTGCGTAAGCCAGGCCTGCGGGAATTGGATTTTTGCGGAGAGTGCTTGAAGTGACACGAGGACGGCTCAGTTGCAGATCACGCAGAGGAGCGAGGCGACGAGGCCCCCGGATCCAAGCAGACGAAGTGGCTGATCACTGGTGTGAATGCTGAGCAATTCGGAAAAGAGCGAAGGGCGCCTGCTGAAAGTACGAAGAGCCTTGGCGGACAGAGCCGGGTGACGGTCCATGTGAAGGAGCAGACGAGACATAAGGCGGGGAAGCCGCGATATCCGGTCGTGTACCTGTTGATAGGTGACGAGGTTGCCAGTTGCGAGGGCCTCGGCGAGGGCCAGGGACTGCTGGAAGCATAGGGCGAGGCCGTCGCCGGTGATCGCGTCGACTGAGCCCGAAGCGTCGCCCACCAGGGCGATGTTGCCAAGCGTGACATGTCGTAGCGAGCGGGTGAGCGTGATCGCTCCGCGGCTGGTGCCGATGGGATTTGCGCCGCGCAGACGGGCAGCCAGAGCAGGGAAAAGAGACAGATGATTGTGCGAGGAGGGACGAGAGCTTGATACAAATGCGACGCAGAGCTCAGAGGAAGAGATAGGAGTGACGTAGGCCTGTCCGTGACGGCTCCAGTAGACCTCGACAAGATCGGTGTGGGGTGTTGCGGCAAAGTGCTGACGGATGCCGATTCGGACGCGGCTTGAGGAGCCCTTGTCAAGACCGGCCAGTGCTCGAGTGCGGGAGTGGAGGCCGTCGGCTCCAACAAGGTAACGAGGCCGGAAGAGTCCTGTTGTCGTGGATGCCTTTATCGAACCGTCGATGCCTGTCTTCTCGATTGCCTGCACGGTGGTCTGCCAGTGGAACTGGACTCCGAGATCTGCTGAGCGATCAAGAAGGAGTTGATAGAGACGGGTGCGGCGGATACCAATGCCTGGTGCGGAGCGAAAGAGGCCGGCGGCAGAGGTCAACGGGTCGGCAGCGTCGCGGAAACGGATGCCGCGAAATGGCGCGTGCTCGGCAGTGGCTGGGTCTACGCCGAGGCGGCGGAGCGCATCCACCGCAGAAGGCATCAGCCCCTCGCCGCAAGCCTTGTCGATGGACGGGCGTTGCGGGTCTGTAACCGCGACGGAAAGGCCTCGGCTCGCAGCTGCAATGGCTGTTGCGAGACCGGCTGGGCCAGCACCGGCGATGAGGAGATCGGGAGAGTTCAACTAACGGAACCGTTTGTCATCCAACGTGCTGTGGATTAGACGGTGTTACCACTGAAGGAGCACTAACTCCGAGCAGAAGGCCGGTCCCATGGCAGCCAAGATGCTGTAGCTTCCGGGTTTGCCGGGGTGGACTTTCAGGTAGTCCTCCATCACTGCGAGAACGGAGGCGGCTGAGAGATTGCCGACCTCGCGGAGACTCTTCCACGAGGGTGCAAGCGCATCGGGCGGCAGGCCGAGAGAGGTCTGCATGGCTTCGAGGACCTTGGGTCCGCCTGAGTGAAAGATGTAGGTGGAGATGTCGTCCCGGGTGAGGTTGTTGTCTGCCAGGAAGTCTTCGACGTTCTGGAGGAGGTTATCCTCCACAACCTTGGGGACTTCGGGCGAGAGGACGATCTTGAATCCGGACTCAACGATGTCCCAGCCCATGACGCGCTCGGTGTGACGGTAGAAGGTGGAGCGGGTGTCGAGAACACGTGGGCCGCGCTGTTCCTTGCCGAGCCTGGTTTCTGCTCCGGCGATGAGGACTGCAGCAGCACCGTCTCCAAAGAGGCCAGTGGAGATGATGTTGGCGATGGATTGATCGTCGTCCTGCCATGTAAGTGAACAGAGCTCGACGGAGAGCAGAAGAGCGTAGTGGTTGGGGAAGGCGCGAACATAGTCGGAGGCGCGTGCGATTCCGGCGGCTCCGGCGACGCAGCCCAGGCCGAAGATTGGTGTGCGCTTGATGTTGACCGGGAAGGGAAGCCGGTTGATCAGTCGTGCATCGACGGTCGGGCTGGAGATTCCGGTGACAGAGGCGAAGAAGATGGCGGAGATCTCTTCAGGGCCAACTCCGGCGTGATCGAGGGAGCGACAGATGGCCTGCTGTCCGAGGTCGACTGCTGCCTTGATCCAGGCGTCGTTTGTCTTGCGAAAGGTGTCGAGGGCCGGGTACTGCTCGAGCGGGAAGACGATGTTACGGTATTCGACGCCACAGTTGGCATGGAGTCGTGTAACCATGCGGGGCTCTTCCATTTTGTGAGCCCAGCGATCGCGAAGGGCTTCGGCGATTACGGTCTGGTGGTAGCGGTGAGGAGGGTACGCCGTGCCGACGGAAGAAATGCGCATGCTTATGAGAGCCCTTTGCTTTCGTGAAGTAACGAAACTGGAATTGGATTGCGCTGTGCAACAAGCGTACATGCTACCGCACGAATGCGCTTGAAAAGTTTGTTCGAGATTGACGAGACAGCGTCAGTGAATGAGCGCGAGTTCGCGGTCATAAAGGGCGTTCTGGGGGAACTCCTTCTTCAGCTCGATAAGGATCGAGCGAGCGTCTTGCGGACGGTTATCGCGCAAGGCGGCGACAGCGAGCATCATGCGCGCGAACGGCGCGAGGTAGTAGCCCTGCGTGGCAGTGAGATTTAGCAGGCGCAGACCTTCTTCACGGTTCGTGCCTGCGCCGGTGAAGTTGAGCAACCAGCGCAGAGGAGCCCATTTGAGGCTGAGCATGTAGTTCTCGACGCCAGAGGCGAGATAGGCGTCGTACATATGAGGGTTGGCCTCCAGAGCCCGTTTGGACCAGGCGCTGGCCTCCTTGCTGTAGTTCAGCGCCGTTAGGTCTTTCCTATCAATCATCAGGGCGTAGTCGGATCGCATGCCGCTCACCAATGTTTTGACATAAAGAGCGCGAGCGTCTTTTGAGTTCTTCTTCAGGGCGGCGTCAGCGAGGTTGGTCGCCTGATTGAGCTTGTCTTCAAACGACTTACGCACGTTCTGATCGGGGCTGAGAGCATGACGGCTGTCGAACTTGCTCTGGTTGGCGAAGAGTTGGACGTCGATGATGTGGAGGCGTTCGAACTCACTGAAGAGCCACGCGGCGGCGTCGGAGACAGGGCCCATGGGGTCGTCAGGGTGATCCTTCATCCACTGTTGGAATTTGATATGGGCATCAAGAAAGCGCAGGTTGTACATGTCCCGGTAGCCCTCGTCGAGCTGGTTGCCGGTGAGCAGAGCGCTTGGCAAGGCTGTTTCTGGCATGAAGGCAAAAAGCAATAGGAGAACCCAAGTCACCTTGAGGCTTCGGAAAGAAATCGGAAACGTCATGCTTCGTGAGATGGGAAAAGAGGACATGGCGGCTTTCATTGTTGCAGAGGGAAGTTGTCCCACGTTACCCGGCGAAATAGGAGTGCGTTTTCACCTTCGATCAA
>Ga0163162_10002780_pt1 | contig 16628 bp, 19 predicted proteins | sample S55metaG_FD_115310 | JGI IMG/M metagenome (GOLD analysis project Ga0163162, IMG submission 115310) | Switchgrass rhizosphere microbial communities from Kellogg Biological Station, Michigan, USA - S5-5 metaG | ecosystem: Host-associated > Plants > Roots > Rhizosphere > Soil | place: USA...
AACTCCTCACTTTCAAATATATTATTTTTCATCTGGATGCACGGAGAGCACCAGTCAGAACCCGAGAAGTTCAACAGTATCATCTCATGCTTTTCAGCTGCTTCTTTCTTTGCATCATTAAAGTTAGTAAGCCATTGTCCTGAAGCAGATGTAAAAAGGCTCAATAATAGGATTGTTATAAGTTTCATAGGGAGTTTTTATACTTATTGCAATTTACCAATTCTTTTTCTTGAATTTAGTTAATAAGACCTTAATTAATAAGGCTTTATTTCACCATATTTCCCATTGCAACATCAAAAAGCCCCCAATTCCATAGATTGGATCTGAGTCAGGAAGAGGCACATTCTCAATATTCTTATCTGCCTTTGGCCTGTCACCGGGTTCTCCTTTTTTTATATCATAATCACTTCCATCGGGATAAGCGCCTATACACTTAAAGTCATTATCAGACTCTAAGCATTGGTGAGCAACCCCTGCAGGAATGATAACGACATCTCCGTTGCGTAGTTCCTCATTTATTCCATTCGGTCCTCCAAACTGCACCAAAGCCTTCCCAGAGTATATTCCCAATACCTCGTGAGTGATGCTATGATAATGTGCATAATCATATATGCCATCTCTCCAGCTATTCTTCCAGTTATTACTATTAAAAGTGCCTTCTATCGTCTCCGCGATGTCTTTATCCTCTGTGTTAAAAACATTCCTATAAATAAGAAGAAAAAGAATGCTGTTAGGGAAAACCCCATCATCTTTAAGTATATGCCTTATTATCTGAGGTTTGGGATTAATAAGTTCCATACAGGTCTTTTTTACCAATTGCCTCAATATCTATGCCTTAGGAAAACCCAATCTTTAGTTCTATAGGCTGGATAGGATCCAATTATGAGGCTAATCATATTTATTATCTTCTATTTTTATATAATATTGCAATGTGAAACCCACCAAAGCTGACACCTTAAAAAGGGTCTTTGTCATAGATGATGACATGGATGTTTTAACCGTTCTCGAGATACTTTTAACAATGGAAGGCTTCCTCGTCAATACCCATTTCAGTAATAATGAATTGCATGAAAGGATCGGATTATTCAAGCCTTCGGTAATTCTTCTTGATTCTGACCTTGGCTCTCATAAAGGAATATCCATTTGCACTGATATAAAAAAGAAATTCAAAGACCAAAAGATCAGGATAATTATTGCCTCAAATGATCCTGAGGAAAAACAATCTGCTTTAAAGCATGCAGATGGCTTTTTAATAAAGCCTTTTAACATAATAAAGCTCGTTAAGAAAATCAATAGTCTTTTGAAGTAAGTATTATTTTACCTGTCGTATCTTTATTTGTAATGAAAGCAATAAAGAAAGAATATACTAATGGCGAGGTAACCATTGTTTGGCAAAACGCCTTATGCCAGCATTCAGCCAATTGCGTCAAAGGCTTGCCGGGTGTTTTCAATAGTAAATCCACCCCTTGGATCAATGCTGTCGGAGCAACTACAGAAGAAATTATTGATCAGGTTAGCAAATGTCCAAGTGGAGCGCTGAGTTTATACATGAACAAGGATAAAGAACAAAAATAGATGGGAAGCATAATACATAATAAGAGTGAGAAGGGTGGCTCTTTTAATTATCTTGTTGATGGTAATATACTCGGAGAAATGGTCTATGTAATGGCTGGAGAACACAAAATGATCATTGAACATACCAAAGTAGACGATTCATTAAAAGGAGAAGGAATAGGAAAGAAGTTGTTAGCTGAATTAGTAGACTATGTAAGAGCCAATAATATTAAAGTAATTCCTCTCTGCCCCTTTGCCAATGCCACCTTCAAAAGAACCAAGGAATGGCAGGATGTATTAGAATAATCTCAAATTGCTTACGCTGCGCAATGCTCATGATAATTGATAAGCTCTATCTCAGCTCTTTCAAACTGGTAGCCTTTATAATTCTTCTCAATATCATTTAATACCGCATATATCTCATTGATATCTTTCAGGGTAACAAGCTTACCCCTGTATTCTTTTATGTTAGGCAAACCTTTCAGATAGTTTGCATAATGCCTTCTCATTTCATTTATTCCAACAATATTCCCTTTCCACTCTACAGACCTTTTAAGGTGCTTCCTGCAAACCTCAACTCTTTCTTCAATACTTGGAGGCGGGAGCAGCTCTCCTGTTTTTACATAATGATGTATCTCTTTGAATATCCATGGATAGCCTATTGCCGCTCTCCCTATCATCAGCCCGTCAACCCCGTATTTATTTTTATACTGAACTGCTTTTTGCGGAGAATCAATATCGCCGTTTCCAAATATGGGTATTTTGATCCTTGGATTCTCTTTCACCTTAGCTATCAGGGTCCAATCAGCCTCTCCCTTATACATCTGTGTTCTTGTACGGCCGTGTATTGCCAAGGCCTTGATACCCACATCTTGCAGCCTTTCTGCAACCTCCTCAATGTTCTTTGTATTGTCATCCCAACCAAGCCTTGTTTTAACCGTAACAGGCAATGATGTGCTCTTTACAACTGCATCTGTCAACCGGATCATCAAGGGAATATCTTTTAATACTCCGGCGCCTGCACCCTTACAGGCAACTTTCTTAACCGGGCATCCAAAGTTTATATCTAAAAGGTCAGGCTGGGTCACATCCACGATCCTGGCCGCCATGGCAAGACTGTCCTCATCTCCCCCGAATATCTGTATTCCTATAGGCTTCTCATAATCGAATATGTCAAGTTTTTTCCTGCTTTTGATAGCATCACGTATCAATCCCTCACTGCTGATAAACTCAGTGTACATTAGGTCAGCCCCATTATCCTTACACACCGCTCTAAAGGGGGGATCACTTACATCCTCCATCGGCGCCAGCAATAACGGAAACTCTGGTAACTCTATATGTCCTATCCTGATACTCATTATTTCTTTTTCTTAATACTTAATACTCACTACTTAATACTAAACCGTAAATTTACGCCCTTATAATCTTCTGATATGCTGAGAGATGTTAATTCTAAGGGAACCACTTATTTTGGGCAGTTTGGGATACTCTTGGGCCTGACAGGAGCAGGACTCATCATAGGTAGTTTATTATCAGGAATAATCTGGATGATGATGACAGGCAATACGATTCCTCACAATAGCTCTGAAATGCTCCAGGCAAAGTATTATAAAGTGGATATGGTAATGCAGGCAGCCACTACCTTCTTCATTTTCTTTCTTCCGGTTTATGTTTTTGCCCTTATCTGTTATCATAATCCGGTGAGGTTTTTAGGCTTTAACCTCAGATTTAACTATAGACAAGTTCTGGTAATGCTCGTTATATTGATAGCCACCTTTCCTCTTGGTGCCGCATTGGCTGAATTGAATAAGATCCTGCCCCTTCCCATGAACTGGAAAACTTACTTCAAAGTAATGGAAACCGAGAGAGAAGCACAGGAAGCCGCCTTGATTCAGCTTAACTCAATCCCCAAATATTTATTTTCCCTTCTGGTGATTGCATTTCTTCCCGCGCTTTTCGAAGAGACATTTTTTCGTGCAGGTATACAGAACGTTATGGTAGGTTGGTTAAAAAAGCCTTGGACTGCCATCATTATTACCTCACTTGTATTCAGCCTTATTCATCTTTCCTATTATGGATTTCTTGTTCGCTTTTCATTGGGAATAATCCTTGGCGCTATATATTATTACAGCGGAAGCCTATGGCTCAATGTCTTATTCCATTTTCTTTTCAATGGAATACAGCTTACCGCTCTTTATTTTATGGATGTGAAAAAAGAAATAGGCAAAACGGATATCGAAACTCATTTCCCATGGTGGACAGGTGTTATCGCATTATTCATTGTCGCGTACTTAATTATCTATTTTATAAAATTATCTAAGGCTCAACATGCCCATTATCCCCCTGACGATGTTGATGAAGGAGATAACTGGCTGGGAGACATCTCATAAATTTACCCATGGCGCTAAACATTCAAACCTTCAAGACCCGGGCCCTCACAGCAATCATTTTTGCTGCTGTAATGCTTGTTGGCCTTTTATGGAATGTCTGGAGCTTTTTTATTTTATTTATGATTGTTTTGATTGGCGCCTTCTTCGAGTTTGCAGAGCTAACAAAAAAGATACCTCCATCCAAACCCATCAGGAATGTCTTCTTAGCCTTCCTGTACATCTTCCTTCCCCTTGCCTTATTAATGAGCCTTAGGCTCACCTATATAAGCGGGGAAACAGAAAATACAATGGGGAAAGTTATCCCATGTGCTATCATCTTCTCCATATGGATAAACGATACCATGGCCTATATAGTAGGCTCCTTTATAGGTAAAACCCCTTTCTCTAAGATATCTCCCAAAAAGACTTGGGAAGGCACTATCGGGGGTGCAATACTCTGTGTAGTGGTAATTACCCTCCTTGGTAAATGGCTTGGTTACTATAGAACAATGGATTGGATAGCTATATCCTCTATTTGTGCCGTTTTCGGCACCTTGGGTGATCTTTTGGAAAGCAAGCTAAAGCGCCTCGCCGGGGTAAAAGACAGCGGAACCTTCATGCCTGGCCACGGTGGCTTCCTGGACCGGTTCGATTCCCTTTTAATAGCTGTTCCCTTCGTATGGGTATATGTTCACTTAGTTATGAAGTAGTCTGATTATTAGCAAGATCAATTTATTCCCGTCCCAACTTTACTTTAACTCGACCATTGATCCACCTTTCATCAACCTTATATCCACCTTTCACGCACCTCTAATCTACCTTTCCTCCACCTCTATTCTATATGACTGCCACGTTACTGCCACCTTTTTGATTCCTTTAGATCACTTTCAGCCTATACACTCACTTCCTCCTATCTTTGTGTTATTAACACAAGCAGATGAAGATTCATAAAGAAGGATATAGGACAATTTTACTTACGGCATTATTATTCGCAGCAATCAACATTGTAGATTTTATCTTTTTCTCAGCCTCTAGGCCCATAATTGGCTGGATAGTGTTCTTTGCCACCCTCGGATTACTATTATTTATTATCTCCTTTTTCCGATCCCCAAAAAGATCATTTACCATAAGCCACCACGAAGTAATTTGCCCGGCAGATGGTAAAGTGGTAGTTATAGAAGAAACTGTAGATCCTGAATATTTCTATGACAAAAGGATACAGGTTTCCATTTTCATGAGTCCGGCAAATGTCCATATTAACAGGGTGCCCATGAGTGGCGAAGTTCTTTATAGCCAATATCACAAAGGCAAGTATCTCGTAGCCTGGAACCCAAAATCCTCTACAGAGAATGAAAGACATTCAGTTGTTATCAAAAGCGATAAGGCGGTTATCCTTGTTAAACAGATAGCGGGTGCATTGGCTAAAAGAATAGTCAACTATTTAAAGGTGGGCCAACAGGTAGATCAGGGAACAGAGATGGGATTTATCAAGTTCGGCAGCCGGGTAGACGTTCTTTTGCCCACAGATGCTATTGTAAATGTCAAGCTTAACCAGATAGTAAAAGGCGGAGTTACCGTTCTTGCAGCTATAGACGTTCCCGTAGAATCTTAACAAATTACTATTATTCTTTATTGCTATATTTGTCTACACACAACAAATTCATAATTATGAAAAAGTTATTAATGCTTGCTACAGCTGCTCTTCTTGTAACCGGAGTTACATTTGCTAACGATGGCGGAAAAAAAGGCAAAGGAAAATCTTGCTGCAAAAAGGGTGAACATTCTTGCTGCATGAAGAAAGACAAGGCTGCTAAGTAAGCCCCTCTTCTAAAGAAATTTTAATCCCGTTCTGAATAGTTCGGGATTTTTTATTTAAAAGATGTTCTCCAATTCCTTCAGGTGGGTAATGGTATAGGTAGGCTTAAGTTCTGTAGCAGCATTGATATGGTTTACAAATATGGAGTCCATCCCTGCATTCATGGCTCCTTTTATATCTGCTTCAAGGTTATCTCCCAGCATAATACTTTCTTTAGCTGTAGTTCCTGCTTTATTCATCGCATACTCAAATATCTCCTTTGCCGGCTTCACCGAGTTCGATTTCTCTGAAGTAACTACATGAGTAAAATACTTAGAGAGGTTAGAATTGTTAAGCTTGCTCCACTGAGTCCTTTCAAATCCGTTAGTTATCAGGTGAAGAGTATATTTTTTATCAGTGAGATAATCCAAAATCTCTGTTGTATGTTCAAATAGAAGCTTTTTAGTGGGCAGTATCTCAAGGAAAGTTGCGCTCATGTCCCTAGCAAGCTTTTCGTCCCCTATCTTAAACTCGAGCAATGTCCTCCACATTCTCTTCCACTTCAATTCCTCCGCACTGATAAACCCTTTGTGGTACCTGTCCCAAAGGATCTCATTATGCTCAAGATAGGTAGTGTAAAAATCATTGAAGGGAGCTTTTAGCTTCTCTCCCAGATCAAACTTTCCAAATACCTCAGTAAGGGTCTCATGCGCATTAGCATTAAAGTCCCATAAAGTATGGTCAAGATCAAAGAAAAGGTGTCTGTATTTCAAAGGCTTATAAGATTGTGGAATATAGATTTAGATTTGCACTACAAATTTACTCTGAAAAGATCAATACAAAATCTTAAATATGAATGTAATTATCACAGGCGCCAGCAAGGGAATGGGTAAAGCCATTGCAGAGAAATTTGCTTCCAAAGGTTATAATCTGTTCTTGTGCTCCCGTAGCGAAGAGGAGCTGGTTGAGTGCAAGAAAGAATTAGAGTCTAAGTATAATATTGAGATATATTACTATCCGGCGGACCTAAGTATCAAGTCTGAAGCAATTGAGTTCGGTAAATGGATACTGGGTAAGGCACAATCCATTGATATACTGATAAACAACGCAGGGCAGTTCATCCCCGGCAGCATTTATAATGAAGAAGATGGAACTCTTGAAAAGATGATAGCAATAAACCTCTACGCAGCCTATCATTTAACAAGGACTATATTACCTGCCATGATGAAAAGGCAGCAAGGCCACATTTTTAATATATCCTCTATTGCTGCTCTTAAAGCTTATTCCAATGGCGGCGCCTATAGCATTAGTAAGTTTGCTATTGCAGGATTAAGTAAAAATTTAAGGGAGGAGATGAAACCATACAATATTAAGGTCACTACTGTTTATCCCGGAGCTGTTTATACGGCATCCTGGTTTGATAGTGGAATAGACAGTAATAGGATAATGGAAGTAAATGACATATCAGATATGATCTATTCAGCTTCCCGCCTGTCTCCTCAGGCTTGTGTTGAAGAGATCGTAATAAGACCTCAAAAAGGTGATATATAGTTGATTTTTAACATCCTGTTATCCTGTTTCCTGTCCATTCGGCACCTTTATAGATTTACTTTTGCAGGTGTCAAGATGAATTCATTAAGAAAATACCTTTTACTTGTTTTTATCTTATTTGCTATTCATGCATCTTCACAGGTTAAGTTCTATGCAGAGGTTCCTGAAAGAACTATAGGAAAAGCTGATTTCCTTCAGCTTAGTTTCACAGTTGAAAATGCAAATAAGGTAGATGACATTACTCCGCCTTCCTTTAAGAATTTTCAATTAGTAAGTGGTCCCACTCAGCAGAGTAGTATGTCAAGCATTAATGGCACAATTAAGCGGACTATCTCATTAGTATATGTTCTAAGGCCAGTAAGAACCGGTTCGTTTATTATTGGGTCTGCTGTGGCTTCTGCGGATGGTCATGAATTTCGTTCAGACCCTCTTACTATTCAGGTTACCAACTCGTCGTCGGCAACACCAAAAACAACCTCTCCATTTTCTAATCTGACTCTGGACGAGCTCACAGTTCCGGCAGCTAACGAGTATGATGATTATATTATAAGAAAAGGGGAAAGGGTTGAGGATAAGATCAAAAAAAATCTTTTTATAAAGGTCGATGTTAGCCAGCCATCCTGCCATGTAGGTGAACCAATCATTGCTACTTATAAATTATATTCAAGGTTAAAATCTCAGTCACACGTTTTGAAAATGCCATCCTTCAATGGCTTCTCCGTTACTGATCTGGAAAGGCCAGAGAGCTTCTCGATGACTAATGAGAATTACAATGGCAGGGCTTACACAGTTTATCTCATTAGAAAGGTTCAGCTCTATCCATTGCAATCAGGCAACATTGTCCTTGAGCCTGCTGAAGTAGAGAACAAGATAACTTTTATCAAAGAGGATGGTAGGCCTAAAACTAAGAGTGATTTATATGATATGATGCGTGATTTCGCAGATGACAATATGATGAATGCTGATATTGTTCCTGAGAAAGTAATTATCAAAAGCGAGCCCGTAACAATAAAAGTCAATTCGCTTCCTGAAGATAATAAGCCTAAAGATTATAAAGGGGCTATTGGAGATTTTAAAATAAATGCAGCTCTTGAAAAGGATAAGCTATCAACTGATGATGCAGGAAAGCTGATAGTCACAATTGAAGGCACAGGAAATATTCAAATGATCAATGCTCCGATTATTACCTCCTCTGGGGGTTTACAATTCTTTGAACCTTCTGCTAAGGAGAATGTCGATAAGATGGCAGTTCCTTTTAAAGGAGTAAAAAGCTTTAGCTATCCTTTTACTGCCACTGCAGTGGGAGCCCATACAATTCCTCCGGTACAGTTTTCTTTCTTTGATAATACCAGGAACGAATACCGAACTATTAGCACGAGCCCCATTACCCTGCAGGTGGATAAGGCTACAGCAGATAGCAAACGAAAGGATATTAAGGGTATTAACTCGATCCCAACCTTGTTAGAAAGATTCAAATGGGTGATTATTTCGGGATTCGCTTTGCTTGTAGTCTTAGCTATTTGGCTGAATAAAACTATGCAAACAAAAGAATCAAAGGATCAGTTAACTGACATCAACTCTCAGGTCGAAGAACCTGTCACAGATGAAATGGTCTTAAAGAAGCATCCTCTTTCAGCTGTTGAGGAAGTATTATCAGGAAATGATCCTCAGCTCTTTTATTCTACTCTGAACTGCTCTTTAAGAAATTATTTATCAGACAAACTTAATGTTCCTGCTGAGCAGCTTTCCAGGAAGCGTATAAATGAAATGCTTGATAGGAATAATGTAGGTATTGGGACAAGTTTAATATTGTGCTCACTTCTGGAAAATATAGAGAAGTCATTGTATGCTCCTGTAATAGCTACCAGTCAGATAGAAGATGATTTTGAAAAAGCAAATGAAGTGATCTCTTTACTTGAAAAGCAGATGTGTCAGACTACTGTGAACTTGTAGCCTATTCCTCTCACGGAATGAAAATATTTAGGCTCCCTGCTATCTTCCTCAAAATACTTCCGAAAGGCCAGGATGAAATTATCTATGGTCCGAGTAGTTGGATAAACGTTATATCCCCATACAAATTGCAATATTTTCTCCCGGGGAACAACTTCATTCTTATTTTCAATTAGCAACTTTAACAGCATTGCCTCTTTCTTCGACAAGGTAATAGTTTGCCCTTTTCTGTTAAGGGCTTGCAGGGATTTGAAGTTTATAGTGTTTCCTCCAAACTGGTATTCATCTTCTACTGTTGTTTTCTCGGCTATCCTTTTACTTTTCTCAATAAGCTTATGCACCCTTAGCAACAGCTCTTCAAGATTGAAGGGCTTTGTAAGATAATCATCAGCGCCTTTCTTCAGCCCCAACACTCTATCAGCGCTACTGTTCTTTGCACTCAATATTAATATGGGAACTTCGGAGTTCTGTAATCTTATGCTTTCAATTACGCTTATGCCATCCAGTTCTGGAAGCATAACATCTACTATTAGTACATCAAAATGTTCTTTCTGGAATGATTGTAAGGCCTCGGGTCCATCGAATGCAGAGGTGACGGAATACCCTTCCATTTCTAAATTCAGTTTCAATGCCTCATGAAGGTTCTTTTCATCTTCAACTAACAATATCGAGTTTGGACTTTTACTCATGAGTGGGCAAAGCTAATCTCAAAAATACATCCAGATGGGGAATTCTCTTTTATAGCAATACTGCCATTGTGCTGTTTTACTATAGCCTTGGTAAGATATAAGCCCAGGCCTGTTCCTTTTGCTTCTTTAGTGTATTGGTTCCCTATTCGATAGAACTTGCTGAATACCTTTTCTCTTTCCTGTTCAGGAATTCCTTTGCCCTCATCCTTTACTGCTAAGATTATATGATCATCCTTCTGAAATAATTCAATATCTATCACTTTATCTTCTGGTGAATACTTAATAGCATTATCCAAAAGATTATTAATTGCCATTTGTAACAGCAGCTTATCCCCTTTGATACCAATATCCTCATGCATATTCTTGTTTATCTTTCTGTCAGGGTAGCGTCTTGAATATTCGTTTATAGAAATATTGACCAACTCTGACAGGTCAATTCTCTCTTTCGTTACTTCATATCGTCCTGCTTCAAATTGCCCTGTTAATAGCAGGTTATTACACAGATCATTAAGGCGGTTTGTTTCCTGCAAGGCATTATTTATGAACTTCTGTTGCAACTCATCAGGCAGCTGCCGTTTTTGGAGTGTCTCAAGATTCAATTTAGTTATGGCTATTGGCGTTTTGAGCTCGTGTGTAATTGCCATCATAAAGTTCTGCTGTTGCCTGGACAGTTTCAATTCCCTTCTTACGGCTTTGAAAACAAACACAGCACCTGCGATTATCAATAATAAAAATGTCACCCCTTCGCCTATATATTGGCCGGTTCTTCTTTCTTTTTCTTCGTTGATCTTATCCCTTAGTTCGAAATAATCCATTCGGCCGTTATTTGCTTCACGTTGCTTAAAGGCTGTAAGAACTCTGTTTTGTTGCTCCAGGGAAATAAACCACCAGACCAATGCTGCAATAATGTATGCCAGCAATACCCAATAAATAATGAATAATGTTTTTAAGCTTTTTATTTTTAAGAAAGTAGCCATTAGCTTTTAGTTAGAGCTCTGGAGAGTTTTACAATTTAACTTTCTCAGCTCTTATTCCGATATTGATAATATGCTCAAGAGGGTTTTCTCTCATTACCTGGGACAGTGTGAAAGTATATTTTCCTGCCTTGTTAAAGGGAACTGGACCCGGTGAAATGATCTTCCTGTATTCAAAAATGTCGTCCATGCCGGTTCCTTCCCATCCGGTTGCATCAGAGCCAAGTGTAATATCTAATTTCTTAGACCTTAGCGAGTCGCCAGGAAATTGCATATCCAGCTTAAGCCAGATATTATTGAACTTATAGGCATCAGTATGCCTGATAACTACATAAATATTATACGATGATGAGGTATCTGCAATATCAAAGTCGAATGAGGGGCTATAATTATTATACCACTTTTGTTCTGGTATGGGCACCGTCTTTTCGAACACCTCTATTTTCGAACAGGCTGTCAAACAAGCAGAAGCCATAATTGCAAAGAAGAATGCCTTTAGCAAATTCTTAGAAATGGGATTATAATACATTTAATATCTGTTCCTTTATCTTTTCAAGTTCATCCTTCATTAGTACTACAGATTTTTGAATAGCAGAATCATAAGCCTTTGAGCCCGTAGTATTGATCTCTCTTCCTATTTCCTGCAATACAAATGATAGCTTCTTTCCTTTTGCTTCCTCCGAATCTTCTAATATGCTTATAAAATATTCACAGTGATTCTTTAGTCTTACCTGCTCTTCAGTAATATCAATTTTCTCAATATAATATATCAGTTCCTGCTCAAGGCGGTTAGCATCATAATTCTCTTTACCTACATTTTCTTCCAGCATTTTTACCAGTTCATCTTTCATTCTGATGCGGCGCTGTGGCTCTAATCTTAGAATTTCTTCTTCTTGGGAATTTATATTCCTTATTCTGGATCTTAATTCTATCTCTATTGAACGGCCTTCATTGTTCCTATGCTCATTTATTTCTTTTAAAGCAGATTCTATAACCCCTTTCAATTGATTCCAGTCGTCTTCGTTCAATATCTCATTGGAGGGACTAACCACTTCCGGTAAGCGTAACAATGCGCTTAAAACCGAATTGGTATCTATTTTTAATTCAGAGGCAAGGGTCTCTATTTGTCCGTAGTATGCCTTTATCAGGTCAGTATTTATAGTAACAGGCTTGCTGGCGCCATTCTGTTTAATAGTAATGAAGCAATCAACACTCCCTCTTAAAAGTGTCTCCTGGAGCATATTCCTTACATCAAATTCATAAGATTTTAAAAGTGGAGGAATTTTCAAGTTCAGCTCAAACTGCTTTCCATTCAGAGATTTAATCTCAACCAGGAACGTCTTATCGTTCGTCGTTTGTTCAGCTCTTCCAAATCCCGTCATGGATTTCAACATACTATTTCTATTTAATATTAAGCAAGGTATAAATTTCCTGCTGAGTATAACTCTTCAATTCACCAGGCAATAATCCTTCTATTGTTATTTTTTCAATCCGGAAGCGTATCAGCCTCAAAGTAGGAAAACCAGTTTTAGCTGTCATTTTCCTCACCTGTCTGTTCTTTCCTTCCGTTAAAGTTAACCTTATCCAGCTATCCGGAATGTTTTTTCTAACCCTTATAGGAGGTATTCTTTCGGCTACATCGGGAACTGTGTCAAATACCTCTGCTTTACATTTTTTTGTTCTGTATAGTTTGCCATCAATATTTATCTCAACTCCGGCAGACAATCTTTTAAGAGCCGTTTCATCAGGATTTCCCTCCACTTGCACCCAATACTCCCTTTCATGTGAGTTCAAAGGATCTAATAATTTATGATTTACTCTCTTGTCATTGGTGAGGATCAATAATCCTTCACTGTCATAGTCAAGCCGTCCTACAGGATATAAATCTTTCGGAACATCAAAAAGGTCTTTGAGGGTTTTCTTTTCTCCTTCCTTGCTGAACTGTGAGAGAACATTAAATGGCTTATAAACTGCGAAATATTTATACACTCAAACAATTTTTTAACCCTCTTGTAAAAAATAAAGCCTGACTTTTTTATTAGCCAGGCCTTGTTATATGGATGGGTTAGTAAGTACGGGAATAAATTCCCTTCACAATATTAAAAATAATTTTTGCTAACATAAAATTTTTTTCAATGTTTTTTATCAACATTTAATTTAGCGTTTGTGGATAAGGGCGCTGTTTTTACAGCATGTAAAAACAATTTTTTCTTGCACTGATCATTTTAAAAATATTGAAAGTATTACATCAGAATAATTCACATCCTTTGAAAGCCTTTATTCATCAATATTTCATTCGAATATATTTTTCTTGAATGAATTTGAATTCTGAAAATAGTTGCTAAACTCAGTTAAATTATTTTTTAAATTTCTTCATAAAACGGAAGAATAAGAAGCAGAAAATATTTTTAAAATATTTTTCCAAATCGACCATCAGGGGAACAAAAATTGGAAAAAAGCATCGTAACAACTTAAACAGCCCATTTCATTTTTCATCATTTACCTTTGAATAAAATATTATTTTATGCAGTTCCCTTCTCCCGTTTCAGTAAAGTGGATAGCTTCTTTTATCAATGCAGAGTTAGTTGGAAATACAACAGGAGAAGCTACAGGCCTTAACGAAATTCACAGTGTAAGATCAGGGGATATTGTATTTGTAGATCATCCTAAATACTATGATAAGTGCATCAACAGCGATGCAAGCTTTATTATCATCAATAAAAAAGCTGATGTACCCGAAGGGAAAGCTTTATTAATCACAGACGAGCCTTTTGAAGCATACTTGAAACTGGTAAGACACTTCAGGCCTTTTACAGCATCTGATAAAATGGTGAGTGATACCGCTATAATAGGAGAGGGAAGTGTTATCATGCCTAATGTGTTTGTAGGCAATAATGTGAGGATAGGCAAGAATTGCATTATTCATCCTAGCGTGAGCATTTATGATAATTGCTCTATTGGAAATGACGTAGTGATACATTCAGGATGTGTAATAGGAGGGGATGCGTTTTATTTTAATACCAAGAAGAACAGGGAAGTCTGGTTTAAGAAAATGGAAAGTTGTGGCCGGGTGATCATTGAAGATAATGTTGAAATAGGATCCAATTGCACCATTGACAGAGGTGTTAGCGGAGACACTAAGATTGGGAAAGGAAGCAAGCTTGATAATCTTATTCATATTGCTCATGAAGTGGAAGTTGGAAGAAACTGCCTTATTGCTGCCCAGGTCGGAATTGCCGGCTCGACCGTTTTAGGCGACGGCGTTACTATCTGGGGACAAGCAGGTTTGAACAAAACTCTGGCAATCGGCAACAACGCTGTGATACTTGCAAAGAGCGGAGTGGGCGAAAATATCCCTGATGGCAAGGTATACTTTGGTACACCAGCTGATGAAGCTCTTAAAAAACAAAAAGAGCTTGTATGGATCAGGCGAATACCTGAGATGTGGGAAAAGATAAAGGAATTAACTGCTGCTAAGCAATCATAACCTACAAAGGCGGATAATAATCGTAAGGCAGCATATTCGCTATCTTTAGAAAGCCCCAATAACCATTTGTTGTTATCTCTGACTGATCAAAATAATATCCATTGTTCTCGATCGTAATGGTAATCGTTGGAGTAATAGAGAAGTAAGACACCTGGAATCCCTTCTTCGCTGTGGGGTCGAAGTCTAAATAAGCCTGCTCCGGTTTGGCTTTCGTGTATATAACGATCATGTCGGGCTGATTAGGGATAAAATCTACTGTTCTTGTAGAATCATTCATTGCATAATTCAGCGCACCATAAATATTCTTTAATGGGACAGTTTGCTCACTGCCACCACTTCTTATTAGGAACTGAACTTCGAATCCCTGCTCATCAAGCTTCCTGGTATACAGGCTACGCATAAAGTGCAGAACAGAGCCATAATATGCTTTCTGCCTGTTTTGTTTCCAGGCCTCTTGCTGTGCAGCCGTTCCTGTCATTTCTTCAAAAAGGGGATAGCTGACAAAAGACGTAGTATTTGTAGTATACTCATGCATAAATGAATCAACTGCATACCTGATGTTATAGCCCAATGCATTATTTGCTACTACAAGTGGAGAATCTGCAATTACCTTCAGCTTGTTACGCTTTTTGCTGAAGAAGAACCTTAATACCTCAGGATTTGTTATAACTGCCTGCTTGGCAAATTCTGTCTTACCAATAAAGTTCTCTGTAAAGAAGGTCCCGTATTTCTTCCAGCCGTTCTTAACCTCTCCAGTGGCAACTATAGAAACCTCACCAAGAGATTTCTCCTTCGGCTGTAGTTCTATTACAAGGCTTTCAGTATTTGCAGAGCTGCTTATACGTTGAGATGTGATCTCGTACCCTGTGTATGAAACTGCGATATCATAACCTCCCTCAGGAAGCTTTAGTCTGAAGTTCCCACTTGAGTCTGTTAGTGTTCCAAAAGTTGTGTTTTGTGCAAATACTGAAGCGGACGGTAAAGATTTTCTTGTTGTTTTGTCTACTACTGTTCCGGTGATCACATATTGGGCATTAGCCACTACTGAGAATACTACCAGTGAAAGGATGAGAACGATCTGCTTCATAACTTATTATTTAGGGTCGGTAAATTAAAGATGGTATTTTTCTTTTAAAGTTGCACAGGTTTCTTGGATTGTTTCTTCAATTGGCGTGAAACGGAAAGAAGGAAGAAACGATCTTATCTTTCCCGTATTATAAGAAATATTCGACTGTGCAGTCGCAGCAGTCTCTTGGGTTAACAAAGGAGATTTTCCTGTAAAAGCCGCTTTGATAGCCGCTACGCGCCATACCAGGCCTGCTATAAACGGACTAACCTTTTTATGCGGTGGCTTCTTTGCAAAACCAGTTGCCATGCAAGAGAAGAGCTCTTTATATCCAATATTTGCTCCATTAAGGATAAAGCGTTCGTTCGTTATTTCACTATTCATTAACAGGATCATGACCTTAGCCACATCTTTCGCATTTACAAAGCCAGTGCTCCCGGTAGTATACCATGGGAACTCATTATAAGCCGATTTAAATAAAGCCGATGAGCCATACTCCCAATTATCTCCCCCTAATACAATAGAAGGATTTACTACCACCGCATTCAATCCTTCTCCTGTTCCGCGCCATACTTCCATTTCTCCCAGCTGCTTCGATTTGCCGTATGCGGAATAGGTGATGTTTCCATCCCAATTCATTTCTTCACTAACTTCTTCATTATTCTTTTTTCTGCCTAATGCCGCAACAGAACTTACATGGATTAGCTTATCAACTCCTTCTTCAAGGCAGGTATTGACAATATTTGCCGTGCCTTCTACATTTACCTGGAACAGCTTTCTTTTCTCAGAAGGATGGAATGATACAATTGCAGCTGAGTGATAGACCTGCTTTATTCCTTTCAGAACTTCAGAAAGCTTTATAACATCTAATATGTCACAACGAACAGCCTCTATACTTGGAGAATTGAAATCAGGAAGGGGAGTAGAGTTATAAATGGCTCTTACCTTATTGCCATGCTCTAACAGCTGTCTTATTAATTCAGAACCCACCAGGCCGGAGCCCCCGGTTACAAGTATTGTAATATCCTTATTGAGTTCCTCATTCATGATTTAGACTCATAATTGTAAAATCCTTTCCCTGTTTTTCTTCCCAGTTCACCCTTTAGTACTTTATCTATCTGGATATTAGAAGGCTTAAATCGTTCCTCATGATCAAACGCCTCATACATTCCCTGGGAAACCGAGAGATTGAT
>Ga0163162_10002781_pt1 | contig 16627 bp, 14 predicted proteins | sample S55metaG_FD_115310 | JGI IMG/M metagenome (GOLD analysis project Ga0163162, IMG submission 115310) | Switchgrass rhizosphere microbial communities from Kellogg Biological Station, Michigan, USA - S5-5 metaG | ecosystem: Host-associated > Plants > Roots > Rhizosphere > Soil | place: USA...
ATCAGGTTGCTGCCATGCAGGTCTCCGGATGCTTCGCCCGCGATGATGTAGTATTTCATGTAGATTCAAAGATAAAGAAGGATGGTGGTTGGGCATGAGGCGTATATCGTATATCGTTAATCGTCGATCGATCCACGATCCGCGATCCGCGATCCACGAATTGAGTCTTGCAATAACTTTTAAGGCCTAAACCGAATGAACCAGTTTGTAAACAAGAACGGCAATGCCATAAATCAGTGTTGCAGCAAAAATGCCCTTGGCTGTTTTATCGCGGTGGGAATTGATATAAACAGTAAAAAGAACCGCATTAGCCAGGAGTGAAATACTGCTGATGGCCGTGAGCAGCGGTTTATTGTTATGTAATACATAGAGATATTCACCGAAACTAATGGTCCGGCTGAAATTCCAGAAATAATAAAGAGTCATTGCTAACAGAGGGCCGAGAACGCCGAGGAGGATGCCAAATTTTAAGTTATCTTTTTTGAATATCAAAATTTCCAGGATTTTTCAAGTTTGGTTTTCAAATCATAATTCGTCAAATCAAATTGTACAGGAACAACACTCACATAATTGTGTTCGAGCGCCCATACATCCGAATCCCTGCCCTTGTCAAAATTCACAAATTCACCAGTAAGCCAGAAGTATTTCTTCCCATTGGGATCACTTCTCTCCACAAAATCTTCTTCATATTTCGCATAGGCCTGCTTACAGATCCGGACACCCTTGATCAGTTCAATGGGTACAGCCGGGATATTTACATTTAATACAGTATGTTTATCCAGTTTCGTATTCAGCATTTGCTGAACGACCAGGCGCGCATATTTCCGGGCTCCGGTAAAATCGGCCTCCACGCTATGATCCAGCAGGGAAAAACCGGCTGAGGGGATGCTTTCAATGGCCGCTTCAACGGCTGCGGACATCGTGCCGGAATAAATGACATTGATGGAATGATTGGCACCATGGTTAATTCCGCTGATACAGATATCCGGTTTACGGTGAAGAACTTTATCAACGGCCAGTTTTACACAATCCACAGGCGTTCCTGAACATTGCCAGGCTTCCACACCTTCAAAAATAGTTACCGGATGTAATCGCAAAGGCAGGCCGATGGTTATGGCATGACCCATACCGGACTGCGGTTTGTCCGGTGCAACCACCACTACTTTTCCCAGATCTTTTACAGCTTCCACGAGGTTACGGATGCCAGGAGCCATGATCCCATCGTCGTTGGTAATCAGGATGACAGGCGAACCGCTTTTCTTTGATTTAGACATAGTTATAAAGGGGTTGCAAAAGTACTATTTTTTTCCTTCTTTTAAGCTGAACCGCTACCTTTGCAGCCGGATAAAAAACCCATATGGCAGGACAACTGAAGGAAGTACGTAACCGGATCAAATCCATCCAGAGCACACAACAGATTACCAAGGCGATGAAGATGATCAGTGCCACCAAGTTGCGCAAGGCACAGGAGGCTATCCAGCAGATGCGGCCTTATTCCAAAAAACTTCTGCAGGTTCTCAGCAATATCGCCGCCAATGCCGATGGAGATATGAGCTCCTCCTTATCCACAGCGAGACCCGTCGAAAAAGTGCTACTGATTCTCATCACCAGTGACCGTGCTTCCTGCGGCGCCTATAACTCGACCCTGATTAAACTGGCAAAGGCCACCATGCGGGAAAAATATCCTGCACAAACGGCCAAAGGCAATACAGTTATCTGGAGCATTGGTAAAAAGGGCTATGAGCATTTCCTGAAGAACAACTATAAAGTAAACGGAGAATTCCGCGATATATTTCACCATCTGCATTTTGAATCGGTACAGCGCTGTGCCCAGGCAGCGGTAAAAGCTTTTGAAACTGGTGAATTTGATGCGGTAGATATCATTTACAGCGAATTCAAAAATGCTGCTTCCCAGATTTTCGTGGTAGAACCTTTCCTGCCGATTCCAAAAGCTAAAAAGGTTCCGGGAGCTGCTAAAAGTGATTTTATTTTCGAGCCTTCCAAGGAAGTCCTTCTAAATGAACTCATGCCAAAGATTCTCAATACGCAATTATACAAAGCAGTCCTCGATGCTAATGCATCGGAACACGGCGCGCGGATGACCGCCATGGATAAAGCGACTGAAAACGCCAACGAAATTTTGAAAAGTCTGCGCATTTCCTACAATCGCGCCCGCCAGGCGGCGATCACAACAGAACTGACTGAGATCGTTTCAGGCGCTGCAGCATTACAGGGATGATGTGGGTGAAATGTGCAAATGTGCAAATCTGCATATGTGCAAAATGAAGAATCAATGCCTAATTTGCGTTGGATGAAATGGAACCTGTTTCAATGCACAGTTCCATACTTCCACATTTTCACACTATGACTATGGAGATTTCAGATTTAATTCCACATATCGAAGCGTTAATCTTTGCCAGCGATAAACCATTGACCGCAATTGAAATGACCGAACTGCTTAATAATGCGTTCGGATTCATGGATGACAAGCTTACCCTTGATCAGGTACAGACCGGGATAGAGGGTATTGTAACCAAATACAGTTCGGAATTCTATCCTTTTGAAGTAAGGGAAAGCGGCGGCGGTTGGCAGTTCTTATCCAAGAAAGCCTTCCATAAAACAATTGCACAGCTGAATGGAGAAAAATTTCTTAAGCGTCTTTCTGTAGCTGCTCTGGAAACCCTTGCCATTGTTGCTTACAAACAACCCATCACGAAGGGTGAAATAGAATCTATCCGGGGAGTAAACAGCGACTATTCCATTCAGAAATTGCTCGAAAAGGAATTGATTGTAATTATGGGACGCAATGAGGACATGCCGGGTAAGCCACTTATTTATACAACTTCCAAATCCTTCATGGACTATTTCGGGATCAACCAGACCGCCGATCTGCCGCGCCTTCGGGAAGTATTGGGAGAGAGCCTGGAGGAACCTTCATTAATTAATTACACGCCCGGCACACCTGAAATCAATCCTGCGCTGGTAGTCAGCGAAGAAGGTGAATTGCTGGAAAACAATCCGCTGTCACCATCTTCGGAAGACGAGAATGACAAGGTTTAAAAAAGAAAGTCCACACTTCCACACTTCCATACTTTCATACTTGCTTCATATATTCGCTGACTATTCGTGAATATGACTACATCCCTTTCCCCGACTGATCTCATTTCAATTGCAGAAGAATACGGAACTCCGCTATATGTATATCATGCAGAAAAGATAAAAGAGCAATACGGAAAACTCCAAAATGCGTTCAGCAATTCAAATACTATTTTTTTCTATGCCTGCAAGGCTCTTACAAATATTAATATACTCCGGTACATCCGGAATATTGGGGCCAATGTGGATTGCAGTTCCATCAATGAAGTGAAACTTGCCCTTCACGCAGGGTTTCCTGCATCCCGCATTTTATATACGTCCAACGGTATCGACTTTGATGAAATTAAAGAGGCCAGGGAACTGGGTGTATTTATTAATATCGATAGTTTGTCAAACCTGGAAAAATTTGGTGCAACATTCGGTTCCTCATATCCGGTAGGTATCCGCCTGCGCCCGAATATCCTGGCCGGAGGGAATTTAAAAATATCAACCGGTCATGATAAAAGTAAGTTCGGTATACCGGTAGACCAGATTGGTCATATCCTGCGTGTAGTGAATAAATACGAGTTGCGTGTCAGCGACCTGCATATACATACGGGCAGTGAAATTAAGGATGTAGATGTTTTTCTCAAAGGGATCGAAGTGTTATTTGATATTGCGAATCATTTCGAGCACCTGGAATTTATAGATCTGGGCGGCGGATTCAAAGTGGCCAGCAGGGAAGGTGAGCAGGAAACAGATATCCCGTTGCTTGCCGAAAAAGTTAATCAGGCATTCACCAATCATCCCTATAAAAATGGAAAGAAATTGCAGGTCTGGTTCGAACCGGGAAAATTCCTGGTTAGTGCTGCCGGTCATTTTATCACTAAAGTAAATGTGCTGAAAGAAACGAGTGCCGCAGATTTTGTGAGTGTGAACAGCGGGTTTAATCACCTGATACGGCCGATGTTTTACGATGCTTATCATCATATCGAGAATATAAGTAACCCGGAAGGACCCTTGAAAAATTATTCCGTGGTGGGAAATATTTGTGAGACGGATACATTTGCCTGGGACCGGCCCCTAAACCAGGTGCGTGAAGGCGACTACCTGGTGTTCCGTAATGCCGGTGCTTACGGGTTTGAAATGTCTTCCAATTTTAATTCCCGGTTTAAACCGGCTGAAGTAATGGTAATTGAAGGGAAGGCCCATCTTATCCGTCGCCGTGACCAGTTTGAAGACCTGTTGCGAAACCAGCTGGACATCATTTAAATTTTTCCATATTCTCTGCATTCTTTATTTTCAAAGACCAGGTATTAGCTGCAACTTTTATTTATTCATCATAAATTATTGCTATGCCAGTACGCATGACAGACGATCCGGCTGAAGCTGACGATAGTGGTGGCGGATTTGAAGGTGGTGGTGGAGGCAGGGGTGGTGGAAGTGGCGGCGGTGGTTTATTCGGCCTGCTTCCTCTGATCTTTGGACTGATTCGTGGTCCCAAAAGCCTGCTCCTGATTATTGCATTAGGAATCGGAGCTTATTTTTTACTTGGTCGGGGAGGTGGATGCAATATCGGAGGAATCGCGCAACAGGTTCAACAGTTGGCAACGGGTGGTATTCTCGATCCACGCCAGTTCGACAAATCAAAAGTTTATGAATCCCTTTCTGATGATGATACCAAAAATCCGCTCCCGGAATCTGCCAACCTCCAAAGATTTGCGCCGGCGGTCGGAGACCAGGGTAAGCAGGGAAGTTGTGTGGCCTGGAGTAGTGCATATGGTGCAAGAACCATTCTGGAATCTGCAAGGACAGGATCCGATCCGAATGCTTTAAAATTTAGCCCCGCATTTTTATATAACCAGATAGGACTGGATGGATGTGAAGGATCCTATATTAACCGCGCCATGGATTTCATGAGCCAGCGGGGATCGGTTCCCTATGAAGCATTTCCATATACGGACCAGGATTGTTCAAAACAACCCGACCAGCAGTTACTCGATCAGGCCAGGCAATTCAAGATGCGCGGTTCTAACCGGCTTACCGTTGGCGACAATACGGACAAGATTGATCTGCGTGCAATAAAAGAAAATCTTTCTCAGGGGGCTCCTGTGGTTATCGGTATGATGGTGGGCGGAACTTATATGCAACCCATGATGGGCCAGGATGTATGGAACCCCACACAGGATGATGCTAGCATGATGGGATTCGGCGGTCATGCACAATGCGTGGTGGGTTATGATGATGCCAAATATGGAGGTGCTTTCCTGATTATGAACAGCTGGGGTCCGCAATGGGGCAATAACGGATTTGCCTGGGTGAGATATAAACATTTTCAATATTTTGTAAGGGAGGCCTATGGCCTGGAAGCCATGCCGGCAGTAGGTGCGGCTGCTAATAAACCTTTTGAGTGTGAAGTAGGACTTGTGCAGGTAAAATTTGATGGCAAGAAAACCATAGCCGGAGATTATATACCGCTGAAAAAAACTTCGGAAAATCTTTTTGAGACCGTTGCGCTGGTCGCACCAGGCACCCGGTTCAAAATGGAAATCCGCAATGAATCTGAATGTTATATTTATGTTTTCGGCAAAGAAACCGATGGAAGCAGTTATACGCTGTTTCCCTATCCCAAATCCGGCGATCCAAGAAAGACAAAATATTCCACCTTCTGCGGAATAGCCGGCTACCGGTTATTTCCCCGGGATAAGAGTATGGAGCCAGACAGTGTCGGTACCCGGGACCTTATAGCCGTTGTTGTTAGCAAAGACAGCCTGAACTGGGCTGAACTCAATGATAAGCTCAGCCAGAACAAAACGGGAGACTATGGAGCCCGGCTCCGGTCGGCCCTCGGTTCATCTACACGGCTTATCCAGGCCGATATTTCCCAAAAAGGGAATATTCATTTCAAAGGTGATGGAACCGATAGCCGGTTAGTAGCCTGCATCGTGGAGATTAATAAATAAAAAAACGACTGCGTTTCGGCAGCCGTTCAAATCTGTTCGTAAGAGTCATCAACTTTTAGTTTTTCCGTCAAGAAAAGGTACAGATTTCAAAGTTTTTCGATACTGGATTTCATTTTTTCATTAGGATAAGGAAGGGTTCAGGGGTCGTCAACTTTTTTCTAAGGATTCGGTTTTCGTTTCATAGGTTTTAATATCTTCTAAAGGTCTGATCTGTTTATCTGGTTTTCATTGGAATCAGCTGGTTTTTTAACGGTTCGGATTTAGGAATTAAACGTTTTCGGCTTTCACAGGATTCAGGTCGGTTTTCTTAGGATCTCGTTTTATTTTTTCTTAGGATTCGGTTGGTTCTTCTCTAGGACTGGCTTTCAGATCAATTGCGCGCTTCAACAATACAAAGATGCAAAGGCTTTAACGCTTCCCATAGCTTATTCGACAGAGCAGATCAAACCTTCGATTTTCGGGATAAAAAAGACGATAAATGAATTTTTAGCTGTTACATCTAAGTGTAAACCCTTATAGCATAAGGGCTAAGGGCCACCCAGCGTAAAAGAATAGACTAAGGTCCAACTCGTTAATCAGTGATAAACATATTTAGATTAGTATTGCCAGACTGTACCGGACCAGTAGTATTTTTTCCGGATCAGCGAATTTTAACCCATTTAAAAAAACAGTGATCCTTAAAACAACCGTATGGAGAAAATATTTTTGGCCTTCTTTTTATTCATTCACCTGGGATTTTTAAATGGACAAAATCTTCCTGCAGACAACTCCCGGTATGACCCGCATGATTTTTTTTCTGAAAATTTTCAACCCACACCCGGGAATGTTTATCGGTCCGCCAACGGAACGCCGGGACCGATGTACTGGCAGAATACTGCCAATTATCTGATCCATGCAACTCTAAATGAAAAAGATACCAGTATAACAGGGGACGTAACCATTTCTTATACCAACAACAGCCCCGACAAACTGGATTATCTGTGGTTGCAACTCGATCAAAATCTTTTTGCTGCGGATTCCAGAGGTGCAGCAGCCATACCTGCCTCCGGCGACGCCATTGGTGTTTTGGGTGTCAACCGGGGTGGGTATCATTTATCCGGCGTTTCCATTACCTATGGCGGAGCTACCTATCAGGTGCAACCGGTGATTTCAGATACCCGGATGCAGCTTCGCCTGAAGAGGCCGCTGTTACCGAAGGGAGATAAGATATCTATAAAAATCAATTACAGTTTTGCCATCCCCGCTTATGGAGCAGACCGGATGGGAAGACTGTACACAAAAAAAGGCGTAGTATATACCATTGGTCAGTGGTATCCGCGTATGACCGTATATGACGATGTGGAGGGATCGAATGCCTTGCCTTATATGGGTCTGGGAGAATTTTATTGCGACTATGGAGATTTCGATTATTATATTACAGCTCCGGCGGAGATGATTTTATATGGTTCCGGCGACTTACAGAATGCTACGCAGGTATTGACTACCGAAGAAATTAAAAGACTTTCATTAGCTGTCAATAGCGACAGGACGGTTTCTATAATTAATGCGGATGAAATTGGAAAAGCTGCCATGCGACCAGTCAATACAGGAGCCCTGACCTGGCATTTCACTATGAAAAACACAAGAGATGTTGCCTGGGCAGCTTCGAAGGGACTGGTATGGGATGCGGCAAGAGTAAATCTGCCCTCGGGCCGCAAAGTGATTGCCATGTCTGCTTATCCACCCGAAAGCCTGGGAGATACGGCCTGGTCAAGGTCCACGGAATACTTAAAAAACAGCATGGAGATTTATTCAAAAGATTTTTTTGAATATCCCTGGAACAGTGCCATCAACATCGGATCTAATATAACAGGAATGGAATATCCTGGAATAATTTTTAACGACTACACCAGTACAAAAGCTCCGCTGTGGTTTGTAATCGCCCATGAGATTGGACACAACTGGTATCCGATGATCGTTGGTTCGAACGAAAGAAAATATATGTGGCAGGATGAAGGCTTCAATTCCTATATTAATTATTACGCAAACGGAATCTTTAATAAAGGTGAATATTCAAAGGACCCCGCGTTATTCAATAAAAATCATTTTACTTTTCTGGATCAGGCTACACTTCCATATCTCAAAGATCCTTTAATGACCGTTTCCGAGGCAATGGATCTCAGTCAGCACTATCAGTATTATAGCAAGACGGCCTATGGCCTGAAATTACTTCGCGATGTGGTAATCGGTAAAGAAAGGTTTGATTATGCATTCAGAAAATATACTGAAGTATGGGCTTTTAAACATCCGACACCCTACGACTTTTTTCATTGCATAAACAACGCCACCGGCGAAGATTTGAACTGGTTCTGGAAAGAATGGTTTTTTACAACATGGACCCTGGACCAGGCGGTAACTGATGTGAAATATGTTGACAATGATCCGTCCAGGGGCGTATTGATAACGATCGGGAACCATGGCAAAATGATCATGCCAGTTATACTAAGAGTCATTCAATTGGACGGGAAAACAGAAATCATTCAACTTCCTGTGGAAATATGGCAACGGTCAGGTGACTGGACCTTAAAATATGATTCAAAGATTAAAATTGAAAAAATAATCCTTGATCCGGAAAATATTTTACCGGATGTGGATAGAAAAAATAATGAGTGGAGCGGAGGCAAATAGCTCGGGAAATTTTTTTATGAAAAAGTTTTTAACACGGATTCCGGATTTTCAGTCTAAACTATATTCAGCCTCCGGAAAACATCAGCCTTGTTGGCTTTGCTCACGGGAATTTCGTTCCCTTTGATGAAAAGCAGGTTTTCGCGCATATCGTCTATTTTATGCAGGTTGACGATATAGGAACGGTGGACTTTAAGAAAATACTGTTTACTTACTTTCTCTTCAAGGTTTTTGATTGTATTGTGGGTAATGAATTTCTTACCATCGACAGTAACAAACTTCACGTAATCGCCCATACTCTCAATAAATAATATGGCGTCATTATTTAACCGGATCAGTTTGCCGTCGGTTTTAATATAAATATGGTCCGAAGCACTGTTGGTTGAAATTGTTTCTTTGGAAGGCTGAATTTTCTGTAGTGCTTCCATAAAACGCTGGTAGGTAAAAGGCTTCATCAGGTAGTCCGAAACATTATACTGAAAAGCATTATATGCATATTCCGATTTCGCTGTGGTCAGGATAACTTTTGGTGAAAAGGCGATCTGGTCGAGCAGTTCAAATCCGTTGGCACCGGGCATCTCCACATCCAGAAATATCAGGTCGACCGTATTGCTGTTCAAAAAAGACAGGGCATCGGTTACATTAACGAAATGACCCCGTACTTCCACCTGGCCGCTCTTTTCACAACAATTTCTCAGGTAGTTGGCAGCTACCTGTAAATCTTCTACAATAATACAGCTGAGACTCATGAACAATTGCTATTAAATAATTCCAATTTTTTCTTTTCTTCTTCAATTAATTGTTTGCTTTGAAATATTTTATTTTTTAAAGTTTCGAAGTCACCCGCCAGCTGATCGGGAGAGTTTACAGTTGTGCAGATTTTTTCAAACTGCTGGCAATGTTCCTGGACGACAGTGAGACCTACGAATCCAAATACAGGCTTGATCTTATGAACTGAAGATCTCAACGCTGTAAGATTCCCCGAGGAATAGCTATACTCAATATTGTCGGTCAGCGACTGATAATCGCTCAGAACCGTATTGAATACTTCCTGCAGGTAGTTATAATCGTCCCCGTAGAGGCTAAAGAGGTAGTTTGTATCGAATTCAGTGTTGAAAACGAACGTATTAGCGGTTTTTAGGTTATTCATGGCGCTGGATTCATTTATATTAACGCTTTAAATAATAATTATTATGCCCGCCGCGTTTTAATATTCAAATTAAATCCTCTGATACCCTCCCTGAAATCCCGACTTTCGCCCGTATTATGGTCTGTATATCAGGATATTGTTTATTCCGGACTGGACCCCAGTAATTCCTTATCCCAGCGTAAAAAGATCATCCGGTTCAATCAGTTCATCTTTCTGACCCTTTGCGGCACCCTGATGTCCGTTGTCAGTTATTTCACTTTGAGTCTTTATATCAGTGCGCTGATCAATCTGTCAGCGGGTTATATTTTCATCCTGGCTTTTCACCTGAATTCAAAGAAGCGGTTCGAACTAGCCCGCATAATCGCCATAGTTAATCTCAACCTTTACCTGATCGTGATGAATTATATGGAGGGATTGCGAGCGGGGGAATACCTTCTTTATTTTCCATATTTCCTTGTGATGACCCTGGTAATAGATGTGAAAAGAAATTTTACTGAACTGAAATTCGTGTACCTGATTACGATAATCTCCGTTTTACTTTGTTTCAACGTGAGCCCTTATGAAAATTATTACCAGGTGCGTATCGCCGGAATGTTTGCGCGTTTGTACAGTTCTAACCTGGCGATCTCCCTTACACTGACTACTTTTTTCTCTTATTTTATTTTCCGGGTGAACCGGGATCATGAGGAAGCGATTTTGAAAGAAAAACATTTTGTAGATACAATCTATAATACGTCACTGGATGGTGTCCTTATCATGGATGCAGGAGAACGCAAGATCATCGGCTGTAACAACCGGGCCTGCGAACTTCTGCATATAAAGAATAAAAAAGAAATTGAAGGCACTGCCATTGAAGACTGGTTTACCAGTGAACATATTAAATTATTTAAATCAATTGAATTGAATCTGGCAACCCAGCTGGCCAAAGACTGGCAGGGTGAATTATCTCTTACTTCTGCGGAAAGAACTTTTTTCGCATTTGTGAATATCGTGCCCTTCCTTGATCTTGGTAAGAGGTTTCTTAAGATCAGTATCCTGGATATATCAGAAATCAAAACGGCTCAGTTTGAATTGATGAAAGCTAAGCAGAAAGCGGAAGTGGCTTCCCAGGCGAAATCGCGTTTTCTCTCCAATATGAGCCATGAATTGCGAACACCGCTGAACGGAATCATTGGGACATCGAATCTTCTGCTGCAGGAAAATTATCTTCCCGACCAGAAATCCCATTTGGATATCCTCAAGTATTCTTCCGAACACATGATGATGTTGATTAATGAGATTCTGGATTTTGGTAAAATCGAAGTGGGCAAATTACAATTGGGCGAACATCCCGTAGACCTGAAAAAGTTTCTGGATAAAATTAATCTTCAATTTGGGGCCCAGGCTCAGGCAAAGGGATTGGGTTTCAAAATGGAATATGACAGCCTGGACATAGAGGTGATGACGGATGAAACGCGGTTGAACCAGGTTTTCAGTAACCTTATTGCCAATGCTTTGAAGTTTACACATTATGGCGAGATAACTGTAGTGGCAAAAAAAATATTCTCTACCAGTCAGAAGGCAACGATTCAGTTTATGGTGAAGGATACCGGAATTGGGATTCCCGCTAATAAGCAACAGGAAATATTTGAAAGTTTCACACAGGCTGATGTAAATACAACCCGCAAATACGGCGGTACGGGATTAGGACTGGCGATTACAAAAAAACTCGTAAACCTTTTTCACGGTGAATTGCAGCTTGAAAGTGAAGAGGGCCGTGGTTCCACATTTCATTTCACGCTCAAACTCGTCATCAATGAAAACAGGAAGCATTATATTAATGAAGATAAAGTGAAACATTTGTCATCCTTCCCCGGTATAAAAGTGATGGTAGCTGAAGACAATGCTATCAATATGTCCATTGCCCGTCGTTTTCTGATGAAGTGGGGGATCGAAGTAAAAGAAGCCTATAATGGAAAGCAAGCCGTAGACCTTTTCTCCCAACATAGCTTTGACCTGATTCTGATTGACCTTGAAATGCCCGAAATGGATGGAATTACTGCCCTGGGCGAGATTAAAAAGATAAATCCTGCGGTTCCGGCGATTGCTTTTACCGCAGCAGTATATGATAATATGCGCGCCGACCTGCTACAGAAAGGATTTATGGAATTTGTTCCCAAGCCTTTCCGGCCTGAAGATCTTCATAATAAAATCTCTATTCTTTTGTCCGCAAAAAGTAATGTAGTCTAAGAGCAGAAATCTCATTTGCCTTTCACGGTTATTACCGGATACGGTTTATTCCTGTCAGCCGGTGCAGAACAAAATATATCCGCTAACAGTTTGTTAACAAAAGAAATTTAAGAATCCTTTAAACCCCGGGACCAAATAGCCGTCTCAGTAAAAAAATTATTGTAAATATGAAAGCAAACCTCATCCGCCGGATGGCCATCGCATTTTGCCTGGTATCCAGTATCTGCATTTATTCCTGTAAAAAGGATACCTCTGCATCGGGAGATACCACATCTGCGAATGTGGGTACCACCGGTGACGACCAGGAAGAAGTTTCCAACGAAGCTGATATCATCAGTAATGACGTGAATTCAGCGCTGAGCGGCCAGTCAGATTTTTCAGGCTCGCTGAATAGTTCAGGTTCCCTGTCGGGCAACACTGAGGTAAACGGGATAAATGGGAGTGAGCAGGTTTCCGGACTGATCAATGTCCATCAGCTGGTTTGTGATGCCACCATTACTTACGATACAGCAAATGGCCAACGCGTAATCACGATTGTTTATGATGGTACAAATTGCTGGGGTAACAGGACAAGAACCGGCACGATAACTATTACGATGCCAAAGGGTCAACGCTGGAAAGATGTCGGTGCAACAGCAACGATTACTGTGGATAAGCTGACGATTACCCGTAAGCGCGATAGCAAGACCATTGTGCTCAATGGGACAAAAACGATTACAAACGTAAGCGGCGGTCTGCTCAAAGACCTGTCAAGCCTGCATACGATTACGCATACGATTACAGGAAATCTGAAAGTGGATTTTGAAAACGGAACTAACAGAACCTGGAATGTTTCTAAAAATCGCGTTTTCACTTATGATAATGGTGTTGTCATAACCACTACAGGAACCTATTCAGACGGAACGGACAATAATATTGCGGAATGGGGAACGAACCGTTTCAATGAAAGCTTCAAGACTTTAATCAGTGCACCAATAGTGATCCGGCAGGATTGTGATTTCAGATTGGTGAGCGGACAAAATACAGTGATTACCGCTAAAGGAACAGGAGTTATCACCTACGGGCTCGATTCCAATGGTGATCCAACCGGTTGTCCGGGTACAGGTAGTTATTATTTCAAACTTGTATGGACCGGTGCGAATGGAAAAATTTATACCATCATCTGGCCATATTAATCCGTACTTACTCATAAAAAAACCTCTCGAAAGAGAGGTTTTTTTGTTTTATAGAAGATGGTTTGTGGTATATGGTATTAATTAATGCTTGGTGCCATTATAATACTTCAATGCTTCCGGCATCACTTTTTTAATATCATCAATTCTTTGCTGGTCGGCCGGGTGATCACTCAAAAGAACAGGTGGTTTTTCTCCTCCCATAGAAGCCATACGCGTCCAGAATGGTATTGCCTCCTGTGGATTGTAACCAGCCATGGCCGCGAATATTAACCCATAATGATCCGCTTCTGTTTCCTGTTTGCGTGAATAGGGAAGTAGCACCCCTATTTGCGCGGCGGGACCGTATACCTGGTTAAAAATATCAACTGTTTTGGGATTGCTTCCCAGGGCAACATTTCCCGCAACCTGAATACCCTGTGCGAGCATTTCCTGGCTCATGCGTTCCCGGCCATGACCCGCCACAGCATGGGTAATTTCATGACCCAGCACAATAGCCAGGGCTGTTTCATTTTGGGTGATAGGTAATAGTCCCGTATAGACAACCACTTTTCCCCCCGGCATGCACCAGGCATTCACTTCTTTGCTTTCAACCAGGTTGAATTCCCAGGTATATCCTTTCAATTCATCGCCGGCACCATGTTCAGTATAATATTTGCCAACGGCTGTGGCAATCCGGGTTCCAACACGGCGTACCATTTCCTGGTTTGCGTTAGTTGAGGCAACCACCGGGTTTTTTGAAAGAAATTCTTTGTATTGCGTGAGTGCCATTGCCTGAACTTCCGTTTCAGAAACCAGGTCGAGTTGACTGCGACCGGTTATTGAATTTGTTTTGCACCCAGATAATGAGAGAGTAAGGGAAAATAATAATGCTTTAAGTGAATTATTCATGTTGTTGTATTAAGATTACTTCAGTTGTATAAATTATTATGCCATGAGGCCCATTACATAAAGCATTGGTTTTTAAGGCATGGGTCAGTTCCCAAGGTTTTGGCCGGTTATACCATAATTTATGAAGCCTTCCTGATAACCGGTGCTACCTGGGTTCCAAATAGTTCAATGGAATGCATTATCTGGGCATGTGGCATGGTACCCACACTTACATGGAGCAGGAAACGATCCAGTCCGAATAATTCCTTTTCAAAGAGAATTTTATCAATTACCTGCTGAACAGACCCCACAAGCAAAGCGCCTTGTTTAGATCTGCCCGCTTCAAATTGAGCCCGGGTCGTAGGCGGCCATCCGCGCTCCTTTCCGATATTTGACATCACATATGCGTAGGAAGGATAGAATTCATCCGCCGCTTTCTGGGAATCTTCTGAAATATATCCGTGGGAATGGACAGCCAGTGGCAGTCGTCCGTGACCGGCCGGGACGGAGGTTTTTCTGTATAGTTCCACCAGGGGTAGGAAATGGGCGGGATTTCCACCGATAATCGCCAGGGCCATGGGGAGACCCAGATTGCCTGCTCGGATAACAGATTCCGGTGTACCGCCTACAGCTATCCACACAGGCAGTTTCGACTGAAATGGCCGCGGATAAATCCCCAGATTCTGAATCGGGGGCCGGTGTTTTCCTTTCCAGGTTATTTTTGCTGACTGATTTAACTTCAGAAGGAGGTCAAGCTTTTCTGCGAATAGGTCATCGTAATCACCCAGGTCATATCCAAATAATGGGAAGGATTCTATAAAAGATCCACGCCCCGCCATGATTTCCGCTCGCCCGCCTGAAAGCAGGTCAACGGTGGCAAAATCCTGAAAAACTCTTACCGGATCGTCGGAACTGAGAACTGTTACGGCGCTGGAAAGTTTAATCTTGTTGGTTTTTACTGCGGCTGCTGCCAACACTACGGCCGGGGAAGAAACAATAAAGTCAGGCCGGTGATGTTCCCCCAAAGCATATACATCCAGGCCTACCTGGTCAGCCAGTTCAATTTCTTCCATAAGATCCTGCATCCGCTGATGGCCGCTGATGGTTTTTCCCGTGATTGGATCCGGGGTCAATTCGGCAAAACTGCTTATTCCTAGTTCCATTCCGCAATTTAAAACCTAAACCTCAAAGTGAGCAGAAAGCGCAAAGCCTATGGCCCAAAACTAAAGTTGCAATATTTGCGACATTCAACCGTCATCATCCATTACTTAACCGTTAAGTATCAACCAAAATCATTCACCTTTTTTCTTTATTTTAGTTGCCCGGTTATGATCACGAAAGCTGCGATAATAGGTTTCTTCACAAAGAGCAAGATCATTTTTGCTTCTATTGCCGCCGTGGTCACTTTTTCAATTACTTTGTACAATCAGTTCAAGTCTGTTCCGAAGACTGAAATCTCCGGATTTGTTTCGGCTGACAGGAATTCCGTAGTGCCGGTGGATGCGGTTGTTAAAATCATAAGCCCTGTACAGAGTCAGACGGAAACGGATTCCAAAGGAAGGTTTAAATTCAAATTGCCCAATCTTCAAAGTGATACCTTTCTGCTAATTATCCAAAATAAGAAAACCAATATCGAGACCAAACAAAATGAATATGTGGATGCTTCGGATGGCAGAAAAGACATCTATGTATTGTTCAACTCAGACCAGGATCTCGAAAAGGTCTATGCTCCCCTGGGAAAAAGTATGTCTCCGGCTTATGCAAAAAGAACACCGAATGTTTTACGGGTGATCAATCAGATTCGGTTCCCGAAAAAAAAAGCACACTGATAACGACCTGTGTGCTATAATTCCGCTCGTATATTACATGTCCGCATTTTATCAACTAAGTACCCTGAACAACCATGAAAAAAGTTAGCTTTTTAATTTTCCCCTGCTTTTTGTTTTTCTCCTGTACCATGCATATTCCACTGCTGAACGGTGTATTTCATTCTGATGACGCCCATACCGGTGTTTATCTGATTTATCCGGTGGAGAACTATAAAAATTTTGGCGCCTTACATTGGAAATTTAAAACAGGTGGAAAAATTTTGTCTTCCCCGGTTGTGCTGGACGGAATAGCGTATGTTGGCAGTGAAGACAGTAATCTTTATGCTATACATGCGGCTACCGGGGAATTCATATGGAAATTTCCGACCGGTGGAGCCGTTTCGTCCACACCGGCCGTATTTAATAACGTTGCGTATTTCACCAGCTTCGACGGGAATTGCTATGCTGTTGATGCCATTACAGGGAAGGAGATCTGGAAATTTAAAACGGGTGGTGAGAAAAAAGTAGGTGCAAAAGGATTATGGACGATGAAACCATCAGATATGTATATGGAGGATCTCTGGGACTTTTTCCTTTCTTCGCCCGTAGTGGAATTAAACGACGACCCTACGGTTTATTTTGGGAGCAGCGACGGAAATTTATATGCAGTCAACACGAAGAATGGCGAATTAAAAT
>Ga0163162_10002783_pt1 | contig 16622 bp, 16 predicted proteins | sample S55metaG_FD_115310 | JGI IMG/M metagenome (GOLD analysis project Ga0163162, IMG submission 115310) | Switchgrass rhizosphere microbial communities from Kellogg Biological Station, Michigan, USA - S5-5 metaG | ecosystem: Host-associated > Plants > Roots > Rhizosphere > Soil | place: USA...
CTCGTGCTGGCGGGCGGATCGAACGTGGTGCTGGCCGACGACCTCGCCGACCTGACCGTCGTGGTGCTCGCGAACACCGAGATCTCCGTCGAGGGCAACATCGTGCGCGCCGAAGCCGGTGCGGTGTGGGACGACGTGGTGGTCACGTCGCTGGCCTACGGGCTCGGCGGGCTGGAGTGTTTGTCGGGCATCCCGGGATCGGCGGGCGCGACGCCGGTGCAGAACGTCGGTGCATACGGCGCCGACGTCGCCGACACCATCCGCCGCGTCCGACTGCTCGACCGCCGCACCGGCGAGGACCGCTGGGTGTCGCCGGATGTCCTCCAGTTCGGTTATCGCACAAGCATTCTCAGGCATTCACAGGCCGCGGTCGTGCTCGAGGTGGAATTCGCGTTGGACGCCGAAGGGCGCAGCGCGCCGCTGCGCTACGGCGAACTGGCCGCCGCGCTGGACGCTGAACCCGGATCGCGCGCCGACCCTGCGCGGGTGCGCGAGGCCGTACTGTCGCTGCGGGCAGGCAAGGGCATGGTGCTCGACGAGGCCGACCACGACACCTGGAGTGTCGGGTCGTTCTTCACCAATCCGGTCGTCTCGCCCGCCGAATACGAGCGGCTGAAGGAAAGCGTCGACCGGCCCGTGCCCAGCTACCCCGCCCCGGACGGGGTGAAGCTCGCGGCCGGGTGGCTGGTGGAGCGCGCCGGTTTCGGCAAGGGCTACCCCGGCGACGGGGCGCCTGCACGGCTGTCGACCAAACATGCGCTCGCGCTCACCAACCGCGGCAACGCCACCACCGCGGACGTGATTGCGCTGGCCAGGACGGTGCGGGACGGTGTGAGAACGACATTCGGGATCGAACTCACACCCGAGCCGATTCTGATTGGAGCCGCTTTCTAGGTACCCTGGGTCCACGTGAGCCCAGGCCCTGATGCCGTCCCCGTGCCGTCGAAGGTGAATCGGCGGCATATTCTGACCGCCCTTGCGGTCGGAGTCGTTGCGCCGGGCGCGCTCGCAGCCTGCGGTGGCAAGTTCAGCAAGGGGACAGCGGAGGCACCGGCCGCGCCGCCGGCCCCGTCCATTAGCTATCAGCCCGCCAACGCGGCCAAGAACGTGGCGCCCGTCGCCCCTGTGCGCGCCGAGGTCAAGGACGGTTGGTTCCAGCGCGTCGCGCTCGCCAACACCGACGGCAAGGTCGTCGCAGGCGCGCTCAACCGTGACCGCACCAGCTTCACCACCACCGAACCGCTCGGCTACGGCGTCTCGTACACCTGGACCGGGTCGGTGGTCGGCCACGACGGCAAGTCCGTCCCGGTCGAGGGCAACTTCACCACGATCGACCCGACCACTCAGGTCAACGGCCAGTTCCAGCTCGCCGACGGTCAGGTCGTCGGCGTCGCCGCGCCGGTCATCATTCAGTTCGACTCAGCGATCGGCGACGAGGATCGGCCCACCGTCGAGAAGGCACTCAACGTCACCACCGTGCCGCCACTGGAGGGCAGCTGGGCGTGGCTGCCCGACGAGGTCGGCGGGTCCCGGGTGCATTACCGCTCGAAGGAGTACTACCCGGCGGGCACCAAGATCGCGGTCGACGCGAAGCTGTACGGGGTGAAGTTCGGAGACAGCGCGTACGGCGCTCAGGACGTCTCGCTGAACGTCGAGATCGGCCGCCGCCAGGTGGTCAAGGCCGACGCGACGTCGCACCGCATCCAGGTGCTCGACGGGGATGGCAACGTGATCATGGATTTCCCCTGCAGCTACGGCGAGGCTGACCTGCCGCGCAACATCACCCGCAGCGGCATCCACGTCGTCACCGAGAAGTACGAGGACTTCTACATGTCCAACCCCGCCGGTGGGTACACCAACGCCCACGAGCGGTACGCGGTGCGGATCTCCAACAACGGCGAGTTCATCCACGCCAACCCGGCGAGTTCTGGCGCGCAGGGCAACAGCAACGTCACCAATGGGTGCATCAACCTGTCCACCGGCGATGCCCAGCAGTACTTCAGCAGCGCGATCTACGGCGACCCTGTCGAGGTCACCGGGACCTCGATCGACCTGTCCTACGCCGACGGCGACCTCTGGGACTGGGCCGTGCCGTGGGACGAGTGGGTGGCGATGTCGGCGCTCTCGCCGCAGGCGCCGCCGAGTGGGATCCCCAGTACCGCACCGGTCACGCCGACGGATGCGCCCCAGCCCGTGAACGGGCGACCTGGCGGTTAGGGGCTAGTCGGTCAACCTCCGGTTGAAGCGGGACGCGCTGGCCTGGTCGCGCGGCCGGATCACGATCATGTCCAGGTCGACGTGCGACGGCCGGGACGCGACGAATCCGATCACCTCGGCGACGTCTTCGGCCACCAGGGGAGTGACGCCTTCGTAGACCTTGGCTGCACGTTCCTCGTCGCCATCGAACCGGCGCAGTGAGAAGTCGGTCTTGACCATTCCGGGCGCAATCTCGGTGAGCCGCACCGGTTTTCCCAACAGCTCGCCGCGCAGCGTGCGGTGCAGCGCACCCTGCGCGTGCTTGGCGGAGGTGTAGCCGGAGCCGTTGTCGTAGGTCTCGATCGCCGCGATCGATGTGACCGTGACGATGAGGCCGTCGCCGGAGTCGATCAGCTTGGGCAAGAGCGCGCGGGTGACGCGAAGCGTGCCCAGCACGTTGGACTCCCACATCCAGCGCCAGTGGTCGAGGTCGGCGTCGGCCACCGGTTGCAGCCCGCGTGCGCCTCCGGCGTTGTTGACCAGCACGTCGACCCTGTCCAGGGCGCCGGCCAGCGCAGTCACGTCCTCGTCGCTTGTGACGTCCGCCACAATCGCGGTGCCGCCGATTTCGTCCGCGAGCGCCTTGATCGGGCCCTCTCGGCGAGCTACGCAAACGACATGAAAGCCTTGTGCCGCAAGCGTTCTCGCAGTCGCTTCGCCGATGCCGGCGCTGGCGCCGGTGACCACAGCGACACGTCCAGTGGCTGCTGGTGTCGTCATCTGCCCAACTTTAGTTGGCGTGCTAAGTTCAGCGTGTGCACCGGATTAGTCAGACTGCAGTCGCCACGCGGCACTGTTGTTGTTGCGCACTTCGCCGCGCCTGACTGATACCGGACGTTTTCCTGTCCCGCTGAGTCGCCAGGTGTGGCCCGGACCCACCAGCCGACTTCAACAAAGGACAGATCCGTGCGCACTTCCTCCACCACCCTGGGTCAGCCGGCGACCTCGACCACCGGCGTCCGGAGCGTCAACCGCACTAAGCGCGCACTCGCTCCCGCAAGCTACCCGCAGGCGCGGCACCGCGTCGTCGCCCCGTCGCTGAAGGTCGCCGACGCCGCGGCGGCATCGGTGTTCGGCGCTGCGCGCCTGCGCGGTCCGATCGCCCGCGACATCCTCGCCCAGGTCACCCAGCTCAGCATCGCGACGGTCAACCGCCAGGTGACCGCTCTGCTCGACGCCGGGATCCTGCGCGAGCGCGCCGACCTCGCGGTCTCCGGCGCCATCGGCAGGCCCCGGGTGCCGGTTGAGGTCAACCACGAGCCGTTCCTGACGCTCGGCATCCACATCGGCGCCAGGACCACCAGCATCGTGGCCACCGACCTGTTCGGCCGCACGCTGGACGCGGTGGAGACGCCGACCCCGCGCGGCGCGCAGGCCTCGGCGCTCACCTCGCTGGCGGGCAGCGCCCGGCGCTATCTGAGCCGCTGGCACCGCCGCCGCCCGCTGTGGGTCGGTGTGGCCGCCGGTGGTGTCGTCGACAGCACCACCGGACACCTCGACCACTCGCGGCTCGGCTGGTCCGACGCGCCGGTCGGCCCCGTGCTGGCCGAGACGTTGGGCCTGCCGGTGTCGGTGGCCTCGCACGTCGACGCGATGGCGGGCGCCGAACTGCTGCTCGGCGTGCGCCGCCAACCGACTCCATCGTCGACCAGCCTGTACGTGTACGCGCGCGAGACGGTCGGATATGCGCTGTCGATCGGCGGGCGGGTGCATTCACCAGCCAGTGGCCCCGGCACCATCGCCGCGCTGCCAGCCCATTCGGAGCTGCTCGGCGGCAGCGGCCAGCTGGAGTCAACAGTCAGCGACGAGGCCGTGCTGATCGCGGCCCGCAAGGCGCGCATCATCCCTGCCGATGGTCCGGCGTCGACGGTGACGGCCGTGCTGCGGGCGGCAAGGCAGGGCAACCAGCAGGCCCGCGCCCTGCTCGCCGAACGCGCGCGGGTGCTCGGTGAGGCGGTCGCGCTGCTGCGCGACATGCTCAACCCCGACGATCTGGTGGTCGGCGGCCAGGCGTTCACCGAATACCCCGAGGGCATGACCCTCGTCGAGGCCGCGTACACCGAGCGTTCGGTGCTTCCGGCCCGCGATATCCGGGTCACGGCGTTCGGTAACCGGGTGCAGGAAGCCGGTGCCGGGGTGGTGTCGCTCGGCGGGCTCTACGCCGATCCGATCGGGGCGATGCGGCGCGCCCAGAGCCGGCATTCTGCTTGATCTCGCCGAAATTGCATTCCAGCAGGGCCTTACTCGAACTTTCCCTGCGTGGTTGCAGTCTCGGCGAATTGATCGCATAGCTGGCGGTGTAGACATGTCTGTGTGCGCCTAGCAACAGATCTGCCGCGCCGCGTCGCTGTGCTCTCGGTGCACACGTCCCCGCTCGCGCAGCCGGGCACCGGCGACGCCGGCGGGATGAACGTCTACGTGCTGCAGAGCGCTCTGCAGATGGCCCGCCGCGGCGTCGAGGTGGAGATCTTCACCCGCGCGACGTCGTCGGCCGATCAGCCGGTCGTGAAGGTGGCGCCCGGCGTGTTGGTGCGCAACGTCGTGGCGGGGCCGTTCGAAGGGCTCGACAAGTACGACCTGCCCACCCAGCTGTGCGCGTTCACGGCGGGAGTGCTGCGCGCAGAAGCCACCCATGAGCCCGGATACTACGACATCGTGCATTCGCACTACTGGCTGTCCGGACAGGTCGGTTGGCTGGCCCGCGACCGATGGGCGGTGCCACTGGTGCACACCGCGCACACGCTCGCCGCGGTGAAGAATGCCGCGCTGGCCGACGGCGACTCCCCGGAACCACCGCTGCGTGCCGTCGGCGAACAGCAGGTCGTCGACGAGGCTGACCGGTTGATCGTCAACACCGAACATGAAGCGCAGCAACTGGTTTCGCTGCACCACGCCGACCCGGCCCGCATCGATGTGGTGCACCCCGGCGTCGACCTGGAGATGTTCACGCCGGGGGACAAGCGGGCCGCTCGCGCTGCACTCGGACTCGACGCCGACGAGCAGGTTCTCGCATTCGTCGGCCGCATCCAGCCGCTCAAGGCGCCCGACGTGTTGCTGCGCGCGGCGGCCAAACTGCCAGGCGTCCGTGTCGTGGTGATCGGTGGACCGTCGGGTAGCGGGTTGGCCGCGCCAGACGGGCTGGTTCGGCTCGCCGACGAACTGGGTATCGCCGACCGGGTGACGTTCCTGCCGCCGCAGCCCCGCGATCAGCTCGTCGACGTGTACCGGGCCGCCGACCTCGTCGGAGTACCGAGCTATTCGGAGTCCTTCGGGCTGGTCGCCATCGAGGCGCAGGCCTGCGGCACCCCCGTGGTGGCCGCCGCCGTCGGCGGGCTGCCGGTCGCGGTGCGCGACGGGGTCACCGGCACGCTGGTGAACGGCCATGACGTCGACGACTGGGCGCAGGCGATCAGTGCACTGATGCAGCGTGGCCCCGAGACCATGAGCCGCGCGGCCGTCGAGCATGCGGCGACGTTCTCGTGGACGCACACCGTCGACGCGCTGCTGGCCAGCTATCGTCGCGCGATCGCCGATTACCGCGCCCGGCACCGGCTGCCCGATGCGACGGCGCGACGCAACGGCCGTCGCTTCTCGATGAGGCGGGGCGTGCGCGCTTGACCTCCCACGTCGATCAGGTCATCGAGGACACCTGCAAGGAACACGGCCTCGTGTGCACCCGCCATGATGGGGCGCACGGTGGACTGCCGGGCATCATCGTCGAGCTGCCCGGCGAGCGTCGGCTGAAGACCAACACCATCCTGTCGATTGGCGAACACTCCGTGCGCGTCGAGGCGTTCGTGTGCCGCAAGCCGGACGAAAACCACGAGGGCGTTTACCGGTTTCTGCTCAAGCGCAACCGCAGGCTCTACGGCGTGGCCTACACCCTCGACAACGTCGGCGACATCTATCTCGTGGGCCGGATGGCGCTGGCTTCGGTTACCCCCGACGAGATGGATCGCGTCCTCGGTCAGGTGCTCGAGGCCGTCGATTCGGACTTCAACACGTTGCTGGAGTTGGGTTTCCGGTCGTCGATCCAGAAGGAGTGGGAGTGGCGGGTGGCGCGCGGCGAGTCGCTGAAGAACCTGCAGGCCTTCGCGCACCTGATCGACGACCAAGACGAGTGATCGGCCGCGTGAGAGGATCCCACCATGACTGACTCGACGCTGATTCTTCTGCGCCACGGCGAGAGCGACTGGAACGAGAAGAACCTGTTCACCGGATGGGTCGATGTCGACCTCACCGAGAAGGGCAAGGCTGAAGCGATCCGCGCGGGCGAGCTGATCAAGGAGTTGGACCGCCAGCCGGACGTGCTGTACACGTCGCTGCTGCGGCGCGCGATCAACACCGCCAACCTCACGCTGGACAAGGCCGACCGGCATTGGATTCCGGTGCACCGTAACTGGCGGCTCAACGAGCGGCACTACGGTGCGCTGCAGGGCCTGAACAAGGCAGAGACCAAGGAAAAGTACGGTGACGAGCAGTTCATGGCCTGGCGGCGCAGCTACGACACCCCGCCGCCGCCGATCGAACGCGGCAACAAGTACAGCCAGGACAGCGATCCGCGCTACGCCGACATCGACGGCGGCCCGCTGACCGAATGCCTGAAGGACGTCGTCGAGCGATTCGTGCCGTACTACGAGGGCACGATCGTGCCCGACCTGCAGGCAGGCAAGACGGTGCTGATCGCCGCGCACGGCAACTCGCTGCGCGCGCTGGTGAAGTACCTCGACGGCATGTCTGACGAAGACGTCGTCGCGCTCAACATCCCGACCGGGATCCCGCTCCGCTACGACCTGGACGGCGATCTCAAGCCGAAGGTCATCGGCGGCGAGTATCTGGACCCCGAAGCGGCCGCAGCGGGAGCGGCGGCGGTGGCCGCCCAGGGCGCCAAGTAGGCACCCGGCGCGCCGAGCGCCGAAAAGGGGGATGCGCAGTGCCATACGGCAAACACTGGGTAAACGGCTACCGAACACCTGCGATTGGCCGTGTGACATGTCCCGATTTGGCCGCACGCTGCTGGGATGACGTTCACCGGATGCGTACGATTTTCGCGTGAGTGTGATATCGGCGCTCCTTCTCGTGGGGATCGTGGCGCTGCTCGCACTGGTGATCGGTGGCGGGTTGGGGGCGGCGCTCACCCCGCGCATCTTGGAACACAGGCGACGGCGCGCGACCGAGCAGTCCGGCATCACCGTCTCGCAAATGCTCGACCACATCGTCTCGGGCTCGCCGGTGGGGATTGCCGTGGTCGACACGTACCGTGACGTCGTCTACACGAATGACCGGGCCCGCGAACTCGGACTGGTCCGTGACCGGTTGCTCGACGACCGGGCCTGGCTGGCCGCGGAGCGCACGCTGGCGACCGGTGAGGCAGGGGAGGTCGACCTTTCGCCGCGCAAACGCGCCAACCCCGGCCGGTCCGGGCTGTCGGTCCGCGGCCAGGTACGACTGCTGACCGAGGAAGATCGCCGGTTCGCCGTGGTGTACGTCAACGATCAATCCGAGCACGCGCGCATGGAAGCGACTCGCAGGGATTTCGTTGCGAACGTCAGCCACGAACTCAAGACTCCGGTCGGCGCGATGGGGGTGCTCGCCGAGGCCCTGCTGGCCTCCGCTGACGACCCCGACAACGTGCGCCGCTTCGCCGAGAAAATGGTCGCGGAATCGAACCGGCTGGCCAACATGGTCGGTGAGCTGATCGACCTGTCGCGGCTGCAGGGCGGCGAACGGCTGCCCGATCTGGATGCCGTCGATGTCGACACCGTTGTGTCCGAGGCGCTTTCGCGCTACAAGGTGGCCGCCGACAACGCAGATATCGCCATCACCACCGACGCCCCGACCGGCTACCGCGTCATGGGTGACGGGTCGTTGCTGGTGACCGCGATTGCCAACCTCGTGTCGAACGCAATCGCCTACTCGCCCAACGGTTCTTCGGTGTCGGTCAGCCGGCGCCGGCGCGGGCCGAACGTCGAGATCGCGGTCACCGACCGCGGCATCGGCATCGCGCGCGAGGACCAGGAGCGGGTGTTCGAGCGGTTCTTCCGCGTCGACAAGGCGCGCTCCCGCGCGACCGGCGGCACCGGTCTCGGCCTGGCGATCGTCAAACACGTTGCCGCCAATCACAACGGATCCATCCGGCTGTGGAGTCAGCCGGGAACGGGATCGACATTCACCCTGTCGATTCCGGCCTACCCCGAACACGAAGATGATCCGGACGAGCGAGAGGACTAGCCAGACAATGACCAGTGTGTTGATCGTGGAGGACGAGGAGTCCTTGGCCGATCCCCTGGCCTTTCTCCTGCGCAAGGAGGGCTTTGAGGCCACTGTGGTGGCCGACGGGCCGTCGGCCCTGGCCGAATTCGAACGCGCCGGTGCCGACATCGTCCTGCTGGACCTGATGTTGCCCGGGATGAGCGGCACCGACGTTTGCAAGCAATTGCGTTCTCGCTCAAGCGTTCCCGTCATCATGGTGACGGCACGGGACAGCGAAATCGACAAAGTCGTCGGGCTGGAGCTTGGGGCCGACGATTACGTCACCAAGCCGTACTCGGCGCGCGAGCTGATCGCGCGCATCAGGGCGGTGCTTCGTCGCGGCAACGACAACGACGACTCGGGCGTCGGCGACGGCATCCTGGAGGCCGGCCCGGTCCGGATGGACGTGGAGCGCCATGTCGTTTCTGTCAACGGCGAGGCGATCACGTTGCCCCTCAAGGAGTTTGACCTTCTTGAGTACCTGATGCGCAACAGTGGTCGAGTGCTCACCCGCGGGCAGCTGATCGACCGGGTCTGGGGCGCAGACTATGTCGGTGATACCAAGACGCTCGATGTCCACGTCAAGCGGCTGCGGTCCAAGATCGAGGCCGACCCCGCGAACCCTGTGCATCTGGTCACGGTGCGCGGTTTGGGTTACAAGCTCGAGGGGTAGCTGTCTCTGCTCGCGAAAACCTGAGGACCGTTCTCGAGGAGCCCGTCTAGCCTGGGCGGCTTGCGAGAACACAGCTCTGCCGGTCGACGCAGGTTTCAGCGCCCGATGACGGGAGGGCGGCGGCTTCACGGTCGGACATCATCTTCGATACCGCGCCGATTGCACCGCATCGCACCAGGCCAAGGGTCACCAGTGGCCACACCGCGCCCGCCAGGCCACCGTGAAAACATGAGCCACGACTCGGTTGCCGCTCAACCGTGCCGGCCGGGCTTGCCGGTACCGCCGTGCAGGCTTCCGGTGGTGCCGGTGCCCTGTCCGCCGACGCCCCCGTTTCCGCCGGGCGCGCCGAGACCACCCTTGCCGCCGTCACCACCGATGCCGCCGAGGGCGTCGCCCTTCTTGGTCGACGCGTTGCCACCCGTGCCGCCGTCACCGCCACGCGCACCTGGCGCACGGCCGTTGCCGCCGACGCCGCCTGGGCCGCCGAGCGCGGTGCCGTCTTGTGTCGAGCCTGCGTTTCCGCTGCCGCCCATACCACCATCGCCGCCGAAGAGTCCACCGTCTCCGCCGTTGCCGCCGAGGCCACCGCTCGATCTGCCTTTGGTGGACGAGCTGCCAGTGCCACCCGAACCGCCGTGGCCGCCCTGACCGACTCCGCGAGCGTCTCCGCCGTCCCCACCTTTGCCACCGGTGGAGTCGCCATTACTGGTGAGGCCCGATCCGCCGTCGCCGCCGGCACCACCCGCGCCCATGAGTCCGCCACCCGCACCACCGGTTCCGCCATTGCCACCGGTTGCGTTGCCGCCCGCGGCACCGATCCCGTCACCGCCACGTCCTCCCGCCCCGCCGTGACCCATGAGAAGGCCACCGGCGCCACCGTTCCCGCCGTTGGCGCCCTGGGCAGGGGTGCCGTTGCCGGTGCCGAGACTTGCGCCCGCGCCACCCGCGCCACCGTTGCCCAAGAGGCCGGCGTCGCCGCCATTCCCACCCTTGCCGTCGAAACCGTCGCCGCCGTTGCCGCCGTTGCCTATCAGCAGGCCGCCGCGGCCGCCGTCCTGACCAGGGCCGCCGTCGGCGCCGTTGCCGATCAACAGGCCGCCGTTCTCGCCCGGTTCGTCGCCGTTGCTGACGAACGCGGCACCGAGGATGCCGATCGGATTGACGGCAGGCCCGGCAGCTGTGACGAACGTAGCCGGTCGGTCGCCGACGACGGCCGACGTCGGATGGCGGAAGATCCTTGATGGGTCATCGTTTCCGCTGACCCGTACTGGCGCCACGCGCTGTGGAACAGCGGGACGCGACTGCGCCTCAGGTACGGCTGACGGGCCGGCAGGTCGCGCGACTGCGGCGGAATTCGCCTGGGCCGCAGCACCCGTCGATAGCGCCCGGTGGCCGGTCGCCGCTTCGAGGAGGCGGTTGGGCGTCGCGAACGCACGAGGCGACGGTGTCGACGCGACCATGGGCGCCATCGAGGTGGACTGGGCTGCAGGCGGGACCGCCTCACTGAAATAGCTGACGCCGGTCGCCGCTACACCTGTCGCCACGGCCGCGGCGAGCATCGTCTTCCTCGTGACAATCAACACTGTCCGTTCCTTCCGATAAACCGCGCATTCGCGCACCGGAGAGGGGTAGGGAAGGTGGTTACACCATTACCTGGCGCCGGTTTGGGCTACAAGCTCGAGGGGTAACCCCGGCCGAATGTGGGTTACCGTCACGCATTCCGCCGCGAGAGCGTGACATAACCCCACACTCGGCGAGGTAGTTACTCGCCAGACCAACTCCCTGAGAGTCGTTTACAACTAATTCGTCTACCGTGGGCACCTTGTGTCAACGAGCCCACGGTGAATGACGAGTGATAACGCAGACCACGAAAGATATGGAACACACCAACAGCATCAGCCCATGGGTGCGTCGCGGCGGCCCCGTCGTCGCGGTAACGGCCCTGGTCATGTACCTCGCGGTGTACGCGCAGTGGCCGACGCTGCGGATGCAAGTCGACCTGATGGTGTACCGCTTCGCCGGGGAACGCCTGATGGAGGGACTCGACCTCTACTCCATCGGCCTGACAGGCAAACCCGGCGAGTTGTTGTTCATCTATCCGCCGTTCGCCGCGATCTGCGCCGTGCCGTTGGCCCTGCTCAACGATGCCGACGTGCGCTTGCTGTGGCTACTCGGCACCGTGGCCGCGTTGACGTACGCGGTGGTGCGGATGCTGAAGTCGATGGGCATGCGGACCGGAGGTGCTCTGGTCAGCCTGGCTGCGCTGCTGATCGGGGTGATCGCGTGGCTGGAACCGATGCGTCTCACGGCCGAGCTCGGTCAGATCAACGTCGTCCTGCTCGTCCTCGTAGTAGGTGATCTATTGGCTACCGGGCAGAGCAAGTGGTCGGGGATCGGGATCGGACTGGCCGCGGGCCTCAAACTCACGCCCGCGCTGTTCATCGTCTACCTCGTGGCGACTAGACGGATCCGCGCCGCCGTGGTGGCCACGGCAACGTTCGCTGGCACGGTTGGACTCGGATTCGCCGTCGCTCCAAGTGATTCCACAAGCTATTGGCTGCACGGCCGATTCGACGACGTCAACCGGATTTCACACGACCCGCTCGCCAACACGAGTGTGGCCGGATTGGTGTTGCGCTTGCACGGTTCGGCCACGGCAGCCACCATCGCCGGGGTGGTTGTCGCCGCCGCTGCCGTCGTGATCGCCGCAACGGCGTATCGACGAGGTCAGGCAGTGTTGGCGGTTGCCGTTGTCGGATTGGCATCGGCCGCCGCGTCACCGTTCAGCTGGAGCCACCACTGGGTGTGGTTCGCGCCGTTGGTCGTTCATCTCGGATACTGGGCGTACGTCGCAGGCAGCAGGACCGCCGCCGCGGCAATGTGGCTGCTGTGCGCCCTAATCGGGGGTTGGATCGTGGCGACTGCTGGCGATACCCCGCAGGCGGGCATTCTGTCGCTGCGGCCCGGCGGCATCTGGACCGACATCCTGCCCGGCGCTTATGTTTTCGTGCTCCTCGTGATGCTGGTCGGCACGGTGGTCTGGCTCTGGCGTCTCCGCGACGACATGCGCCTAGCCTGTCCGCCCATCCATGATCTCGAACACCTCGAAGTTGTTGACTCCGGCCACCACTGAGGGGTCGCGTTCACCGATCGCCAACACCTCGGCCCGATCGGTGGCCCGCAACACGCCCATTCCCCATACGCCTTCGGGGTCGGCGACGGGACCGTAGACCACGACCTTGCCGTCGTGCAGCAGCTGTTGCCAGTACGCGATGTGTTGCGACATCGCCTGCTGTTCTTCGGCTGTCATCGTCTGCGCGAAGTCGGCGCGCGGCGGAATCAGCCGCAAGAGGAAGAGGCTCATTCGGCCAGGCGCGTCGCGGGGTGCACGGCGATCAGCCCTAAACCGCTGCGCCGCTTGCATATTGCGGCCAGCTCGGCGTACGCCTTCTCACCGAGCAGTTCGGTCAGCTCGGGGGCGTACGACTCCCACACTTGCTTGGCGCCGACGTGCGCGTTGGGGTCGCCGGTGCAGTACCAGTACAGGTCTGCGCCGCCCTCACCCCAGCCGCGTCGGTCGTACTCGGTGATCCAGGTCTTGAGGATCTCCGAGCCGTCCGGCCGCTCCACCCACTCCTGGGTGCGACGGATCGGCAGCTGCCAGCAGACGTCCGGCTTCATGGTCAACGGCTCGACACCCAGCTTGAGCGCCTTGCTGTGCAGTGCGCAGCCGATCCCGCCGGCGAAACCGGGCCTGTTCAGAAAGATGCAGGCGCCCTTGTACTTTCGCGTACGGAGATTGGGTTTGTCGTCGTACTCGTCCCACTCCAGGTAGCCCTTCCTGCCGAGCCCCTTCTCGCGGAACTGCCAATCCTCGTCGGTCAGCTGCTTGACGGCGTCGTCCAGCCGGGCGCGGTCGTCCTTGTCGGACAAGAACGCGCCGTGCGAGCAGCACCCGTCGTCGGGGCGACCCTCGACCGTTCCCTTGCACGCGGGTGTGCCAAACACGCACGTCCACCGCGACAGCAGCCAGGTGAGATCGGCGGAGATCATGTGCTCAGAGTTATCGGGGTCGTAGAACTCCACCCATTCACGGGCGAAGTCCAAATCCACTTCACCTGGATGCGATGCGCTCACAAAACTCAACGGTAGACCCATTAAGTTGGGGACGTGCGATTAGGCGTGCTCGACGTGGGCAGCAATACCGTCCACCTATTGGTGGTGGACGCGCGCCGCGGCGGGCATCCGACACCGATGAGTTCCACCAAGGCGTCGCTGCGACTCGCCGAGGCGATCGACGGCTCGGGCAAGCTGACCCGCAAGGGTGCCGACAAGCTCATCAGCACAATCGACGAGTTCGCCAAGATCGCCGCCAGCTCCGGCTGCGCCGAACTGATGGCGTTCGCCACCTCCGCCGTGCGCGACGCCAAGAACTCCGAGGACGTGCTCGCGAGAGTGCGCGCTGACACCGGCGTGGCGCTGCAGGTGCTAAGCGGGGTCGACGAGTCCCGGTTGACGTTCCTGGCCGTCCGCCGCTGGTACGGCTGGAGCGCCGGGCGCATCATCAACATCGACATCGGCGGCGGCTCGCTGGAACTGTCCAGCGGGGTCGACGAGGAGCCCGAGGTAGCGCTGTCGCTGCCGCTGGGCGCTGGCCGACTGACGCGCGAATGGCTGCCGGACGATCCGCCCGGCCGCCGCCGGGTGGCGATGCTGCGCGACTGGCTTGCCACCGAGTTGTCGGAGGCCGGCGCCACGATGTCCGAGGCCGGAAGTCCCGACCTGACGGTGGCGACGTCGAAGACATTCCGCTCGCTCGCCCGCCTCACCGGCGCCGCCCCCTCCGGTGCGGGTCCACGGGTGACCCGGACCCTGACCGCCGCCGGCCTTAGGCAGCTCATAGCTTTCATCTCTAGGATGACCGCGGCCGACCGTGCGGAGTTGGAAGGGGTGAGTGCCGAGCGGGCGCCACAGATCGTGGCCGGAGCTTTGGTTGCTGAGGCGAGTATGAAGGCTCTCAATATCGATAGTGTGGATATCTGCCCCTGGGCATTGCGAGAAGGGCTGATTCTGCGGAAACTCGACAGCGAAGCCGACGGAACGGCCTTGGTGGAGACGTCCGTGCGGGAGGCTGGACGAGAAGTAGCTAGGCCCAAAGGCAACACACGATGACAGGACCAGAAGAAAGCCACAGCAGCACGCGACCGATCTCGGTCGCGGAGTTGCTGGCGAAGAACGGCACGATCGGTGCCCCGCCCGTCGGCGGCAGGCGCCGGAGGCGCCGTGGCAATAGCGACTCCGTCACAGTCGCCGAGCTGACCGGCGAAATCCCGATCGTTTCCGGCCACGACGTCCACGACGTCCACGACGTCCACGACGTCCACGAGACCGAGACCACCCGGACCATCCCGGCGGTGGTCGACGAGGAGCCGGCCGCGCCGTCGACCAACGGCGTTGTAGACCATGACGACGAAGTCGAGACCGAAACGGTCGACGAAGACGAAACCGCCGAGGACGAGTACGAAGACGGCGACGACGATTATGCCGACGCGGTCGCCGACTACGCCGCCCATATCCAGGACCGCGACGTCGACGACGACCCGGTCGACTTCTTCGCGCCGCCGCCGCGCCGCCCGCGCTATACGCCTGGCCAGCGCAGCTTCGCGCCAGTCGGTCGGGGCGCTGAGCAGATGAGTCCCGATCCTGTCGACGAGGACGACGACGTCTTTGACTCAACCATCGACCTGGCCGACGAGCCGGAGATCGAGGACGAGGACACCCAGGCTGCGTTCGACGAGAAGGATAAGGACGAGCTGCCGTCGTACCTGCAGTCCTCGGCGGGCACCCTGTTCGGCGGCCAGACCGTCGCCGACGACCTGGCCCGGCGCGGCGCATCCCCTCGCCCGGAGGACATCGACCTGGAAGACGAGGACGAGGACACCGCCACGGCGTCGTCCGGCATGTCGTCGTTCTTTCGCGGCGCCTTGATCGTCGGCCAATGCATCGTCGCGGTCGCGTTCGGCGCAGGCCTGTTCATCGCGTTCGACCAGCTGTGGAAGTGGAACAACATCGTCGCTCTCGTGCTGTCGGTGCTGGTCATCCTCGGCCTCGTTGTTGGTGTGCGCGTGGTGCGCAAGACGGAGGACATCGGCAGCACGCTGATCGCGGTGGCGGTTGGGGCTCTGGTCACGCTCGGACCGTTGGCTTTGCTGCAGTCGGGCTAAGGCGACGACCGGACGCCGATAGACACTGTGCGCCCCGCCATCAAGGTTGGTCTGTCGACTGCCTCGGTATATCCGCTGAGGACCGAGGCCGCCTTCGAGTACGCGGCGCGACTCGGCTATGACGGCGTCGAGCTGATGGTGTGGGCTGAGACGGTCAGCCAAGACGTCGACGCGATCGAGGAGATGGCCAAGCGCTATGACATGCCGGTGCTGTCGGTGCACGCGCCGTGCCTGCTGATCTCGCAGCGAGTGTGGGGTGCCAACCCGATCCCCAAGTTGGAGCGCAGCGTGCGCGCGGCCGAGCAGCTCGGCGCGCAGACCGTCGTCGTGCATCCGCCGTTCCGGTGGCAACGCCGCTACGCCGAGGGGTTCTCTGCTCAGGTCGCCGAGCTCGAGGCGTCCAGCGATGTGATGGTGGCGGTGGAGAACATGTTTCCGTTCCGCGCCGACCGGTTCTTCGGTGCCGGCCAGACCTCGATCGAGCGGATGCGTAAGCGGGGCGGCAAGCCAGGGCCCGGCATTTCGGCGTTCGCACCGTCCTATGACCCGCTCGACGGCGATCACGCCCACTACACGCTCGATTTGTCGCACACCGCGACAGCAGGCACCGACGCGCTCGACATGGCCCGCCGGATGGGGGATGGGCTTGTGCACCTGCACCTCTGCGACGGCAGCGGCGCCTCCGCCGACGAGCACCTGGTGCCGGGCCGCGGCTCCCAGCCCACCGTGGAGATCTGCGAGATGCTGGCGGTCGGCGACTTTTCAGGGCATGTGATCCTGGAGGTGACCACATCGGGCGCGCGGACCGCCACCGAACGCGAAGCGTTGCTGTCGGAATCACTGCAGTTCGCCCGCAAGCACCTGCTGCGCTGACGCTACGAAGGAATACGCATGCCGGGATCAACGGCGTTCACCGACGCCATGGCGCTCACCCCGGAAGGGGACGGCGTATATGAAGGTGAGCTGAACGAGCATTGGACCATCGGCGCGAGAGTGCACGGCGGCGCGATGCTGGCGCTGTGTGCAAACGCGGCGCTGAAGGAACATGGCGAAGGGGCAGTCCAGCCGATCGCAGTGGCAGGCAATTTCCTGTGTCCGGCCCGATGAGGGTGGTGGCCACCGTGCGTAAGCGGGGGCGGCGGGTCAGCCTCGTCGACGTGGAGCTGAACCGAGGTGATCGGACTGCGGTCCGCGCGGCGGTGACGCTCGGCGACCCC
>Ga0163162_10002784_pt1 | contig 16620 bp, 13 predicted proteins | sample S55metaG_FD_115310 | JGI IMG/M metagenome (GOLD analysis project Ga0163162, IMG submission 115310) | Switchgrass rhizosphere microbial communities from Kellogg Biological Station, Michigan, USA - S5-5 metaG | ecosystem: Host-associated > Plants > Roots > Rhizosphere > Soil | place: USA...
CGGGCTATTTTTCACGCCGATAACACCTATTTGCTGCCCGCGGCCGATTTGACCGGCTACGTATGCCGTACCCACAAGACCTCGCAAACCGCTTTCCGCGGATTCGGTGGACCGCAGGGAATGCTGGTGATCGAAGACGTCATGGATCAGGCGGCGCGCCGCCTGGGCCTGCCGCCCGAGGTTGTGCGCGAGCGAAACTTCTATCGCGAGGGCGATGTCACGCACTACGGCCAGACGGTGAAGGACGCGGAACGCATCCAAACCATCTGGACGCAACTACTGCAATCGAGCGCCTTCGACGAGCGGCGCGCAGCGATTCAGCGGTTCAACGCCGAGCAGCCGCATCGCAAACGGGGCCTCGCGATCACGCCGGTGAAGTTTGGCATCTCATTCACCGCGACGCTCTTTAACCAAGCGGGCGCGCTGGTAATGATTTACCGCGATGGCAGTGTGCAGGTCAATCACGGCGGCACTGAAATGGGCCAGGGATTGCACACGAAGATCGGGCAGATCGCGGCGCAGTGTCTGGGAGTGCTTCCGGAAGCGATCCGGGTGATGCCCACGCGCACCGACAAAGTTCCCAACACGTCGGCTACTGCGGCGTCGGCAGGTGCGGATTTGAACGGGGCCGCCGTATTGAACGCATGCACGCAACTTCAGGAGCGGCTGACGGTGGTCGCGGCAGAGATCCTCAAGTGCAACTCGGCTGCCGTGCGTTTTTCGGATGGGCAGGTTCATGCCGAAGGCGCCGCCGCCGAGACCGTGTCGTTCCGTGCAGTTTGCGAAGCGGCGTATCGCCAAAGGGTCGCGCTGTTCGCACAAGGCTACTACCGGACGCCGGAGATCCACTACGATGCGGCCACGCTGCGCGGACGCCCCTTCTACTACTACGTCTACGGCGCGGCGGTTTCCGAAGTCGAGCTGGACGGGTTCACGGGCGACTCGCGGCTGTTGCGAGTGGATATCCTCGAAGACGCCGGCACGTCGCTTTCTCCTATCGTCGACCGCGGCCAGATCGAAGGCGGCTTCATTCAAGGCGCCGGTTGGATGACGATCGAGGAACTTTTGTGGGACGCGCAAGGCCGTGTAGCAACGGCTGGAGCGTCCACTTACAAATTGCCGTCGTGGTCCGAGATGCCGGCGGAGTTTAACGTCGATTTCTTGGAGCGCGCCGCCGAACCAGGTGTAGTGTTCGGAAGCAAAGCCGTGGGCGAGCCGCCGCTGATGCTCGCCATCTCGGTGCGCGAGGCGATTCGCGACGCAGTAGCCGCCTTCGGAAACGGTGGACCAGTGGAGCTGGCGGTGCCCGCCACGCCCGAACGAATTTTCTTCGCCATCCGCCGGGTGCGTCGCGAAAGTCAGGCCCCGGCGAATGGAGTTGCGGCAGGAAAGGCGAGAGGGTTCCCGCGTCCATGAGTGCTGCCGAACGCGGCGAAATCCTGCGGGCTCCGCTGTTTCACACACCGCAAAATCCTTTTCTGAATGGGCAGGGTCTGGAATCCCATGGGGATGGCGGACTGTTGATCCGCGCCGGAAAAATCGTGGCGTGCGGGGAGTACGGTACCGTTCAAGCCGCTCATCCGAACGTTCCGATCACGGATCTACGTGGTGGATTTTTACTGCCGGGGTTCATCGACACGCATACGCATTTCCCTCAGTTAAGCGTGCTGGGGGGATTGGGACGCGAGTTGCTCGACTGGCTGGAATATGTCGCCTTGCCGGAAGAAGCGCGCATGGCCGACGACGCCTACGCCTGCCAAACGGCTCAAGGATTCGTTCGCGCGCTGGCAGCGCACGGCACCACAACCGCCCTGGTCTTCGGTGCGCATTTCGCCAGCGCGACCGCGTCTTTGTTTGAGGCTGCGGCGGCGTCCGGGCTGCGCGTAGTCAGTGGAATGGTGCTCTCCGACCGACGGCTGCGTCCGGAACTGCATCAAACTCCGGAGGCCGCATATCGCGATTCGACCAGCTTGATTCGCCGGTTCCACGGGCAGGGGCGCTTGCTCTACGCCGTGACTCCACGATTCGCACTGTCGACCTCCGAGGCGATGCTGGAAATGTGCCAGACCCTGCTGCGCGAAAATTCCGGAGTGCGTTTTCAGACGCATCTCAACGAGAACCGGCAGGAGATCGCGGAAGTGACGCGACTGTTTCCGTGGGCCTCCGATTATTTGAACGTATATGAGCGCTTTGAGTTGGCCGGCGGCCGCTCGGTAATGGCTCACAATGTCCATCCCTCCGATTCCGAACTTGAGAGGCTGGCGGCGAGTGGGACTTCGATTTCGCACTGCCCCTGCAGCAATGCCGCGCTCGGCAGCGGCCTGTTCCCGCTGCGGCGGCACATGGCTGCAGGTGTGAAGTGCGCACTCGGTACCGATGTGGGAGGCGGCACCGGATTCGGCATGCTCAAGGAAGGTTTGCAGGCGTACTTGGTGCAGCGCCTCGCAGTGGATGGTGCGTTGCTGATCCCTGCGCATCTGCTTTACTTGGCGACGCGCGCGGGTGCAGTGGCGTTGGGCATGGAAGAAGAGATCGGCGACCTCAGCCCCGGTAAGAGCGCCGACTTGGTTTACCTGCGGCCTCCGCACGGCAGCTCGCTTGAGGCAGTGGTGCAGCAGGCGGATAGCATGGATCGAATCCTCGCCGCCTTATTCGCCCTGGCCGGCTCGGAAAGCGTGCGCGAGGTTCGCGTGGAAGGGTCGGTGGTATTTCGCGCGCCCGAAGCATGACAATCGCGGATCTGAATTCTCTGGAGCGCGCGCAGTTTGTTTCGGCCATCGGCTGGGTATTCGAGCACTCGCCATGGGTCGCCGAGCGAGCCTGGAAGATGCGCCCTTTCGCGGATGCCCAGGCTCTGCATCGAGCCATGGTGGATCAGGTGGAGCGCGCGCTGCCGGAAGAGCAACTAGCACTATTGCGAGCGCACCCCGACTTGGGCACGCGGGCCCGCGTGAGCGAAGCGTCGAGCGCGGAACAGTCGGGCGCGGGACTCGATCAACTCACGAAAGCGGAGTTCGAGCGACTGCGGGCGTTGAATGAAGCCTATCGAGGCAAGTTCGGGTTTCCGTTCTTGTTTGCGGTCAAGGGCAGCACCAAGCATGATATTTTGGACGCCCTGGAGCGGCGTGCGCAGTCATCGCGGGAAGAGGAATATCTGGTGGCGCTGGATCAGGTTTACCGGATCGCGAGATTCCGGCTGGAAGATACATTGCATTGAGGGAGAACAGCGTGGAGCAGTTTGCGAGCGGTTGGAAACGGAATTATTACGGCAAAGGCGACGTTGCCGCCTATCGGTTGAATCGCGATGGCGTCACGCCGGGCGAGCAGAGCCCGGTGTTTGGCGCGAACGTAAAGCTGCTGGTATATGGTGATGCATTCTGGTCGACCTACACGACCGGCGACAATACCGGCCTGGTGGCTACCGATTCCATGAAGAATTTCATTCAGCGCGAGACGCTGAATTACGCCGGGTCCGATCTGGAAGATTATTGCCGTTTTCTGGCCGCGAAGTTTCTGGATACTTATCCGCAAGTAGAGGGCGCACAGGTTTCGGCTGTCGAAGTGCCCTTCACCGCGTTGCAGCCCCACAGCCCCGCGTTTGCGCCCGCAGGTCCCGAATGCATCACCAGTCGCATTGAAATGAACCGCGGCGGAACGGTTGAAATCACTTCCGGTATTCGCGGATTCCGGCTGCTGCGTCTGGGCGGCAGCGCTTTTCACGGGTTCGTGCGTGACCAATATACGACGTTGCCGGACATCAAGAACCGGCCGCTGCGCATGGGGCTGGATCTCGAATGGACCTACACTTCGCATGCCGCAGCCTTCAGTGCGGGCAAGATTCCGGCGGCGGTGCGCGCCATGGTTCGTCAGGTGTTTGAGGGATTCGAGTCGGGCAGTATTCAGCAGGTCATCTATCAGATCGGCACCAAGATGCTGGCTGAGATTCCCGAGATCGCCGAGATTCACCTGGAGGGTGAAAACCACACCTGGGATACGGTGGCGGAACGCGGCGATGAATTGGGGATCTATACCGAAGCACGCCCTCCGTATGGCTGTCTGGGCCTGCGCTTGCGCCGATAGGTTGCGAAGATAGAAACGATGGCTTACTTGTCTACGCACGTTCTCGACACGGCCCGCGGCATCCCGGCGAAAGGTTTGAGGATCGAGCTTCACCGGATTGAGAACAGTACGCGTCGTCGTGTGGCGACCGGCGTGACGAACGCCGAAGGGAGAATTGCCGCGCCGCTGATCTCGGGAGACCTTCTCGAAATCGGCGTGTACGAATTGGTATTTCACGCCGGCGACTATTTACGGAGCACGGGCCAGCGCGTGAGCGAGCCGGCTTTCCTGGATGAGATCGTCGTGCGATTCGGAGTGGCTGAGACCGATCGCAACTATCACGTGCCGCTATTGCTCTCGCCTTTTGGCTACAGCACGTATCGGGGATCCTGATGGGGATTGGTCAGGAAGTTGTAGAGCGCTGCCGCAAACTCGCCACGCACACCGAGGAGCCGGGCTTCATCACGCGTACCTTTCTTTCGGAGCCGATGCACTGCGTCCACGCCGATCTGCGCGCGTGGATGGAGCAGGCCGGGATGAGCGTGCACGTTGACGCCGCCGGTAATATGCGTGGACATTACGGCGGTGCGCGGGCGGATGCGCCGAAGCTGATCGTCGGATCGCACCTGGATACGGTGCCGCACGCGGGTGCCTTCGATGGGATTCTGGGAGTGGTGCTGGGCGTGGCGCTGGTGAAGGCGCTGGACGGAAGGCGTTTGCGATTCGGTATTGAAGTCGTGGGATTTTCCGAAGAAGAGGGCGTGCGCTTCGGCTTCCCTTTCATCGGAAGCCGCGCGCTGGTCGGGAGTCTCGACGACGCACTTCTAGCAAGGCGCGATGCTCACGGCGTATCCGTCGCCGACGCGATTCGCGCATTCGCTTTGAATCCAGCCGCAATCGGCGATGCACGTGTGAACGGCCTGCCTCTCGGTTACCTGGAGTTTCACATCGAGCAGGGCCCGGTGTTGGAAAGTCTCAACATTCCGCTGGGGGTGGTTACGTCCATCGCCGGGCAGAGCCGGCTCGAAGTAAAGTTCGAAGGTAAAGCCAACCACGCCGGCACCACGCCGATGCACTTGCGGCGGGATGCGCTGGCAGGAGCGGCAGAATGGATCGGCGCCGTCGAGCGCGAAGCCGCAGCGGTTCCATCGCTAGTCGCGACGGTCGGGAAGATTGAGGCCGAACCGGGTGCAGGCAACGTGATCGCAGGCTCCGTCCGCACGAGCCTTGACGTGCGTCACACGAAGGACGAGGTGCGCGCGGCAGCGGTGAAACACTTGCTCGATGCGGCGCAGCAGATCGCGGCGCGTCGTGACCTGGTGGCGTCCTCGGAGCTCCGTTTGGATCAGGCGGCCGTGGCGATGGATGCGCGGCTGATCGAGATGCTCGGTTGCGCGGCGCGGGACGGTGGCTACCCCGAACATCGAATGCACAGCGGAGCCGGCCACGACGCGATGGTGATGGCGGAGCGAATGCCAGCGGCGATGCTGTTTCTGCGGAGTCCGGGAGGCATCAGTCATCATCCGGATGAAGCGGTGCTCGAATCAGACGTCGTGGCGGCTCTGGCGACGGGCTTGCATTTCGTGCACCAGTTGGAGCGTGCGAATGGCTGAGTTGGTTATCAGAGGCGGCACGCTGGTGACGCCGGAAGGTCTACTGACCACCGACGTCGCCATCGAAGGCGGCAGGATTCAGGCGATTGGTCCGGAGCTTCCCGGTGGGGCCGACGAGATCGACGCTCGCGGACTGCACGTCTTCCCGGCCATGATTGACGTCCATCTGCACTTCAACGAACCAGGGCGTACCGAGTGGGAGGGCGCGGCCACCGGCAGCCGTGCGCTGGCCGCCGGGGGCGGAGCAGTGTTCTTCGACATGCCGCTCAACTCGACGCCCTGCACTGTGAACGCTCGCGAGTTCGACCGCAAGCGCACGGCGCTAGAAGCTTCGTCGATTACCGACTTCGGCTTGTGGGGCGGGATCGTGCCCGGGAACGTCGGTGAAATGGCCGAGCTCGCTGATCGCGGCGTGGTGGGATTCAAAGCATTCATGTGCGATTCCGGCTTGCCGGAGTTTCCACGTGCTGACGACCTCACTTTGTTTGAAGGGCTCGCGGAATCCGCACGACTGGGGCTGCCGGTGGCGGTTCACGCGGAGAGCCACGAATTGACACAAGGCCTCTCGCGAAAGATGGCGGAGCAGGGGCGAACCAGTGCCCGAGATTTTCTTGCGTCGCGCCCTGTGGTGGCAGAAGTGGAAGCCATCGAGCGCGCCACGCGATTGGCCGAAGAGGCAGGTGCGAAACTGCACATCGTGCACATCAGCTCAGGGCGCGGCGTGGTAGCAGCGGCGGAGGCCAAGGCCCGCGGCGTGAATGTTTCGATCGAGACCTGCGCGCACTATTTGTTTTTCACAGACGAGGATCTTGAGCGGCTAGGCGCGATAGCTAAGTGCGCGCCGCCGCTGCGCGATTCCCAGCAACAAGACGCACTATGGAAGACGCTGCTCGACGAGACAATCGACATTGTGGCTTCAGATCACTCGCCCGCGCCTCCGGCCATGAAAACCGGTGCGATCATGCAAGCCTGGGGAGGGATCGCGGGCGTGCAATCTACTTTGGCCGTGTTGCTGGAAGCGGGGCATTTTCTCCGCGAGATGCAGCTCGAGCGCATTGCCAAGCTGACTGCCGCGACCCCCGCACGGCGCTTTCGTATCGCGCATAAGGGAAGGCTCGCGCCCGGCAACGACGCCGACTTGACGCTGGTGGATTTGCGCGGGTCGTACACTTTAGAGGCGCGCGATTTGGAGCAGCGCCACCCGATCAGTCCCTACATCGGAGCTACGTTCCGAGGCGTCGTGCGGCGCACGGTGAGACGCGGCGAAACGATTTTTGCGGAGGGAGCTATTACCGCGCGCACCCAAGGCACGCTGGTCCGGCCCAGCTAAGGAAATCATGAATCAACTCGGTCACACCCGCAGCGCGAATCATCGCGATCATCTGTTGCAGACGCCGGACACTTTTGTGCGGGCGCCGCTGCCCGGCATGGATAAAGTGACGGCCATCGTCCATGTGTCGCCTCCGGCCGGCGCCGCATTCACTCAATACACGGCCGAATTTGAGGCTGGCGGAGTGCTGGAGCCCGGGCCGCTGCAACGCTTCGTGTACGTGCTCGAAGGCGAGATCGAAGTTTCCGGGAAGACGCTGAGCACGGGCGGTTTCCTCTACTGCCCAGCGGGTCATGGCCACAGCTTGCGGGCGGCCACGCCGGTGCGCGCAGTGGTGATTGAAAAACCGTATCAACCTCTCGATGGAATCGCTGTTCCAACGCATTTCCGAGGACGCGAAAGCGAGGTTGAGGCGCAGACTCTTATGGGCGATCCAGCGCTTGAAGTTCGCGCTCTGGTGCCTGCCGATGCGGCCTTCGATTTCGCCGTCAATACAATGACCTACCAGCCCGGAGCCACGCTGCCGATGGTGGAAATTCATTACATGGAACACGGACTGCTGATGTTAGAGGGCGGCGGCATTTACCGGCTAGGGGAACATTGGTACCCGGTGACGGCTGGCGATTTTATATGGATGGCTCCGTACTGCCCGCAGTGGTTTGGAGCGCTGGGAAAGACTCCAGCGAAATATCTTATCTACAAGGATTGGAACCGGCATCCGGTGAGCCTCGAGCGATGAATATCAAGATCGATCAGAACCTTCTCAGCCACGATTTGCAGACCTTGAGCGGCATTTCCGCTGCGCCCGCGCCGGCGGTCACGCGAATTGTTTTCAGCAGCACCGATTTGCACGGACGCGATTTCGTAAAGCACTTATGCGTGCAGGCCGGCCTTGCGGTGCGCGAAGACCCGGTAGGGAACACGTTTGCGCGCTGGCCGGGATCGGATCCTGATCTGGCGCCGGTGGCGACGGGATCGCACATCGACGCGATTCCCAACGCTGGCATGTACGACGGAACGGTGGGCGTCCTGGGCGGATTGGAGGCCATTCGCGCACTGGCGCGCAGCGGCTACCGTCCGCGGCGGTCGATCGATCTGATTACTTTTACCTCGGAAGAGCCCACGCGCTTCGGTATCGGATGTTTAGGAAGCCGCCTGATGGCGGGTGTACTTAACGCTTCGGCGGGAGAGTCGCTGATCGACAAGGAAGGGCAAACGCTCAATGAAGTTCGCCGGGCTGCGCGTTTTGTCGGTCCGCTGTCGGAAGTCTTGCTGTCTCCCGGCCATTATTCCGCCTTCGTCGAGTTGCATATCGAGCAAGGCCCGCTGCTCGAAAAGAAGCAACTGGAGATCGGTGTGGTGAAGGCGATTGCCGCGCCAGCCAGCCTAAAGATTGAGATCGAGGGCGAAGGCGGCCACGCCGGTGCGGTTCTCATGCCGGATCGCCGTGACGCATTTCTGGCAGCGGCGGAGATCGCGCTAGCAGTTGAGGCTGCGGCAAAGGCCACTGGCAGCCGCGATACCGTGGGCACCTGCGGAGTTTGCGACGTCTTTCCCGGAGCCGTGAACAGCATTCCCAGCCGCGTGCGCCTGGAAGTAGACGTGCGCGATATCGACCTCGCCCGCCGGGATGGCGTATTGCGTGCGATCGCCGCAGCCATCGAAGAAACCGCCGAACGCCGCGGCGTCACGGTGCGAACGGAAGTCGTGAATGCTGACTCTCCCGCGCTTTGTGCGCCCGGCATCGTCGACGTACTGGAACGCGCCTGCAAAACGCACCAGGCATCCTACGAAACCATGATCAGCCGCGCGTATCACGACTCGCTGTTCATGTCGGCGATCGCGCCGACCGCCATGATCTTCATTCCCTGCCGCGGCGGCGTCAGCCATCGCCCGGACGAGTATTCGTCTCCCGAGGCCATCGCGCGTGGCTCGCTGATATTGGCGGAAGCTCTGGCGGAACTGGCTGCCTAGATCACGGCTGAGCCGGCTGATTCGACAGGATCGTTTTGCCGCCCGCGGAAGTGACCTCATACATCGGCAGATCTTTCGTCAAAGTCCTAACGCGCGAAACGGATTCGTTGGTCGTCACGAGATAGTAGCGGTCGGGCCGCTTCCAGATCCCCAGAAAATCGTTGTCGTCAATGAACACTTTGGGAGCGTCGGGAGCATACGAACCGTATTCCAGAACAAAATAACGCCCGTTCAAGATCAGTGCATGGTCCTTATGGTAGAAGGAAATCGAAGAGCGTGAATTGTAGTCGCCTTCGATGATCACTTCACCCTGCGGCAGCCGATTAAGAGCTTCAGCAATGGGCCGCGAAGACATATAAGGATCGAAGACCACCAGCGCCAGACGGGCAGCCTGGAAGAAGATCACGATCATCGCCGCGATCGCGAGGAATGCCTGTGCGCCGCGCAAACGCCAGGCTCCGATGGCCCCCAGCAGGCAGGCAATTCCCGCGACCACCAAGGGAAGACGCAGGTAGGCGCATGCCCCCAGCGTAAGGTCGCCTATGTGACCCATCGACAGCTTATACAGCGAGCGATTCTGCGTGAGAGCAACCGAAATGTCCCCCGGTGCAGGTAGTCCCCACGTCAAAACAAGGACCGTGATGATCGTGACAGCGCCCAGGGCAGCGATCACGGACACGATTCTGCTGCCGATGCGAATCGGGCCTCCCTGAACAGCCATACCCGCGCCGATCAGAAATGCAGCAGCCGGGTAAAGCGGCATAGAGTAATATTCCTGCGTAGTCGAAAACGAGAAGAACAACAGAACCCCCGCGCACCAGCAGAGTGCAAACAGCGTTGCGCGTCCTGCGCGGTCAATGGGCCGGAAGTTAAGTCGTGCCACGTTGGGGATGTAAACACTCCACGGAAAGAGCCAGACCAGGTGGAGAGTCCAAAAGAGAAATCGTGGAACGGTGTCGTAGTCTCTCGGATAGCGCGTATTCAGGAAGCGAAGGACTTGCTCGTTGATGAAGAAAAACCAGAAGAACCCGTGGTATTGCCCTGGCCCCCCGTGCATCGTGAAGTCGAGGTAAGGCGGATTGTGGAGAGTCGCAAGAATGTGCCAAGGAGCAGCGATGAGCAGAAACAAGAGCGAGCCAGTCAGCAAATGCATCCGCCGCCACGTCTCTCGCCGAAGCAGACGTTGGGAGACCAACAAATACAGGAAGACCACCACGCACGGCAGCACCAGCGCGACAAACCCTTTGACCAACACGCCGACCGCCAGCGACGCGGCCATGATCGAGGCCCACAGCAGGGATCGCGGCTCCTCTTCGTCTTGTGCCCGCAGGAACGCCCATAGTCCCAGGGCCATCATCAGCGTCAACATCACGTCCGGAATAATGATGCGGGTGAACAAGAACAGCCCGATGCAAGTGGAGATGACGAGACCAGAATAGATCCCGGCTTCCTTGTTGATCGCCCAGCGGCCGAAGCGCATCACCAGCCAGGTAAGCAGGATCGCCGAGAGCGCGGATGGGATGCGGGCGACCCAGTCATGCACGCCGAGCAGGTAATAGAGGATGACCGTCACCCAATACTTGAACGGAGCTTTGTCGAAATAGAGGACGCCGTCCATGCGGGCGGTCACCCAATCGCCCGAGTGGTACATGTTGCTGGCCATCTGGGCCTGGAACGCATCCACATCGTCCATGAGCGACGGCGGACTGACGATGGCGGAAAGGAAAACGACAGTCGCTATGAGAAGAACTACTAGCTCGGCGTGCCTGCCCAGCACCTCTGAAGTTTTTCTCAAGCTAGCAGCGCCGCCTCTCTAGGCTCCGCGCTTTCGACGGAGACGTTCCAACGTTTCATCCACAGGAAGAGTGTCATCAGGCCCCACAGATGATAGCCAAAATTCTCGCGACGTTCCAGATGGGCGTCGATGATCTGCTGCACGGCTCCCGGTGAGAACAGATGCGAGCGCGAAACAGCGTCGGAACTCAAAGTGTCGAGCAGCAGAGAACGGAGCGGACCGCGCAGCCAGGCGTGAGCCGGAATATCGAAGCCCTCCTTCTTCCGATCAAGCACGGAGTCGGGCAACTTCCCGCGCATCAACTCGCGCAGCACGTGCTTTTGGCTCGACCCATGTATTTTTAGATGGTCCGGCAGCGAAGCGGCGAACTCGGCGATTCGATGGTCGAGGAAAGCCGGCCGCAGTTCCAGGGCGTGTGCCATGCTCATGCGGTCGGATTTCATCAGAATGTCGTCGGTCAGAAAATACTGCTGGTCAAACCAAAGATAGCGGCTTAGGCCGCGCAGCTCGGAACCTTGGCCCATTTGGTACAGGTCACTGATGCGGCTGGCTGGCTTGGCGCGGCGCAGCTCGGTCTGTTCGGCACTGGAGAAGGTGCCGTTCCAGTAGCAGTGCGCCTCATCGGGCGTGAGCAGCGACCCGCGCATCAAACGCTTAGCCTTGTATTCGAGGCTGATCTTGTCGTTCGAGATCGGCAATAGCTGGAGCGCTCCGAGCACGGCGCGCCGTAGCGGCGCGGGAATGAGTCTCAACCAAGTCGCGATACGGTCAGCTCGATAGGTAAGGTAGCCGCCGAAGACCTCATCCGCGCCCTCTCCGCTCAGCACCACCGTGACGTGCTCTCGCGTGGCTTTCGACAAGAACCACAACGGCACGGATCCCGCATCCGCCGTCGGTTCGTCGGAATAGTAAGCTGACTCTTCAATGGCGTCGGTGAGCGCGAGGGTGGGATTGAGATCCAGCTCGCAGTGATCCGTGTCGTACGCCTTGGCAACCTCGCGGAAGAATCGCGACTCATCGAAGGTATGGCCCTGGAATGACACGGAGAACGTCTTCAGACGAGTGGACGACTGCTCAGCGGCGTAGTGGAGCAGCGTCGAAGAATCGAGACCGCCACTTGCCCAAACGCCGAGGGGAACGTCCGAAATGAGATGCTCCTTGACGGACCGCCTTAGGTGGCCTTCCAAGGCTTCCTTCGCCGACTCCAGGGTCCAATCGTCTTGTGGATCAAGACGAAGTTGCCAGTAAGCGCCGGAATTGATGCGCCCATCGACCCACTCCATCCAATGCCCGGGAGGCAACTTGTCCACGCCTTCCACCAGAGTGTGTGGACACGGCACGTAGTTCAACGACAGATAGAACCCGAGCCCCGTCAAGTTCAAGCGCCGCGGAACTTCTGGATGAAGCAGGATGGCTTTGAGTTCCGAACCAAAGAGTAGATCGTCCCCGAGGCGATAGTAGTAGAGCGGCTTGATCCCCATGCGATCACGCGCGAGCACCAGTCGCTTGCGCGATTCGGACCACAGCGCCACCGCGAACATACCCCGCAGACGGCTAAAGCAATCGATATCCCACTCGCGGAAAGCCTCCAGCAGCACTTCCGTATCGCAGTGAGTCCGGAATCGGTGGCCAAGCGCGACCAGTTCATCGCGCAATTCTCGGTAATTGTAAATTTCGCCGTTGAAGACGATAGTGGTGTCGCCATCTTCGCTGGTGATGGGCTGGTCCCCACCCTCGATGTCGATGACTCGCAGACGGACAGCTCCCAGGGACACAGCATCCGAACGGAAAGTGCCCCGTTGGTCTGGGCCGCGATGAATCAGGCAGGAAACCGCGCGGCGAATCCGGTCATCATCCGCGCGAAAAGCCTTACTTGTAAAACCAGCAATTCCACACACGGTTAATTCAGCGATCTCGATTTCGCCTGGTGATTCGCAGGACTTCCGAGTCGCGCAGCGCCTCTGATCTTTGATGATGATGGCGAACCAGCATTTCACCGATCAGCCCGAAGCACACCAATAGGAGTCCAGCCAGCAACAGAACGGTGGTGAAGAACAGCAGAGGGCCGTGCTCGTTCAAGATGTTGACGCCGCGCAGCATGCTCAACACCAGCCAAGCCGCAAGACCTCCGCCGACCGCCATCCCAGTCATCCCAATACCGCCGAAAAAGTACATCGGGCGCGAAACGAAGCGCAACAGGAACGGGATGGTCACGACATCGAACATGAACGGAATCGCACGCCGGAAACCAAAGTGCGATTTGCCGTGCGGCCGCTCCACGATGCGGATCGGTATCTCGCAAATGCGCGCGCCGTAAGCGACAGCCAGTGCCGGAATGAAGCGCTGCAGCTCGCCATACAGGGGGATCTCGCGAATCAACTTGGTGCGATAAGCCTTGAACCCGCTCACGAAATCGTGGATCGGCACGCCCGTGAGTCTCGCCATAAGCGTGTTGCCGATCCGCGACGGGATGCGCTTCAACAGCAGGCTGTCGCCGGGGCGCTCCACGCGGCAACCGCAAACCACATCGTAGCCTTCTTCAAGCTTTTGCATGAACAGCGGAATTTCATTGGGATTGTGCTGCAAGTCGCCATCCATGACGATGATGTAATCGCCGTTTGCGTGATCGAACCCGGCCACCAGCGCCTCGGTCTTGCCATAATTCCGCTGCAAGTGAACCACCGTGACGCGGTCATCGTTATCCGCGACTTTGCCGAGGAGTGAGAAGGTGTCATCCTTACTGCCGTCGTCCACAAAGATGAACTCAAAGTCGTCACAGGTCGCCTCCATCACGTCTTTGACGTCGCGATAGAGCTGAATGACGCTTTCCTGCTCGTTGTAGAACGGAACGACGACGCTATACTTCATGCCGATACCTCTTCATGGCTGTTCCCTAAAGAATAACATTGCGGCGGCGGGCGAGCCCTTTTAAGACACCGAAAAGGCGGAGAAAAGCCTGCGGATACGCTCTATCCCTGATTCTCTCCCAGCGCGATAACAAAGTACTGCGTCCGTGCAGTTGTCGGATTCTTCCATCCGTGTTCTTCGTTGGAAGCCACGAACGCTACCGACCCGGGCGTCAGGCGAATTGTGTTGCCGCTGATCGTGACGTCCAGTTCCCCATACTGAACCAGCACCATTTCTTCGTGCGGATGCCGATGCGGCGCATGCGGAGCCATCCCGGGACCCAACTCTGTCAGGTGCACCTCCACGGCGGAACCTTTGTGCGTGGCGCCGTTCAACACCGCGCGCGTTCGATTTTCTCCGCCGGCTCTCACCGGCAATTCTTCGAATTTGAAGGCGGCCGACGGCAGCTTCTTCTTGTCTTGCGCGATGGCAGCGGCACTGGCCAGCAAGGGCAGGAGCAGATTCAAATCGCGGCGTGTCATAGGCACATCCTTCAAGAAATGTTTTCTGGGCTAAAACCAATCGCTACGGTAAGCCACCCACCAGCTTACAAAGCAGATAGGAATCGTGGCTCCCAGCGACCACCACAGCGGCAGCACCAGATCGGCGACCAACCCCAGCATCGTAAAAGTGATCCAGAAGATCTTGCGCTCCACTGTCGTCAAGTGTAGCGCTTGACACTTACTCCTCAAGCGCGAACGCGAAGATCGAATTGCCCGAAGCGATCGCCACCTGCTGCTTGCCTCCGCTCAGATAACTCACCGGGTTTGCGTTAATGGCGGCGCCGGTCTGGAAATGCCAAACCGCGCGGCCTGTCAGGGCGTCGAGCGCGAAGAAGTCGCCTTCGTTGGTTCCGGTGAATGCCAGATTGCCAGCCGTTGAGAGTACACCGGCATTGGCATCCGAATGCAGCTTGAATTCCCACTTCAGCTCGCCCGTGTCCGGGTTCAGTGCGCGGATGACGCCAATGGGCGGCTCGCCGACGATCGGGCTTTGCCCGCCGCCGTTAAATTGAGCGCCCGGCTTGTACTCCGCGTTGCCTTTCAAGTAGATTCCACCGGAATCGCGCGCTGCCACAAAAAAGAGGTTGGCTCGCGGACTAAATGACGGGCTGAACCAGTTTGTTCCGCCGGCCAAGTCGGGGTAAATCTTCGCGCCTTCGGTAGTGGGCGATGAACCCGGAAGGACCACCGGTTTGCCCGAATCGTCCAACCCCTTGGCCCAGCTTTGTTTGGCAAACTGCCGGCCGGTTAAAAATTTACCGTTGCTGCGATCCAGAACGTAATAGAACGCGTTGCGATTGCCGAACAGTACCACCTTGCGCTTCTCGCCGCGAACAACCGCGTCCGCCAGCACCGGGACTTCCGTCGAATCCCAATCGTGCAGATCATGCGGCGTGAACTGGAAATACCACTTCAGCTTTCCCGTGTCGCCATCCAACGCGACCAAAGAATCGGAATAGAGGTTGTCGCCTGCGCGCGCATCGCCATTCCAATCCGGGCCGGGATTGCCAGTGCCCCAGAAGACCGTGTTCTGATCGGGGTCATACGAGCCAGTCACCCAGGTGGTGGCCGAGCCGGTTTTCGCGGTGTCGCCCGCCCAGGTTTCGATGCCGGGTTCGCCCGCCGCAGGCACGGTCCAGAACCGCCAGGCCCGCTTGCCGGTCTTCGCATCGTAGGCGTCGATAAAGCCGCGGACGCCATACTCGCCGCCCGCCATCCCGACCACGATTTTGTCCCGCAGCGCGAGCGGTGCTCCGGTGATCGAGTGGCCCAACTTCGGGTCGGCGACTTCGGAATCCCAGCGCACGATGCCCGACTTGATATCCAGCGCCACCAAGTGAGCGTCATAGGTGCCGACATACACCGTGTCGTTCAGAATCGCCACGCCGCGATTCACCGGGCCGCAGCAGCCGCGAACGCCCTTGGGCAAAGTGCGCGTGTACTTCCACAACGGACGGCCAGTCAACGTATCGAGCGCGGTCACGCTGCCGCCGGGCTCGCTGAGATACATGATGCCGTCGGCCACCAATGGCGACGCTTCCACGCGCTCAGTGGTATTGATCTGATACACCCAGGCCGGCCGCAGATGTCCGACATTCGCGCCAGTGATCTGATCCAAGCCCGAGTAACGGTGCGAGCTATAATTGCCCGAGTACGTCAACCAGTTGCCGGGCTCAGCATCCGACTGGCGCAAGCGGTCAAAGGAAACCTGCGCGGCCAGGGGCAGGGAAGCGGCCAGCATCGACAGGACAAGTGTGCGTTTCATTGATTACCTCGCAGCGAAACCAGATAGGCGACCAGATCATCCACTTCGGAGGCTGACAGCGTTCCACGGAAACTTGGCATAGGAGTTTTGCCGGTATCTCTCTGCAACTCCCTCAGGTCGTCTTTCATAAAGGAATGAATCCCTCCGCTCAGGTCGCGGATCTGGATGCTGAAGACGTCTTCGTTGAGGCGCACGCCGGTGATGGTTTGGCCATCCTTGGTGACCGCTCGCACCTGTAAGAAGTCTTCCGGCAGAGTGGACGCCGGATCGAGAACCGCTGCCCGCAAATGCGCGGCGCTGCGGCGCGAGCCGATCTCGGTGAGTTCCGGACCCAGGCTTCCGCCTTGGCCGCCATTGATGTGACATTGAGCGCAGCGCCCCTTGGTTCGGTAGACCTCCTGGCCGCGCTTCGGATCCCCCGCAACCGTCTCGGGAGCGATGCGCCCCAGACTCCGAACGTACGCCGCAAGCTGCCAGGTCTCGCGAGTATCGAGCGCGTAACCGCCCGGCATCTCGGTGCCCTTGATGCCATCCCGGATCACCACGAAGAGAGCTTCATCGTCGGGCGCGTGCCGCAATCGAGGCTGCGCCAGCACCGCTCCCCTGCCTCCTTCGCCTTTGGAGCCATGGCAGCGCGCGCATTGTCCCATGAACAACTGCTGGCCATTTTTCAA
>Ga0163162_10002786_pt1 | contig 16611 bp, 10 predicted proteins | sample S55metaG_FD_115310 | JGI IMG/M metagenome (GOLD analysis project Ga0163162, IMG submission 115310) | Switchgrass rhizosphere microbial communities from Kellogg Biological Station, Michigan, USA - S5-5 metaG | ecosystem: Host-associated > Plants > Roots > Rhizosphere > Soil | place: USA...
CGTCGTGGCGCAGTCACGTCTCGAAGAAGATCCGCGCCTGAAGACAATCTGGGCCGGATATGCTTTCGCAAAGGATTTTCGCGAGGAACGTGGACACGCCTATATGCTCGACGACCAGACTTATACGGAGCGCCAGCAGGTCGTGAAACAACCAGGCACGTGCTTGCATTGCCACGCTTCGATGGTGGTGCCCTGCGCCAAGGCCGGCGACGGCGATTTGATGAAAGGCTTCGAGAAGTTAAATCAGATGCCCTTTTCTGAGGCGCGCAAACTCGTTACTCATCCCATCGCCTGCATTGATTGTCACGACCCAAAGACGATGCAGCTTCGCGTCACCCGTCCCGGGTTCGTGGAAGGAATGCGCGCTCTGAAGGCCAGCACAGGTGTGCAGAACTATGATGTGAACCGCGACGCTACCCGACAGGAGATGCGAAGTTTCGTCTGCGGCCAGTGTCATGTGGAGTATTACTTCAAGGGACCGGAAAAGCAGTTAGTTTATCCTTGGGCGAATGGGTTGAAGGTTGAGCAAATTCTGGCCTACTACGATGCGGCCCAATTCAAGGATTGGTCTCACGCGGATAGCGGCGCGCCAGTGCTCAAAGCACAACATCCGGAATTCGAGCTTTGGAACCAGGGCATTCATGCGCGCTCGGGTGTGGCCTGCGCCGATTGTCACATGCCTTATAAGCGCGAAGGCGCGCTCAAGATCAGCGACCATCACGTGCGCAGTCCGCTCTTGAATATCAATCGCGCCTGCCAGACCTGTCACAAGTGGCCGGAGTCGGAATTAAGGGACCGCGCCGAAGCGATCCAGTAGCGCACCCAAAACATGCGCAATCTTGCCATGGACGCTCTGGTGGAGTTGATCGGCGATCTTAAGGCAGCTCGCACTGCCAACGCACCGGAGTCGCAGGTTACTTCCACGCAGGATTTCCAGCGCAAAGCACAGTTCTACCTCGACTTTATCGAGGCGGAAAACTCGTCCGGTTTCCACGCGCCGCAGGAAGCCTTGCGGATCCTGGGCGAGTCGATTAACTTCGCCCGCAAAGGACAGCTGGCTCTTCGCTCACCGGTCCAGCCGCTTCCGCAGGCTGCGGCTCAGTAACTCATGGCCATTAGAAAACGATGAAGTTGCTCCGGCAAGAAATTCATCGGAATGCGCTACTCTGGTTACTTGTGTTTGTTCCGATTGCACTGGCCACGGAAAAATTCAATCATGAAGCACGCACGTTACACCTCGTTTTTTCGATGACGGCGATGCTCCACCCGGCTGTTCTGCTCAGTCATGCCATAGAAACGAAATGAGCGCGCGTGTGGACGTAGCAGGCTTCATCAAGGAGCACGTCGATTTATTCAAAGACTTTACTCTTGAACGAGTCAGAGAGTTGGTCGATGGCTCGCTCGTTAGGTCGTTTGAGACGAACGAAGCAATCGCTCATCAGGGCAGCGAGGCGACTCATCTCGGAGTTGTGTTGAGCGGGACTGTCGTGGCCTCAGCGGCGATCGACGGCGCGCGGCAAACACTTGCGAAGTTGCAGGCGGGCGACACGTTCGCTGAAGCGGCTTTGATGACAGGCAATCCATTGCTCGCGGATTTCATCGCTGCCGCATCGCACTGCGAAGTGTTGCTCATTCCGGCATCGCTCTTTCAATCAGTCATCGTTGCGGAGCCCGGAACTGTGCGGCACATCTCGCGGACAATCGCTAATCGGACAAGAATGCTCCTGGCCGATCCCGCGAAAACGAAGGCCGCGCTTTGCCAGGGTAACGATCCGTATGGCCTCATGCTCAAAGGCGAGCGTCCCGAAAGGATCCTCGTCATTAACGTCGGTTCTTCTTCGCTCAAATATTCCTTCTATGATACGGCGGATGAATCGCGCCACGCCAGAGGTCTTATCGAACGCGTAGGATTGGACGGCACTCGATTGAAGCACCGTGGACCAAAGGGCGAAGTGAAGCGCGATCTTGAAAAAGCCGATCACGCCGCGGCATTCAAAGCCATGATGTCGGAACTTACGGCAAAGGAGTCGGGAGTTATCGGGAACGTGGCGGAAGTGACTGTTGTGGCGCATCGCGTTGTTCATGGCGGCGAAAAATTCACTGAAGCAACGCTGCTCACCGACGAGCTCGTCGCGGAAATGGAAGAACTGAATGCGCTCGCCCCGTTACACAACCCGGTGATTATCGCGGGTATTCGCGAGCTGCGGAAGTTGCTTCCGGCGGTGCCTCATGTGGGCGTGTTTGACACCGCGTTTCATCATACGCTTCCAGCTTATGCGTTTCTCTATGGGCTGCCCTACACGTATTATGAAAAGAAGGCGGTGCGCCGCTACGGTTTTCACGGCACGTCCCATCACTACGTTAGCTTGCGGGCCGCGGAATTTCTGCGGCGCCGCCCTAACGAATTGCAACTGATTAGCTGTCATCTGGGCAACGGATCTTCGCTCTGCGCGATCGATCACGGACGCTCCGTCGATACCACGATGGGGTTCACCCCGCTGGAAGGGCTCATGATGGGCACGCGTTGCGGTGACCTTGATCCGGGCGTGCTCGCATTTCTCGAACGCGAAGAAAAGCTGACCGCTTCACAGAGCGAAACAATGTTAAACAAGGAAGGCGGTTTGCTTGGCTTGTCTGGTGTCTCGAGCGACATGCGCGAGATTCTTGGGGCCGCGGACCAAGGCCATCAACGCGCATTGCTCGCACTCAAAACCTATTGCTACCGTCTCCGAAAATACATCGGCGCTTATGTCGCTGCGATGGGTGGACTGGAGCTGCTTGTCTTTACGGGTGGCATCGGTCAGGGAAGCGCAGTCGTTCGCGCCCTCGCCTTGCAGGGGTTGAACTGCATCGGAATCACAATCGACGACAAGCGCAATCAGGAGGCGCCCAGCGATGAGATAAATCTGATTTCAACAGATGATTCAAAAGTAACGCTGCTCGTTGTGCCAACGGACGAAGAACGGATGATGGCGCGTGAAGCCTTGCGAGCCTTAAGTCGCTCCTACATCACGCGCGTCCTCGAGACGCAAAAGCAGCGGCCTTTTCTTGTCGAGATTTCAGCACACCACATCCACCTGACCCAGGAGCACGTGGAAGCGCTGTTCGGGAAGGGACATCAACTCACGAAGCACGCCGACCTTTCACAGCCCGGTCAGTATGCCTGTAAGGAACAACTCACCATCGTTGGACCGAAAGGTCGCGTTGAACGTGTGCGCATTCTCGGACCCGCGCGCAAATACACCCAGGTCGAGATCGCCATGACCGAGCAATTCAAACTCGGTATTCATCCGCCTATCCGGGAAAGTGGCGATATCGAGAAAACTCCCGGCTGCACGCTCGAAAGTGCCTCCGGCAGTGTGCCGATCGATCGCGGAGTAATCTGCGCGTTGCGGCATATTCATATGAGCCCGGAAGACGCGCTTCGTTATGGCGTCCGAGATAAGTCCTTTGTCCGCGTCCGAATCGAAGGGGATCGCGAACTTATTTTTGGCGATGTGCTAGTGCGGGTCGATCCGAGTTTTAAACTCGCCATGCACATAGACACCGATGAAGGTAATGCCGCCAATGTAAAAACCGGCGCGGAAGGTTACATCGACGCCATCCAAAGCGAGGGATATCAGAGCAGCTAGAACTCAGGTCGAAGAACTAGGCAGCCGAAGCCTTTTTCCGGGATTTGGTTTCAACGGGAGGGGCAGGCTCATCTTTCAGGGTTAAAATGTCCACCGGCACGCCCAGCCATTCCGCGGCGAGTGCGCGATCGCGAAATGTGCGCACCTTTATAAGCGTATCCTTCATCAGTGACTCGTATAAAGACGCTATGCCAAAGCCGACCCAGTCTTCGCAAAAAAGCGCGGCGCGCACCGGTTCGACTCCACTGAATTGCTCGGCTCGCTTTCGCGCAAATTCAAAAAGGTGACGGGTACGAACCGCAACCGTGGTCAACTGGCTCAGATCGACGAAACGTTTGAATGGAAGCGCGGCTTTTTCGATTACGACGAGCCACTCGGCAATCTGGTCGAGCAGGTTATCGTCCAGGGTCCCCTGCGGTTGCCACGCCACCAGTTGGTGGGCGGGATAATGGCGCAAAAAAGGCGGACCGGGCAAATTCTTCGAAACGGCGCGCGAGCGTTTCGAAGCCCTGGAGTCGGCAGGCGAATTCATCTTATGCGAATATAGTCTATTGCCGGGCGATGGCACGCAAGGTCAACGTCCCGTAATACCCAGCGCTGTAGGGCGTACCACAAAGGTCCAATTGGTTCTTGCGGGAGGCTTGTCTCGAATGAACTTTGGAATCACAATTCGCTAAGCCTTGGCCCAATGAAATACCTGACCATACAAACCGACCGGGCCGCTCAAGCCCGGTGAATATTGGTGGAAGCCGGAGTATTCTTCCAGCGGACTCGTCGTTGTGCTGGTGAGCCTTCCGCAGCAGACCATGCACGTTTATCGCAACGGAATTTTGATTGGCCGCTCGCCCGCTACCACAGTCATTGTCACGGATCAGCCGGTCGTGCGGAAGCCAATCTCTGACTCCACATATTTCGCCGCCGACTGATTCCATTCGTATGCGCCTGCTTCTGGCCGCCTTCGGAAGTGTGCTTATCCTCAGCGGTTGCGCCACGAGTCGCTACGCGGAGGTCTGGCGCAAGAAGCCGGAATTGACGGGTCCACCCGGCAGCGGATCGCTGGCCGTGGCGGAGCAAAGCCTAACGAGAGCGATGCATCAGAAGCGGACACATCCGCTTGTTGCGCTCGGCGATTGCCTGGAAGCATTGCAATCTGCGTCGGACGAACTAAGACGAAATCCGGGAAACGCGACAGCTGTTCGCGATTACAACTTTGGCGTTAGCCGCATTTTTCAAGTCATTCACGACGCGAAGCTCGATCCATGGACGAATCCGTTGCGCGTGCCGACGACGCGCGGCGATTTTGTCCTGACCTGCAAACCGGATCCGCGCCCCGAGTGGAATCCAGCGCTCTTCGAATTCACACCGGCGGACGAGTACGATGTAGGTGGCAAATATGTTACGGAAAGGACCACGCGCGACGGTCTCGGTGCTCCAATTGTGGCGGTTGAATGGAGGGCGGACAAAGAACGGCGCGCGCAGCTCGCGCCATCTCGAATCTTCCGCACCGTTACCGCGGTTGCACAATTTCACGGTCGCCGATGCGTGCTCGAATTTTATGACCCGCTTGATAAGGAAACCGTAAGCTTTTATGGGCGCACCGTTCCCCTGGCTGCAGACTTCACCGTGCCGCTTGCGGTCATGCTTCAGGAGACGGACCCGGCGAAGCATGAATTGTCGCGCGTTCTCAACCCGGAGAAGTACGCGCACACCGCAGCGATTGAGCGGCTTCAGCCTTTCAATCCGAACAAAACAGTGGTGCTTGTGATCCACGGGCTTAGTGATTCGCAGGCGACGTGGACCCCGATGCTTAACAAGCTGCGGGCCGATCCGGTAATTCGAAAAAATTACCAGTTCTGGTTCTACAGTTACCCAACTGGTTATCCCTTTGCCTATTCGGCGGCAATCCTGCGAAAAGAACTCGATGAAGTAGAGAAGCAGTTTCCGAAACTCAAACCAATGGTGCTAATCGGACACAGCATGGGTGGCTGCATCAGCCGGTTACTTCTTACCGACAGTGGTGATGACCTTTGGATGAAGATTTTTGGACGGCCGCCGGATGAAGTACCGCTCTCCCCGAAAACGCGCGAGTATTTTCGCCAGGAACTGTTCTTTCGGCACCGGCCGGAAATTGGCCGGGTCATTTTCATTGCTTCGCCATTGCGCGGAAGCAACATGGCAACCGGCCTGACGGGGATGTTGGCAGCAATGATCATTCGCGAATCGGCGCTGAGCAGCCAAGCCAGCGAGGAGATGCTGCGTGCGACAAATATTCGGGAAGAGGAGTTAAAGCCGAAGCGCCGCGCCAATAGCGTAGACAGTCTTTCGCCGAAAAGCCGTTTTCTTAATGCCCTGAATACTATCCCGATGACGCAAGGTGTTCCTTACCACACGATCATCGGCGACCGCGGCCGGGGTGATTCACCGAATTCCAGCGACGGAGTTGTGCCCTACTGGAGTTCGCACCTGGATGACGCAAAGAGCGAAGACATCGTGCCCTCCAATCATAGCGCCCACCAGAACCCGCAGGCGATCGAGGATGTGCTGCGCATTCTGAAGACATACGCGAAATGATGTCGACCTTGGCAGGGAAGGAAAACCATCGACGCCGTGCGCCAGCTGCTACTTCAGCTCTCGATCTGGTTCGCAATTGAATTAGCGTCTTTCAATGATAGTCAGGGCTTTCGCTTAGATCGCCTTCAAAGATTCCAGCACCGCTCTTGTCGATCGACGCTTTTTGTATCTTGTCGGATACCCGGACGGTGAACGCCCCGCCACTTTTAGCCTTACGGTGATAAGCCACCGACCAGGAATCTCCTTTGGAATTGTAGTGCGGTCCTGAGATCTCATACTGACGCAGGTCGATCTTCATTGTTCGGCGGGCCTCCGCATCGGCGATTCGTCTGACAGTTGCCTGCGAAAGCCGGGGGGCGTTTGCCACCGTCGCGCAGGCGGAGAGAAAAAGGAGCATCCCGAGCAAGCCACCGACGAAGCGCAGCATCTAACACTATACGAGATCAACAAACTGCTGGCCAGGACAGGCCGAGAATTCGATCAGCCGTCAGGTGGTGGTCGCATGATCGGTGTGGTCCTCCAGTCGAAGAAGATCGCCAGGAGACGGAAGACAAACGTGATCGCGATCGCTGAGATGGCGGCAGGTACGATGGCCGCGTGGAAGTAAGTAGTAGCTAGCATGAATTCGGCTACTCCCAGGAGTGAGGCAAAGACATAGAATTGGCCGGGCTTGAACAAGAGCGGTTCTTCGCGCACCAGCACATCGCGGATCAGGCCGCTGCCGACGGCATTCACGACCCCGACAAAGATGCAGGCGAGAGTGCTCAGGCCTGCCTCCGAAGCCTTACTGGCACCCACGACACCGTAAGCGGCAGTGCCGAGCGCATCTATAACAAGAAATGGCCTGGACAACAATTCGACGTGCGGGAAGAACAGGATCGCCGACAACGACGCCACCACGACCGTGATGATGTAGGCGCCATCACGCATTGCCACGGGTGGTCCCGTTTGAACAAAAACGCCATCACGCAACAAACTGCCGCCGAGACCGGCGGCCAATGCCAGCACAAAGACACCGACAATGTCATAGTGCCGCCGAATAGCGACCATCGCGCCCGTGACGCTAAAGAGGAAGGTTGCACCCAGAGCGATGCCGATCGGGAGAGTCAGGTCTTTTGCGGCCAGGGAATCTGCGAGCATTGCGACAGTTTCCAAAAATGCAGGATGGCAAAACCAGTCCCACGGCGTGCTCGCGCCGGCCTACGACATCATGGCGACCAGGACTGGACCCCAGGCCGTGAGCACAATATTGCCAATGGCATAGGGCACGGTGTAGCCGAGGGCTGGGAGATCGCTCTCCGCTTCTTCCTGAATGGCGCGGAGCGCAGCGGTGATTGTCCCGGCGCCGGAACAAGCGCCTAGGACGATGACCGGGTTCATCTTCAACACAAAGCGACCGAATAAGATCGCCACGGCGTGCGGAAGAATCGCAATGACAAGGCCAACGAAAACGAGGCTGATCCCTGACTTCTGGAGCCCCGAAAAGAAGCTCGGCCCCGCCGCAAGCCCAACGCAGGCCATGAAGACGGTCAAGCCGACGGTGTCGAAAATCCACATGGCAGACTCCGGGATCCGACCGAATGTCGGGTGAACTCCGCGCAGCCAGCCAAATACCAAACCCATAATCAGCGCGCCCCCACTGGCGGTAAGGGTGAGCGGCAGGCCGGCGACTACGAGAGTAAGCAATCCTAAAAGGCCGCCGAGGAAAATGCCAAGACCGACGAAGATCATGTCCGTCATTACCGTCTTGCGGTCGGCGTAGCCGAGGTTCTTGGCCGCCCGCTCGACGTCGCTCGAGGCTCCAACGAGAGTCAGCACGTCGCTCCGTTCCAGTCGCATTGCGGGCGAGAACGGCATCGGCTGACCACCTCTGGTCAACCTCTTCAAAAATACACCACGGGCGAAATCCATGCCCGCCAGATCTGTCATGCTTTTGCCGACGAAAGCCTTGTTGGTGATCACCACGTCGAGGAAGTCGATCGGGAAATCGAGAAGCTCCTTGTCACTCACCTCGGGACCGATCTCCGTCCCGCGGGTCATCAATAGTTCGGAGCGGGTCAAGACCACGACGACGTCACCGTCGCGAATGACCATGTTGGGCTCCGGTTCGAGGATTTTTCCGTCCCTGCGGAGCCGGGAGATGAAGAGACGAGTTGCTCGGGGACGCTTCTCCAATTCGGATACACTCCGATTAAGCAAATCCGGGTGGGTCACCCGGTAGGCGCGAACCGCCAGTGCTTGGTAGGCTGACGGACCCTCCGCCTCTCCACCGCTCGAGGCTGCGAGCTTGGCACGGAGTTTCCGAGCCTCCTCCTTGAGATTGACGCCCATCAGCTTCGGGCCCACGTTCGGGAGGAACCAGACGATAAATGCTGTGCCGATCAGGTAGGTGACGGCGTAAGCCACTGGGATGTTGTTGGTCAGGCTCGTTTTGTCCGCGGCTGATAGGGTGCCGAGGCGATTGATGGCGTCGCTGGCGGTTCCGATGACGGTCGATTCCGTGAATGCACCGGCGAGCATACCGGACGCCGTGCCTACGTCGTAACCGAGGAGCTTCGCTGCGGTGTACGCGGCAAGCAGGCAGGTGACGCAGAGCACCAGCGTAAGGGCCACTTGCGGTCCTGCATCCTTCTTCAGCGCGCGAAAAAACTGGGGTCCCACCTTGTAACCGGTGGTGAAGAGGAAGAGATCAAAGAAGACATACTTGACCGTGGCGGGCACCTGGATGCCCAGTTGCCCGACGGCGACTCCCGCGAGCAGCGTGCCCACGGCCGTCCCGAGGCTGAATGTCCCGATCTTGAGGCGGCCGATGAGGAAGCCGACGGCCAGGGTTAGAAAGACCGCGAGTTCCTGATGCTCGCGCAGGGCGGTGGTGAGATAGTTCATGATGGGACGGCCCCTTTCAGCGAGAAGCAAAAGCCGCAGCCGCTAGGCTGCTGTCGCCGGGTTGGGTGGGTTGTAAGCACATCTTGTCGCGATTTCTCCGGAAAGCAGCTAGTTAAGGTTGTCAACATTGGGAGTGTCGAAGAATGGCTTGTCAGGCGAATGATTCTGCTGCCGGCGAGTGGACGCACAGCCGGCGAGGACGAACGCTGAAACCGCCAACACTAAGGGAATGATGATCAGGCGCCGCCAGGAAGGGCTTAAGAGTGGAAATAGGAAACGCTTCTTTCTGATCGACTCGAAGTGCTCCTGGCGAACAGGCGAGAGCGGAATCACGGGAAGTCATTTATCTAGAAGTCCAATGTGAATAGAACTGGTCATTTTCTGAGCGACCAACGATTTCTGAGCGAATTAGGTGGTTAAAACGTGATCACGTAGTTACAAATGGCACGGAAGTCGGTGAGGTTGTCAACATCTCCACCAAACTGTTGCACAACGCCGTAGCGCAGACGCATCGACAGACCCTTCAGTACGCCCTTGGTCGGCCCCCACTGGACGTTGAAGTCATACTCGTTCTGCCGATACTGCGTCGCGGAGTCCGGGTCCGTACCGAATACCGCCAAAGCATAGGCGCTCAATCCGTCAACGCAGGGAATGTCATAACCGGCCCGGAGAAGAAACGCGCTCTCACCCGTCCGGTTGAAGTCTTGAACCTGAACGCTGGTGTAGCCGGGATAGCCGCTCCATGGATTCCGCAAGTTGGCATTTCCCCAGGCATGTGTGAAACCTGCGGTAAAGAGTGCCTTCCGGATAGGCAGTTCTAGCTTAAGGCCGAATTGATGGCCCGAGAAACTCTCGCCATCCAGAAGGTTATCCCCCACACTAGCCTGATCCACATACTGGCCCGCAACCTTCAGCTTCCACTCATCGGCAAGCGGAATTTCCAAACCCGTCTGGGCATAGGCGATGTTGATAATATCTTCGCTATAGTAGTCGATCGCACCAATGGAGAATTTTCCTTTCTCATAGACCGCTCCCGCTGCCCAGACGCCCCGCTCAACGTGAGCCCCCGCGTCGATCGACATCGAGACGAATTGATTGTCATTTCGTTCTTTGATTTGATAGAAATAACCTAGCCCGTATTTAATGGCTCCGACGTCCTTGGACGGGGTTGGCGTCGGGACCGCCACTTCTTTCTCATCCTTGCTGAGAGCCATCACGTCCGCGGTCGTCCCGACGTCACTGCTGCTCTCACCAAGTTCGAGGCGCCCCTGCACAACCACCGCCTCAAAAGTATTCGGCGTCAGGCGGTTGTCATTGCGGTTGATAAAGGGCGTGTCGTAGCCCTTGGCTCCGACATTAATGTTCAAGCCGTTGTAGATCCGAATATCAGCATAAAACTCGCCCAAGGCGGTGTACCCTTCCTGGCCCGGCTGTAGGAGGGTGGTCCCATCCCGGTCGTCAGGGGCGTAGAGCGGTTGTGAAGTATAACCCGTCACTCCAAAGGCGATGTGGTCGAGAAAATACCCGGTCTTGAATCCCGCCCATCCGCCGATGGCCCACGCCTGTTTCTCTGCGCCATTGAAGTCGCTGCGATCAAAGTAATAGGTGCGGAGGTTAAGTTCGAACTTCGTGTCTTCCAGGGCGCTTCGGCGCTTTTCCAGCCGCCACTCGCGCCAATCGCCAAATGACTGCTCGAGCGGCGTCTGACCTTGCTCGACAGATGTTAACGCGCTGTCGTCGGGAGTGACTTGCGTCACTGCCAGGGAGAGATCGGAGGGTAAAGTTATCCACAGATCGACATTCCTATTCTGCTGGCCGACTTGCTCGTCGAGGATCGGACCCCCATCGCATAACTGGGCGAGGAACAAGGCTGCGACCCATGCATATCCATAAAAAGAAGCTCGTCTGGTCATAATGGATCTCCTCAGGTCAGAGTCTGTGTTCTTATTTACGATCGTAAACTGGTCGGAATATCGAACTAACTCTTCGCAGGGAGCGCTTTGCTTCGGGCCGGCCCGGCAGTCTTGCCGGTGGCTGCCTCATAAGCCTGCCTGTATCCGCGAGCGATGGCGCGCACGGCCCGGCCGATGTCGTCATAGACATGGTTTTCCAGGTTGGCGAAGGAGATGCGCACCGACCAATCGGGCGCGGCGAAGCCGCCGCCGTTGAGCAGGACGATGCCGTGGTCCTCGGCCAGCCGGAAAACGATATCGAGCGGGTGCACGTTTTCCTTCATCCACTTAACGATGTCCTCGCCCAGGTATTTGCGGGCAAAGAACTCGAAATCGATCAGGCCGTAGTAGAAGTCGAAGAGCTCATTCGGAGGAAGGTCAATGTCCAGTCCTTCGAGCGTGGCCTTAACCCGCTGCTTGCAGATCCCGAGGCAGGCTTTCTGATAGACCTTCTTTTCGTCCATCAGCTCGCTGAGCGAGAAGAGCGTCATCATAACCTGCTGCGGGAGCGACAGCCCGGCCGTGTGGTTGAGCGCAATGTCGCGGCTATCCGCCACGATGCGGTCGATAAAAGCAAACTTGCGCGGCTCGAGGGTGAGTCCGCCGTAGCGCTTGTCCAATAGCTTCTTAATGGGCTCGGGATGCGCGGCGATCATCTTGTCGAAGATATTGTTTTCGTGGACCGCGATGGTTCCGAGCCGCCATCCGGTGCAGCCGAAATATTTGCTGTAGGAGTAGACGCCGATCGTGTTCTCGGGGAACTCTCCCATCAGCGAACGGAAACCCGGAACGAACGTGCCATAGACGTCGTCCGTTAACAGGATGAGGTCGGGCCGCTTCTTGAGGATCGCCCCGATTTTCTTAATCGTTTCTTTAGAAAGCGCGACCGCAAACGGATTGCCCGGATTGACAATGAAGAAGGCCTTGATTTTCGGATCGAGAAGCTTTTTCAGCTCTTCCTCCGGATACTGAAACCGGACCTCCTGCTTGGCATGGATCTCGACGTAATGAAGGTCGTAGTCCTCCAGGTGTGCCATCTCCAGGTAAGGGGTGAAGATCGGCACGCCGAGCGCGATGGTGTCGCCGGGATTGAGAATGCGGTTACTCTTGAGCGACTTAAAGATGTAACACATGGCGGCAGTCCCGCCTTCGACCGCATAGATCTTGAACTTGCCTTTCGGCCGCGGATTTCCGCACATGGCCCATTCCAGGTATTCGTGAACGATTTGTTCGTTATGCACCAGCATACGGTCTGGCACCGGGTAGTGATCGCCGATGATGGAATCCACCAGCTCATGCACGAACTTATCGGGCTCGAAGCTGAATTTTTTCACGGCCCAGGGGATCATCGCCTGCAGGACAGGCGCCCCCGGCATGTCGTTGTGTTTCGCGAGCCAGGCTTCAAGACGGCCGGCTATTCCCGATGCGTTAGGCATTCCGCCTACCCCGGGTGGCAGGTCGAGCACCCGCTTGCTCTCAGTAACTGCGAACTGACCGAGGAGGAAGAACGCTTCGCGCGGCTCCGTCGCGACCCAGTTTGGGTTACCACGACCAGCGTTCAGGTACGACAGAGAAGATTCCAGGGCCGATTTCGATGCCACTTTTTGGACGAAATCCTTGATCTCGAACGGACCAAGTTTCTCGAACTCTTTCAGCCTCGAAGTATCGGATAACGCCCGAGAGGGTTTGCTTTTTGTTGTCATAGTTTTCCTTGCGATTGAGTTATGTTGAGAAATACGGACTTACGACAGCAGCATGATGATGATCATGCCCCAGATCGTGAGCAGAGTGTTGCCAACGGCGTAGGTCACGGTGTAGCCGAGCGCTGGGATCTGGCTCTTGGCCTGATCGCAGACCAAGCCGAGCGATGCCGTGGTCGTGCGCGCCCCGGAGACGATGCCGAGCGTGAGCGCGTCATGGAAGCGGAACACGTACTTGGCGATGAACATGCCGAGAACCAGGGGTATTGTGGTGGCGGCGGCGCCCCACAGGAACAGGCCCACACCCTGCGTCTTCAGGCCGTTGACGAAGCCCGGACCGGCCGAGATTCCGACGATGGCGATGAAGATGTTGAGGCCAACCGAGTTCATGAACCAGACAGTGGGTGTCGGAATGCGTCCAAAGGACGGGCGCACCGAGCGCAGCCATCCGCCAACTATGCCGGCGATGAGCGCGCCGCCGGCAGTTGAGAGGGTGAGCGGCGCGCCAGCTACTTTGAAAACCAGCGATCCGATGAGCGCGCCGATCACAACAAACAGTCCAACGAACGCCATGTCGGTGACATCGGTCGGACGGTCGGCGACACCCAGCATCTTGGTAGCGGCCGTTGTGTCCGAAGTGCGACCGACGAGGGTAAGCAAATCGCCGCGATTGATCTCGGTCCCTGGCAGAACGGGGATATCGGTGGCGGTAGCGCCACGCGTGATTTTGCGCAAAAACACGCCGCGCGCCGCTGGTCGCGTTGCCAGCTCGGCGAGCGTCTTGCCATCGATTTCCTTGTTTGTTACGAGGACATCGACACCTTCCACTGGCACTGCGAGAAGCTCGCGATCCTCGACTTCGACCGCTGCTGCTCCGAGAACGTTCACCAGCACTTCACGCTCGCCTGCGACCGCGACCGTGTCGCCTTCCTTTAGGACGGTGTCCGCGGTCGCATCCATGAGCTCGCTTCCGCGTCGAATGCGCAGGATGAAGAGCCGAGCATCGGGTACCATCGACTCAGCCTCGGTGACGCGTAGACCGGCGGCTTTGCCACCCGGCTGCACCTTGTAGGCGCGCAACGCCCAGCGTGTCCAGCCCGTGCCCGGACCACCCACCGCCTTCTTGCCGCCCCCATGCTTCTCCTCGTAGTCCCTGCACGCAGCCTCGAGATTGATGCCCAGCAGCTTCGGACCCAGGACGGCAATCACGAGCGCCGAGCCCATGGTGCCGAACATGTAAGTCACGGCGTAGGCGATCGGCATCGAGTCGAGCAGGGCCTTGGCCTGATCGGGGGGCAAACCAAGCCGATTGATCGCGTCGGTCGAGAGCCCCATCGCCGCGGAGATCGTCTGCGAGCCCGAGTAAAGCCCAGCCCCGTAGCCGAGGTCGTAGCCGGCGAACTTTGCCACCATCACGCAGGCAACCAGGCTAATTACGCACTGCACCACCGAGAAGATCGCCTGCGGCAGGCCGCTAGTCGCAATTCCGCGCACGAATTGCGGCCCGACACCGTAGCCAACGGCGAACAGGAACATGAGGAACGAAAACGCCTTGAGTGGCTGGTTAACCGTGATCCCGATCTGCCCAATCACGACAGCGGCGATGAGAGTGGCGGTTACCGCTCCGAGCCCAATCCCCTTGAAGGTGAATTTGCCGAAGTAGTAACCAATGGCGAGCGCGAGAAAAATCGCTATCTCGGGGTATTGTTTCAGTGTGGCAAAAAACCATTGAATCATATTGTGCTTTTTTTCTGGCTCGTTTGAGCCGGTTGTTTGTATTTGATAATGTTAATGTCGTTAGGGATATCAGGCCCAGGTTAGCCTACTTCTTTCTTTTTTTCCGGCCGGCTCCGCCAAGCCTGTCCGGCTTGATCAGTTCCAGGCCCAAGGCTGCCTGATAGCCGTGGATTTCCTTCACATCGAGCTTGCGCATGAAGTCGATGGTCTCCTTCGTAATGACCTGCCCTGGCACCATGATCGGAAAGCCCGGAGGATAAGGGATCACGAACTTGGCCGAGACGGCCTGGCCGCTTTTGACCATGTCATCGATCTCCTTGCTGTGGAGTTTCACATGCGTGCAGTTGTCCGCGTCATAGGCGAGAAAGAAAGGGGTGCGCATGTCCCCTTCGTTTGTCTTGCCGCGAGGATCTTCGCGGAAGGCGTCATGGAAGCGGCTGAAGTTGGGAAGGTCGGGCACATCCGTGACCAGGTTCTTCACGCGGGCGTCAAACGCTGCCTTCTCCTCGTGATCAGTCGAGAGCCTGCGCTCCAATTCGCGCGAGATATCCGCGAGAACCTTGATCAGGTAGGCAATGTCACTGCGAGTGTTGTTAATATTGGTCTGGAGCAGGACGCTGTTGCGCGAAGTCTTATTGAGCTGGATGTCGAACTTACTTGCCAGCAATCCCTTGAACTGGGTACCATCAAACCCCGCGGAACCGCACAAGAGAGTGATGCGAGTAGGATCCAGGACGAACTCGTCAGTCGCCCAGGCGTCATAGATCGTTTTCCAGCTCACACCATCCGCATGGAAGTCTTCGAATCCGCTGGCCCGGTGTTCTGCTGGCACCATCTGGGCGTTGGTCGCGATGCGGAAGTACTTGGAGATTAGGGGATGTTTGTTCACCTCACGGCGCAGGATCAGGGAAAGCTCGATCGAGCGGCCCACCAACTCATACCCTTCGAGCTCCGCCTGGCGGCGGGCCACGTCGAGTGACGCGATCAACTGGAGGTTGGGTGAGGTGCTGGTGTGGGCAAAGAATGCTTCTTTGAATGACGCCTCCGTGCTCTCCCAGCAATCATCATTCACCATGATGTAGGACCCCTGCCGGAAGCAGGAGAGCGACTTATGGGTCGAGGTCGTCGCATAGACCCGGATCTTTACCGCATCCGGGTCGGGCAACAGATGCGTGTTGAGTAGCTGCTTCTCATTCTTCGGGTCAATTTTGCCGTGCTTCTTCTTGAACTCGTCGTACTCGGCCCGGTAGGCCTCGCTGGCATACTTCTCACGCAGGACTTCGCAGGCACCCATGGCCGAACGCATCCGATGGAAGGGCGAGAAGCGGCAATAGGCATACCAGGCCTCATCCCAGAGGAAGACCATGTCGGGTTTGATCGCGAGCACCTCTTCCATGAAGCGTTGTACGTTGTAAACGTGGCCATCGAACGTGCAGTTCGTGAGCAACAGCATGCGGGCGCGGTCGAGGCGTCCTTCCGCCTTTAGGTCGAGCAGAGCCTTCTTGATCGTCCGGAGCGGCACCGCGCCATACATAGAATATTCGGTTAGCGGATAGGCTTCGACGTAGAGTGGTTGACCGCCGCAAAGCACCAGACCGTAATGGTGCGATTTGTGGCAGTTCCGATCGACCAGCACGATGTCTCCCGGCCGGACGATGGCTTGGGCCGCGATCTTGTTAGAAGTGGAGGTGCCGTTGGTTCCGAAAAACAGTTGCTGGCAACCAAAGGCCCGTGCTGCCTTTTCATGGGCGATCTTGATGTTGCCCGTCGGTTCCAGGAGCGAATCCAACCCGCCCGTGGTGGCGGAGGATTCAGCCATAAAAATGTTGGCGCCGTAGAAGTGACCAAAGTCCCGAATCCAATGAGAATTGAAGACTGACTTACCACGTGCCACTGGTAAGGCGTGGAAGGTGCCGATCGGACGGCGCGCATAGTTCTTCAAGTTATTGAAATACGGCGTGTCGTAACGCTGGTTCACCCCCTCCATAAGAGCCAGATGGATCTCCATCAGGTCTTCGATCCCATAGAAAACGCGCCGGATGTTTTTGGAATCGAGATGGCTCGCCATCTTTTCCACCGCGCCATCAATGATTAGATAAACGTCCAGCTCGGGCCGGATCTTCCGAATAGCCC